>OJKP01001262.1_pt1 | contig 14883 bp, 5 predicted proteins | sample 1596521 | NCBI WGS metagenome assembly OJKP01 (sample SAMEA4350130, study PRJEB24818) | metagenome | biome: human; feature: gut; material: faeces | place: Denmark | collected 2013-09
TATTATGAGAAACCCTAGCTTATTACTGCTAATTGTTGTTTTTATATTAGCACCCTTCAAGTTGAGTGCGGCGGCAGATACGGTTGTTGTCCGCGAAACCCGGATTCCTGTGTTGATTGAAAGGCAGGATAATGAGTTGTTTCATTTACGTATAGAGGCTACTCAAAGTCAGATGCTGAATGAAGTGAAGTTGGACTTCGGCAAAGACGTGAATTTGAATGAAATTGAATCTGTGAAACTGTATTATGGTGGAACTGAAAGCGTGGAGAGGAGGGGAAAGACTTATTTTGCTCCGGTAGATTATATATCTAATAATACTCCGGGAAAAACATTGGCTGCCAATACTTCTTATTCCGTTTTGAAGTCGGAAGTGAAAGCCCCGAAGCGTGAGGTTGTATTGAAAGCTGACCAAAAATTGTTTCCGGGAGTGAATTATTTTTGGATTAGCCTGCAAATGAAGCCTGTTGCTTCTATCTTGTCCAAAGTGTCGGCAGAAGTGGTGGAAGCTAAGATTGACGGACAGGTTGCTCCTTTGAAGATAGCCCGTAAGGCGGATACCCATTATATGGGGATCGGCGTGCGTCATGCCGGTGACGACGGGGCTGCTGCCTATCGTATTCCCGGATTGGCCACTTCAAATAAAGGAACCTTGTTGGGGGTATATGATGTACGCTATAATAATAGTGCGGATTTACAGGAGTATGTGGAAATAGGTCTGAGCAGAAGTACGGACGGAGGTCAGACTTGGGAGAAAATGCGCATTCCGATGGCATTTGGTGAATATGATGGGTTGCCTAAAGCACAGAATGGAGTAGGCGATCCGGCCATTTTGGTTGATAAGAAGACAGGAACTATCTGGATTGTCGCTGCCTGGACACATGGTATGGGAAATGGGCGTGCGTGGTGGAATTCACAAACAGGCATGGACCGTAATCATACAGCACAATTAATGATGGTGAAAAGTGATGATGATGGTAAGACCTGGTCGGAGCCTATGAATATAACAGAACAGGTGAAAGATCCGTCATGGTATTTCTTGCTGCAAGGTCCCGGTAGAGGTATTTCTATGGAAGATGGAACATTGGTCTTTGCCAGCCAGTATATTGGCAGTGATCGTATTCCTAATGCCGGTGTTATATACAGTAAGGATCATGGAAAGACATGGAATATCAGCACATTGGCACGCACTAATACTACTGAATCTCAGGTAGTGGAAGTGGAACCGGGAGTGCTGATGCTGAATATGCGTGATAATCGTGGTGGCAGTCGTGCCGTTTCTACAACTACAGATTTAGGTAAAACATGGAAAGAACATGAGTCTTCACGTACAGCCTTACAGGAACCGGTTTGTATGGCCAGTTTGATTAGTGTTAAAGCTAAAGAGAATGTATTGGGTAAAGACATCCTTTTGTTCTCTAATCCGAATGATGCCAAGAACCGTCATAGCATTACCATCAAAGCAAGTCTGGATGGCGGGGTGACTTGGTTGCCCGAGAATCAATTGTTGTTGGATGCCGGTTGGGGTTGGGGATACAGCTGCTTGACTATGATTGACAAGGAAACAGTAGGAATTTTATATGAAAGCAGTGTGGCCCACATGACTTTCCAAGCGATAAAGCTGAAAGATATTATTAAGACCAAATAAATAATGAAACGCAGATTTTCTAGTTTTATTGGTATGATACTGGTTTGTGCTGTAACTATAGCACAAACCAGTATCTCGTTACTTCCTAAACCTCAGTTGTATAAGGATACGGGGAAGAACTTTACTATGGGAAAGGTGAAACTTTCTACTCCGGTGTTGAGGCCGGAGTGGGAAGTTTTTATCATGAATGCAGGTGGTGAGATTGTTGAACACTCGTCATCGGTGATTGAAGTGGAACTGGTTCCGTCTATTGAGGAAGCCAGGCTAAACGGGGCTGAAGCCTATCGTCTTTCTGTTTCAAACAAGCGGATAAAGATAGAGGCTGTAACAGAACAGGGAGTGTATTGGGCTATGCAGACACTTCGGCAATTGGAACGGAAAAAAGGGAAGAGAAGTTCTGTTGCCGGATGTGAGATTGTAGACTGGCCGGCATTCCGGATACGCGGATTTATGCAGGATGTGGGACGCAGTTATATTTCAATGGAAGAATTGAAAAGAGAGATCGAGATTTTATCTCGGTTTAAGATTAATGTATTTCATTGGCATCTTACTGAAAACCAGGCATGGAGATTGGAAAGTAAAATCTTTCCTATGCTGAATGATAGTGTGAATACCATCCGTATGCCGGGTAAATATTATACGCTGGAAGAGGCACGCGATTTGGTGGATTTTTGTAAGAAACATCAGGTGTTGTTGATTCCTGAGATAGATATGCCGGGGCATAGTGCTGCCTTTGTGCGTGCTTTCCGCCATGATATGCAAAGTCCGGAAGGGATGAAAATATTGAAACTGTTACTGGATGAGGTGTGTGAGACATTTGATGTGCCTTATTTACATATAGGTACAGATGAGGTGGAGTTTACCAATCCGCATTTTGTACCCGAAATGGTGGCGTATGTACGCTCAAAAGGGAAAAAAGTAATATCCTGGAATCCGGGCTGGCACTATAAACCGGGGGAAATAGACATGACACATTTGTGGAGTTACCGTGGAAAGGCGCAACCGGGTATTCCTGCTATCGATTCCAAATTTCATTATCTGAATCATTTTGATGTTTTCGGTGATATTGTAGCTTTGTACAACAGCCGTATTTATGATCAGGCAGAAGGCAGTGAGGACATTGCGGGAACTATATTGGCTTTGTGGCACGATCGTTTGATTGACAATGAGTGGAATCTGGTTATTGAAAATGGCTTGTATCCCAATATGCTTGCTATTGCCGAGCGTGCCTGGAGAGGGGGAGGTACGGAATATTTTGACGGACTGGGTACGATACTTCCCCCCGAAGACACGGAAGCATTTAAAGAATTCGCTGATTTTGAAAAGCGTATGTTGTGGCATAAGGAGCATACGTTTAAAGGATATCCTTTCGCCTATGTAAAACAGACTAATGTAAAATGGAATATTACGGATGCTTTTCCTAATGGGGGAGATATGGATAAGGTGTTCCCGCCTGAACAGGAATTAAAGGATACCTATCATTATAACGGGAATACGTATGGTGTACGTCAGGCAATAGGGGCAGGTATTTATTTACGCCATGTCTGGGGGGATATGGTTCCTGCTTTTTATGCTGATCCTAAGGAAAACCACACGGCTTATGCATATACTTGGGTGTATTCGCCCAAGGATCAGGAGGTGGGACTGTGGGTGGAATTCCAGAATTACAGTCGTTCGGAAATGGATCTGGCGCCATTGCCTGGCAAATGGGATTATAAGGGAAGCCGCATCTGGATTAATGGTTGCGAAATATTACCTCCTGTATGGACTGCTACGCATAAGGTGAAAAGTTATGAAGTACCTTTGGGAAATGAGAATTGCGTAGGAAGATCTCCATTGGCGGTGCATTTAAATAAAGGTTGGAACAAAGTTTTCTTAAAGTTGCCTATCGGCAAGTTTAAGATGGCTGAGACGCGTCTTGTGAAGTGGATGTTTACTGCTGTCTTTGTGACTCCTGACGGAGAAAGGGCGGTAGAGGGATTGATTTATTCACCAGATAAACAAAAATAAAATGAAACGTATTGTCTTATTGTTATTGGGATTATTATTAGCGTTACCCCAGTTTGCTCAGGAACGCAAGTATTCTACTTTTTATGAGCAGAGAGCGACTTTGTTTGAAGAACTTCCGGTTACTTCAAAAGATATTATTTTTTTAGGGAACAGTATTACCAACGGTTGCGAGTGGGCTGAGTTGTTCCAAAATAAGAATGTGAAGAACAGGGGTATCAGTGGAGATATCTGTATGGGGGTATATGACCGTTTGGATCCGATTGTAAAGGGAAAACCGGCAAAGATTTTTTTATTGATCGGTATCAATGATGTTTCTCGGGGAACGTCTGCGGATAAAATTATTTCAGAAATAAGTATGATTGTTCGGAAAATAAAGCAAGAATCTCCAAAAACAAAATTATATTTGCAAAGTGTATTGCCGGTGAATGATTGTTACGGTATGTTTAACGGGCATACATCACGCTGGCAGGTGGTAAAACAAATTAATGATTTGTTGGAACCATTGGCGGTAAAGGAAGGAGCTGCCTATATTGATTTGTATAGTCATTTTGTGGAGAAAGAGACAGGCAAGATGAATCCAGTATATACTAATGACGGATTACATTTATTAGGAAAGGGATACTTGCTGTGGCGTGATATTGTAAAACCTTATGTTGACCAGAAATGAAGAAGACATTAATACTGATTTTATGTTTGTTTCTTTGTACCGTTTCATTTGCACGGAAGCGGGTGAAGGTTGCTTGTGTAGGTAATAGCATTACCTATGGCATAGGTGTATCCGATCCTGATAAGGAGTCCTATCCTGCCCGGTTACAGCAAATGCTGGGTGAAGGGTATACGGTGGAGCGTTTTGGAAAGCCGGGAGCTACGTTGCTGAACAAGGGACACCGGCCTTTTATGCAACAGAAAGAGTTTAAGGATGCATTGGCTTTTGCCGGTGATGTAGTGGTTATTCATTTAGGAGTGAATGATACAGATCCGCGTGATTGGCCCAATTACCGTGATTTTTTTATAGCGGATTATCGTGCACTGATTGATTCGTTCAGAGTGGCGAATCCTGAATGTCGTATTTTGATTGCCCGTCTGACTCCGATTGCCGACCGCCATCCGCGGTTTGAGTCCGGCACACGCGACTGGCATGATGAGATTCAGCTGGCTATAGAAACGATAGCGAAATACGCACAAGTACAGTTGATAGATTTTCATGCACCTTTATATCCATATCCTTTTATGTTGCCCGATGCTGTCCATCCTGATAAGGAAGGTGCGGCTGTCTTGGCAAAAACGGTGTATGAAGGCATAACCGGTGATTTTGGCGGTTTGCAAATGCCGGAAATTTATACGGACAATATGGTATTGCAGCATGGACGTCTGCTGACTATTCAGGGAAAAGCGGATGCCGGTGAGAAAGTAACTGTTTCCATAGACAGGCAGCAACTTCAGGCTGTGACGGGAGCAGATGGAAAGTGGGCGGTGGATGTCCGGCCATTGAAGGCGGGCGGTCCATATACGCTGACTGTTTCTACAGAAAAACGGAAACTGGTCTATGAAAATGTGTTGGCGGGAGAAGTGTGGCTCTGTTCCGGACAATCGAATATGGAGTTTTATCTGAATTGGAGTGCGACTGCCGCACAAGATGTTCCTCAAGCTGCAAATAGCAATATCCGTTTATATGATATGAAAGCCCGTTGGCGTACGGATGCGGTGGAGTGGGATGCTTCGGTACTCGATTCATTGAATCATCTGCAATATTATAAGGATACACGGTGGACAGTTTGTTCGCCTGAAACAGCCGGTAATTTCTCGGCGGTGGCTTACTATTTCGGAAAGAAATTGCAGGATAGTTTGCAAGTCCCTGTAGGACTGATTTGCAATGCCATTGGCGGATCTCCTACTGAAGCATGGATAGACCGTAGTACATTGGAATATCGTTTTCCGGCTATTTTACGTAATTGGATGCAGAATGATTTTATCCAAGACTGGGTGCGTGGGCGTGCTGCCTTGAATGTAAAGAAGTCTTTCAATAAATTGCAACGCCATCCTTATGAGCCTTGTTATTTGTATGAATCGGGTATCCGTCCTTTGGAACAGTTTCCGGTCAAAGGCTTTATTTGGTATCAGGGTGAGTCTAATGCCCATAATCGGGAGGCTCATGAAAGGTTGTTCGGATTGTTGGTGGAAAGTTGGCGCAAGAATTGGGGGGATGCGGAACTTCCATTCTATTTTGTCCAATTGTCCAGTATAGACCGTCCGTCATGGACTTGGTTCCGTGATAGCCAGCGTCGTTTGATGGCGGAGATTCCTCATACCGGTATGGCTGTCAGTTCAGATAGGGGAGACTCATTGGACGTACATCCCAAACAGAAAAGAGAAGTCGGTGAACGGTTGGCTGCATGGGCTTTGAATAAAACATACGGATATGAAAATGTCATTCCTTCGGGACCGCTTTATAAATCGGTCGTATTTAGTGGAGGTGCGGCTTATATTTCTTTTGATTATGCGGAGGGGTTGTCCACTTCGGATGGGAAACCGCTTCGTACATTCGAAGTGGCAGGTGATGATGGATTATTTTATCCGGCACAGGCTGTTGTTGAAAACGGTAAAATAAAAGTATGGAGTGACAAGGTGAAAGAGCCGGAAACGGTTCGTTACGGATGGCAGCCATTTACCCGTGCCAATCTGGTAAATGGCGCCGGTTTGCCTGCTTCCACATTCCGGGCTGAATAGTATATAAATTAATAAAGATAGGTAAGATGAAGAAAACATTAAAAGTTTTGATGATGTTAGGATGCTTTCCGATGATGCTCAGTGCAAAGGAGTATAAGAAGTCAGAGAGTCTGAATCTTGATAAGGGATGGGAGTTCGCCCAGGTCGGCCGGAATGAATGGTTGCCGGCTACGGTGCCCGGAACGGTACATCAGGATTTGATTTCTCATAATAAGCTGCCCAATCCATTTTATGGGATGAATGAGCAAAAAGTGCAGTGGGTGGAGAATGAGGACTGGGTCTATAAAACTACTTTTAATGTGACAGATGAGCAACTCTCGCGGGATGCTGCCTTGTTGATTTTGGAAGGGTTGGATACGTATGCGGATATTTACCTGAACGGCTCTTTGTTGGAACGTACGGACAATATGTTTGTCGGCTATACTCTTCCGGTAAAAGAGGTGTTGCGGAAGGGAGAAAACCATTTGCAGATTCTGTTTCATTCACCTGTCAAGCAAACTTTACCCCAATGGGAAACCAATGGTTTTGATTATCCTGCTGATAATGATCATAGTGATAAGCGGGTTAGTATCTATAGCCGTAAAGCGCCTTACAGTTATGGCTGGGATTGGGGAATCCGATTGGTAACCAGTGGTATCTGGCGGCCTGTGACACTGACTTTTTATGATGTGGCACGCATTGATGATTACTATGTACGTCAGGCTTCGGTAACAAAAGATCTGGCGAAAGTTGAAAACCTCCTGACTGTAAACAGTGTTTCTGCAACTCCTCAGAAAGCGGAAGTAACCGTTGCTTATTCTTATAAGGAGGGTGAAAAGGTAACCGAACAGAAAGAGGTGACATTGCAGCCAGGAACAAACCATATTCTTCTTCCCATAGAGATACGGCAGCCTCATTTATGGATGCCTAATGGTTGGGGGGAACCTGCATTGTATGACTTTGAAGCCGTAATAAAGGTGGATGGTAAAGTGATAGCTTCTCAAAAAGAGCGTATCGGACTCCGTACAATAAAGGTGGTGAAAGAAAAAGACGATCAGGGAGAATCCTTCTATTTTATAGTCAATGGTGAACCTATGTTTGCCAAAGGCGCGAATTTTATCCCGGATGATGCTTTGCTGCCTAACATTACTGAAGAACGTTACCGCCAGTTGTTCAAGGATGTGAAAGATGCCAATATGAATATGATTCGTGTATGGGGTGGAGGAATTTATGAGGATGATACTTTTTACCAGGCGGCGGACGAGAATGGAATTTTAGTTTGGCAGGATTTTATTTTTGCCTGCACTACTTATCCGTCCGATCCTGCTTTTATGAAACGGGTAGAGGCCGAGGCGGAATATAATATCAAGCGTTTACGGAACCATGCCAGTCTGGCTATGTGGTGTGGAAACAATGAAATTTATGAAGGTATGCGCTACTGGGGATGGGATAAGAAATACACTGATCCCGGTATTATGGAAGGAATGAAGCAGGGCTATGACAAACTTTTCCGTGAGTTGTTGCCTCGTAAAGTAGCTGAACTTGATCCGGACCGTTTCTATATGCATGGTTCTCCGTACGAGGCCAATTGGGGACGTCCCGAAAGTTGGAAGATTGCCGACAGCCATAATTGGGGTATCTGGTATGGTCAGAAACCGTTTGAAAGTCTGGATACGGAAATTCCGCGTTTTATGAGTGAGTTTGGTTTTCAGGCATTTCCTGAAATGAAGACGATTGCTACTTTTGCCTCACCGGAAGATTATGCATTGGAATCGGAGGTGATGAATGCTCATCAAAAAGCCACTATCGGTAATTTCCTCATCAAGAAGACTATGGGACTGTATTATAAAGTGCCTGAAGATTTCGATCAGTTGGTTTATATGGGTTTGGTTTTGCAGGGGGTAGGAGTGCGCCAGGGTTTGGAAGCCCATCGTCGTAACCGTCCCTATTGTATGGGGACTTTATATTGGCAGTTGAATGACAGCTGGCCGGTTGTTTCATGGTCTAGCATTGACTATTATGGCAATTGGAAAGCGTTGCATTATCAGGCAAAAAGAGCTTTTGCTCCGGTATTGGTAGATGCTGTCAAGGAAGGGGAGGATTTGAATATTTACGTTATGTCGGACAAGTTGGAAGCGGATAAAGAGGTGACTTTATTGTTGCGTGTGATGGACTTTAATGGAAAAGTTCTGACTAAAAAGAGTATCAAGGGTGAGGTTCCGGCCAATGCTTCCACCTTATATTATAAGGAACCTTATGCGGGTATAACAACAAGTCCTCAAAATACTTTTCTTCTAATGACATTAAAAAATAAGAAAGGTGAGGTTTTATCCGAAGAAATTTATTACTTTAACCACGCAAAAGATCAGGAGCTTCCGAAGACTGAGATCCGCTATAAAGTGAAGCCGATGGTTGGAAAATATGAAGTGACTCTGTCTGCCAGACAGCTGGCCAGGGATGTGTTCATAGAGATTCCTGTTCAAGGTGCGAGATTTACTGACAACTTCTTTGACTTGTTGCCGGGACAGACAAAGAAAGTGATTATTACTTCAGATAAACTGAAGAAGAATGAAAAGGTTGATATAACTATTAAGCAATTAAGTGATACTAACTAATCAATTAATATCTATTATGAAAACTTTAATGGGCCTTGCAGGGCTGACAATGGCAGGTTTTATGCTTTTATCCTGTAACACAGAAGTAAAAGAAGCAAATTATCAGATAATTCCGTTACCGCAGGAAATTTCGGTAATGGATCAGGCTGCTCCGTTCATTTTGTCAAATGGAACTAAGATAATGTATCCGGAAGGCAATGAAAAGATGCAAAAGAACGCTGAATTTCTGGCAAGTTATATCAAAGATCTTACCGGAAAGTCATTGGCTGTACAAGCCGGCACAGACGGCAAAGGAATAATCCTGCAATTAGGTGGAAATGCTGAAAATCCTGAAGGATACCAGTTAAAGGTAACCAGCGACCAAGTGGTTATTTCAGGACCTACGGAAGCCGGAGTATTTTATGGCATCCAGACGTTGCGTAAATCTATTCCGGTAGCACAAGGAGTGGATATCGCTTTACCGGCGGTTGAAATCAATGACTATCCTCGTTTCTCTTACCGTGGTGCTCATTTGGATGTTTCCCGTCATTTCTTCCCGGTTGATTCGGTAAAGCGTTTTATAGATATGTTGGCTTTACATAATATGAATCGTTTTCATTGGCATCTTACAGATGATCAAGGTTGGAGAATTGAAATCAAAGGTCTTCCTGAATTGACGGAGGTGGGTTCTAAGAGAACGGAAACCGTTATCGGTCATAACTCGGGAAAATATGATGGAAAGCCTTATGGTGGCTTCTTCACACAGGAAGAAGCAAAAGAAATTGTAGCTTATGCTGCCGAACGTCATATTACGGTTATACCGGAAATTGATATGCCGGGACACATGCAGGCTGCTTTGGCTGCATATCCTAACTTGGGCTGTACTGGTGGTCCGTACGAAGTATGGAAAATCTGGGGGGTATCAGAAGATGTGCTTTGCGCAGGAAATGATGAAACCTTGAAATTCATTGAAGATGTATTAGGGGAAATTATTCAGATTTTCCCGTCAGAATATATTCATGTAGGTGGTGACGAATGTCCTAAGGTACGTTGGGCAAAATGTCCAAAGTGCCAGGCTCGTATCAAGGCTTTAGGTCTTAAGTCTGACAAGAATCATACTGCCGAGGAAAGATTGCAGAGTTTCATTATCAATCATGCAGAGAAGTTCCTGAACGGACACGGACGTCAGATTATCGGTTGGGATGAAATTCTGGAAGGCGGATTGGCTCCCAATGCCACTGTAATGTCATGGCGTGGTGTTGCCGGAGGTATTGAAGCCGCAAAACAGAAACATGATGTAATTATGACTCCTAATACTTATTTGTATTTCGACTATTACCAAACCAAGGATATTGCTAATGAACCTGAGGCTATTGGTGGATATGTACCCGTTGAAACGGTATATAACTATGAGCCGATGCCGGCTGATCTGACTCCGGAAGAGCAGAAATACATCATTGGCGTACAGGCCAACTTATGGACTGAATACATTCCTACCTACAGTCAGGTAGAATATATGGAATTACCCCGTATGGCTGCTTTGTCTGAAATTCAGTGGACCATGCCGGAAAAGAAAAACTATGAAGGTTTCTTGAAGCGTTTGCCTCAGTTGGTAGATATTTATGATGTTTATAAATATAATTATGCCAAGCATGTCTTTGATGTAAATGCTGTATTTACTCCTAATCCGAAAGATGGTACGCTGGATGTTACTTTGTCTACTATTGATAATAGTCCTATCTATTACACTTTGGATGGAACGGAACCTTCCGCTGCTTCCCAGTTGTATACGGAAACATTGAAATTGAAACAGAATTGTACTTTTAAAGCGATTACTGTACGTCCTGCAGGAAATAGCCGCGTGGTTACAGAGGAAATTGCTTTTAACAAGGCTAGTATGAAACCTGTCACTATGTTGCAACCGGTAAACAAGCAATATGAATTCAAAGGCGCTCCCACTTTGGTGGACGGATTGAAAGGTAACGGTAACTATAAGACGGGCCGTTGGATTGCTTTCTATAAAAATGATATGGAAGCAGTTATTGATATGCAGCAGCCGACAGAAATCAGCAGCGCTTCTATTTCTACTTGTGTGGAAAAAGGTGACTGGGTGTTTGATGCCCGTGCTTTTTCTGTAGCTGTATCCGAAGACGGAAAGAACTTTAAGGAAATTGCTTCAGAAAAATATCCGGCAATGAAGCAGGATGACAAGAATGGAGTGTTCAACCATACGTTGACTTTCGATCCGGTGACTGCCCGTTATGTGAAAGTGACCGCTTTAGCGGAACATAGCATTCCTGCTTGGCACGGTGGCAAAGGAAATCCGGCTTTCTTGTTTGTTGATGAAATTTCATTAAATTGATAGTTATATTCAAATAATGACTGTGTGCCAAAAGTGTGATAGAGTACCGTTGGGCGTGAGGTGGAATGCCTCCGTCCATATGCGTAAGGAATGTTGTGTTTGCGTTGGTGCAATCCGTTTCTGGGGCAAGCGGGATGGCTGATTTGCTTTTGGCACACTTTTTATTATTTGCTTCACCATGAAAACATGATCAGGAAAATAATATATGGCATTTATGCGATAATAGGCATGATGGTAGTGGCTGCTTGTAGCAGCCGGCCGGATGTTTATGAAATATCTCTTGAGAAAATGCATGGGTTCCCTACAGGGAATACCGGTTTTCTTAAGGGAGTTTCTGCATTATATGCGGGAGTGATTGAAGGAAATTTGCTGATAGCCGGAGGTTGTAATTTCCCTGATATACCGGTAGCCGATGGAGGAAAAAAAGCTTATTATCGGGATATATATATCGCCCCTTTGTCAAATGATACGGCTTTTGAGTGGAAGAAAATAGGCCAACTGCCTCAGGCAGCAGCTTATGGAGTCACTATTTCTACTGAAAAAGGGTTAATTTGTGTTGGAGGGACTACGGCAACACACAGCTTGTCTGATGTTTTTCTTTTATCTTTGCAAAAAGACACCTTGAAAAGAGAAACTTTGCCCTCTTTGCCTGTAACTATGGATAATATGGCAGGTGCATTAGTAGGACATTCACTATATATTGTCGGTGGAAATGTAAATGGCATTCCATCCTCGGCCATGTACATGCTTGATCTGTCGGATTTGTCTGGAGGATGGAAAAGAGAAACAGATATTCCGGGTGAACCCAGAGTACAACCTGTTTGCGTGGCACAAGATGGAAAACTTTATGTGTGGGGGGGATTTGCCCCGGCTGTTGAAGGGCATCAGGCTTCTTTGTCGGTAGATGGATATATGTATTCTCCGGAAACGAAAGAATGGTCATCGGTTGCCACCCCGTATGATGCGGAAGGTAATGAGATCTCTTTAGGTGGTGGAATGGGAACCTCTTTTGGCGAGGGTATGATATTGTGTGCCGGAGGAGTTGATAAGGATATATTCTTAAAAGCTCTGCAAGGTATTTATGCGGGAAAAGAATATTTGTCACATCCTGTAGAGTGGTATCGGTTTAATAGAAACCTGCTGCTCTATCATCCGCAGACGGATAAATGGACTACATTAGGCGAATATGAGCAAGGTGCGCGTGCCGGAGCTGTAATAGTTTCGCAGGACGGATTTCATTACATTATTAATGGAGAATTGAAACCGGGCATTCGTACTAATGAAATTAATAGAATTAAAGAAAAGAGAAGATGAGAAGATTGATTATATTGGCGGAAGTTGCATTGGGCTTGCTGTTTGCAAGTTGCACGAAAGAAGAGCAACGCACACTTTCTGTTATTCCCGCACCATTAAAGGTGGAATTACAGCAGGAAGTGTTTTCATTGAATTCGGAAACAGGGTTATATATAGATGCGTCTGAGGGGGACAAGAAGATTTTGGAAGATTATCTGGTGGCTTCTTCCATGAATTTGAAACCGGTAATAGCAGAAGAGGGACATAATGTTGTCTTGAAACAAGTGGCGGAACTGCCGGAGGTAAATTCTTCCGAGGGATATGTTCTGACGGTAACTCCTGATCAGGTACTTATTCGTGCAACTTCCGGGGCAGGATTGTTCTATGGAGTTCAGACTATGCTGCAAATGGTTGATGAAAAAGGATTGCCGGCAGGAGTCATTACAGATGAACCCCGTTTTGCTTATCGTGGCTTTATGATGGATGTTTCCCGTCATTTCTTCGATAAGGAATTTATAAAAAAGCAGATGGATGCTTTGGCATATTATAAATTGAACCGTCTGCATCTGCATCTTACTGACGCTGCGGGCTGGCGTATTGAAATAAAAAAATATCCCCGTCTGACAGAATTTGCGGCATGGCGTGAGTTTCCTACATGGAAAGAATGGTGGAATAACGGACGACGGTATGAAGAAGAAGGTAGTAAAGATGCTCACGGAGGTTATTATACTCAAGATGATATCCGTGAACTGGTGGCATACGCTCAGGAACGTTTTATTACTGTTATTCCTGAGATAGAGATGCCTGCGCATTCGGAAGAAGTACTGACTGCTTATCCCGAGTTGTCTTGTACACACGAACCTTACAAACAAGCCGATTTCTGTGTCGGTAATGAAAAGACTTTTGAGTTTCTGGAAAATGTGCTGACAGAGGTGATGGAACTTTTCCCGTCCGAATATATTCATATAGGAGGGGATGAGGCAGGTAAAGCCTCATGGCCCACTTGCAAACTGTGCCAGGCACGTATGAAAAAAGAAGGCTTGAAAGATGTGAACGAGTTACAGAGTTATCTGATTCATCGTATTGAGGTCTTTTTGAATGCCCACGGACGTAAATTATTGGGTTGGGATGAAATATTGGAAGGTGGTTTGGCACCTAATGCCACTGTCATGTCATGGCGTGGCACGGAAGGGGGAATGAAAGCGGTTGATTCCGGCCACATGGCTATTATGAGTCCGGGTGAGTTCTGCTATTTTGATTCTTATCAGGATGCTCCTGATTCCCAGCCGGAAGCAATAGGAGGCTATCTGCCTTTGTCCAAAGTTTATTCATTTAATCCTGTACCCGATACTTTGAGTGCGGATAAAGTCCAGTTGGTGTATGGAGTACAAGCTAATTTATTCACAGAATATATTCCGACTCCGGAACATGCGGAAATGATGATTTATCCTCGTATTCTTGCCTTGGCGGAAGTTGCTTGGAGTGCCCCTTCTGTGAAGAACTATGATGATTTTCATGTTCGTGCATTGAAAGAGGTAGAGGCATTGAAAGCTGAAGGATACCATCCTTTTGAATTGAAAAATGAGATAGGAAATCGTCCGGGAGCGGATCAGCCCGTACAGCATTTGGCAGTAGGTAAGAAAGTGGCTTACGGACCGGATGCCGCTTATTATCCCGGCTATTCGGCCGGTGGTGACAGTGCCTTGGTAGATGGTGTGATCGGAGGCTGGACTTATGGTGACAGGCGTTGGCAAGGTTTTATAGACAAGAAAAGAATGGATGTGACCATTGATATGGAAAAAGAAACAGAAATTCATTCTGTTGGAGCAGACTTTATGCAGGTGTGTGGACCTGAAGTCTTTATGCCTTCAGAAGTAATCATTTCCGTTTCTAATGATGGTAAGGAGTTTACGGAACTGAAGCGCATGGAACACAAAGTAGTGAAGGATGACAAGGTGACTTTCACCAACTTTGGTTGGGAAGGAAATGCCAAAGCACGTTACATACGTTATCAGGCATCTTCGGGTGAATTCGGAGGTTTCTTGTTTACAGATGAAATTGTAGTGAAATAATAGAACCTATATAAACAACAAATAGCATGAAGAAACAAATTTTGTTATCGGCTGTTCTGATTTGTATCTCAGTTTTTTCTGCGGCAGCACAGAAAGAGCCGGTAGATTATGTAAACCCTTTTGTGGGTACTACTAATTACGGTACGACAAATCCCGGAGCATTAACTCCTCATGGAATGATGTCGGTGACTCCTTTCAATG
>OJKP01001265.1_pt1 | contig 14855 bp, 4 predicted proteins | sample 1596521 | NCBI WGS metagenome assembly OJKP01 (sample SAMEA4350130, study PRJEB24818) | metagenome | biome: human; feature: gut; material: faeces | place: Denmark | collected 2013-09
TGCATGACTGCCGTTGTCAACAGTATATGCCGTAGTTGTCGTAGAGTTGTCCGGCAATGTCACTGAGGTAGCACGGTCGAGCACGTCATAAACAGTAACCGTTGGAGATACATTGTCAAATGACTTGTTGAACGTTGATTTCGATCCAGTTCCTTCCGTTGTAGGATAGAATGCCTTTGCCACACGTCCGAAAGCGTCATACACGTTTCTTCCGCTGACTATCATCACGTTCTCGTCCTTGGCAGAGCTTCCCTTCGTTTCCCTTGTCACAACGTTGTTTTCTTTCATTTGCACGTCTCCTCGAAATAGTACTAAAAAAATAAAACAATATAATCAATAAAATTATTACATGGATAGATGTAAATAATACCAAATAGAACCACCACGTAAACGCTTCTCCACCAGCCCCTTTATAGATCATTAAGTAGTACAAAGGAAATGAATAACCAACAAACACAATGGCATTTATTGAACATTTTTTGTGACTAATAAAAATCCATTCTATTAGTAGCAATATTATGCATATTAAAGAAATAGCATATAGGATTATATTATCATTCATATTTTAAATTATTATCATTAGCAATGTATTGGCAACAATAGATTGCCAATACATTGCAGAAAATAAATTACTCAACTGTAGATTCAAACTGTCCAGGATGCTTATTATTCCATTGTTGATACAAATTTGTCAATCGCTTTTTTATATCTGATTTTGAACCACCAGCTTCTAATACAGGTAGAACAAATTCAAGCTCTGGAATAAAAGTAGCATTTCCATGCTGATTTAAACCTGGCATACAGGAATGTATATTGATAACATTACCTTTTGCGTCATTGCCTGAAAGTACATCTCCAAAATGGCTTATATTAACATTTACCGTTCCTGATTTCTCATAGGATATATAATTAGATTGATGTGGACCAATATTTATTGAATATTCCACAATTTTATCATTACCATAAGAAAAAGTCATATTGTCTTTATTAGCCAAATTACGAATTTCCGCAGAAACACTTTGCATATATCCACTTGCAAATGCCCTACCTCTACTATGAGATATAATCTGCAACTGTTCAGTTATCACACCATCTTTAGCTGAGGATTTTAGTACAGCGTATATAGCAGCTGCATCTGCCTTTCCTTGAGCAATCCCAGCATTGTATCTCGTTGATGGCCAAAATCCTTTGTCCCCATCAACAAATTTGAATTGGCTATGGTTATATCCCGTTTTTTGTTTTACCATTTCTCGTAATCCTTTACTCCAATATGAAAAACTACCTCGTTCTGAATCATCACTGACGCGACCATTTATGAATATTGGGAAATATCCATTAGAATCAACCATTATATTTGGATTGTTCTTACAGAACGTATAAGGAGAATAACCCGGCGCAACAATCGCTGATTTATCTACACTAACCCACAAACTCAGTCTTGGATCATAGTACCTCGCCCCATAGTAATACAATCCCGTCTCCTCGTCGAATTCCTTCGCATTGAAAAGATAAGGTGTATTCCAAATGTTGTTGCGCTCCTCAACGAACACCTCACCGAAAGGTACATACTCGATGTGCTGCACCACCTCGCCGTCAAGGTTGGTGATGTAACTACTGCTACCCAAATGGTCAGGGTGGTAGTAGAACTGCATCTTCTCGTATGCGTCGCCCTCTTGGAAGTTATTCTTTGCAGCTCTCGCTAAAGTTCGTGCCTGCGCAGCCTCCAAGCTGCCGTCATTGCAGCAGAAGCCCTTGCCATCGACATAGTCGTTGTTGTCCTCGCCATTGTACGGCACTGCAAAGGTTGCATAATTATCCTTGATAACCTGCAACTGCTGAGTATATTTAACCTTATAATCAACAGACAAGCCATCAGTCTCACTACCTGCATACTGGATGCGGCGTGGGTCTGATCCGTAAGAGTCGAAGTCACCAATCTTGGAAACGACACGCTGACTACCAATATAGATGTGCTTGGTATAGCGTCCGCCTTGGTTGGCAACGAGGTAAGGAGATACATATAGTGAGAACTTGGCTGTATTCGTGCGACCTCCTGCAAACTCTGAGTTCACATAAACTTGGTCACTCTCACCTGATGTCTTCACCGTACGCTCACCGTCTGCATCATACCAATAGTTGGTCACAAAGCCGTTATCATCAGAAGCAAGGAGACGGTTCTCCTCATCCCATTTGAGTTTGCGCTCTGCGGTCTTCTCGTCAGCCATGCCATCCTTCTTTGTACGGCTTGTATTGACATAAATGAGGTTTCCGTTGGCATCATACTCATAGGCATGATTGTTGTTCACATTCTCGCTTTCTGAAGGTGTCTCCTCCGTGCGGTAGTTCACATCCTTCACATTGGCGAGTTGGAACTTCTTGCCTGCATCTGTGCCATACGTATAAGTAAGGTCATAGCCAGCGTTCAATGAACCATCAAACTGCACATTATTTTGTGTGAGAATCTGACGCTTCGAGGTGATGCGGTGCATATTATCATAGCCCATCGCAAGGGTGTAGCTTGCGGTCTTGTTGTCTGCACCAGTATATGTGCCTGTTGCGCTTACAAGACGGTAGAGGGCATCGTAAGTATAGTTATGCGCCATCTGTCCGCCTGCCTTGCCACTCTGAGGCACTGACGCACCGTTTACCACGCTGAGCACATTGCTCACCGCATCGTAAGTGTAGGCATTGTCCATGATGGTGTTTCCACCACTATTCACCGTGAGGTTCTGCAATCTGCGACGCTGTGGGTCGTAGGTGTAGAACGTCTCTGCACCATTACAGTACTTCAAGTATGTGCGCTGCTCAAACTTGTCATAGCCTATCTTGCTCACATAGTCGTAGCCGTATGACTTGTAGCCATGAACTTTTTCAAGCTGACCTCCGAGGTTGTAAGAGTAGGTGATTTTCTCCTCATCAGGATAAATCATCTCCAACAGACGGTTGTGGCTGTCATAAGTCCATTGCGTCACGTAGGTTGCTATCGCCTGATTAGGCACAATCATCGTGCGGCGAGTCTTCGTCACCTCGCCCATCTTGCCATAGAAATACTCAATGGCACCCGTTCCGTCCTCACGGAGCATCAAGCGACCGATGCGGTTCTGAGAAGCGTTGCGACCACCATAGTAATACTTCACATTGTTCTCCGGGTGGTCAGGATAGTTGATGCCTGTCAGACGCTGATAGTCGTAATCATAGGTGATGAACTTGCCTTCCTTTGCAAGGTTGGCAGTCTGCTTGGTCAGCACATTGCCGAGCGCATCATAAGTGAAACTTGTGATGCCGCTTGCAGGATGGTTCACCTCAGTACGGCGGTCACCCATGTCGTAAGTAGAGGCCGTTACATTGCCCTCCGTGTCGGTGACACGAACAAGGCGCTGTATGCCGTCATACTCAAACGAGGTGGTAATCTCACCGTCAGGACCGCTCTTCTGGATGGTCTTCAAGGTCTTGCCACTGCCATTGGTATGGGTAGCCTGAACATTATGGAGTGCGTCTGTTACGGTTGTAACAAGTGCATGACTGCCGTTGTCAACAGTATATGCCGTAGTTGTCGTAGAGTTGTCCGGCAATGTCACTGAGGTAGCACGGTCGAGCACGTCATAAACAGTAACCGTTGGAGATACATTGTCAAATGACTTGTTGAACGTTGATTTCGATCCAGTTCCTTCCGTTGTAGGATAGAATGCCTTTGCCACACGTCCGAAAGCGTCATACACGTTTCTTCCGCTGACTATCATCACGTTCTCATCCTTGGCAGAGTTGCCCTTTGCTGCACTTGTCACAACACCGTCCTTCTTCACCTGAACGGCTCTTCCGAAGCCGTCAACGAAAGTAACGGTCTCCAAGTCATCGTTAGGATGCTGGATGTCGTAGTGCTTGGTCACGGCGTATGCAGGAGCGGTAATGCCACTCTCACCAAAGGTAGCCAAAGGCTGATATTCAAAGGCGATGGCATAAGGCACGCCCGTAGCCAACTCATTTGGACCACGTACGCCAGTAATGCGACCGAGGTCGTCAACATCAGTCTCATAGTAGAAGTTGTTGAGGTCACGATGCTCCTTGGCTATACCATAGCGATAGTCAAAATTGCCTTGCTCGCTGCGGTAACCCCACGCATCGTCAATGCGCTCAACATACATGTTCATCTCAGGCTCATAGCGGTACTTGTACCACATACGCTGTCCCTTGCCGTTGGCAGGGAGAGTCTTCTGGATGATGTTGCCGTAAGAGTCGTACTTGTAATCAGTCACTGCCTCACCATCATTCAACTGCTGCGTAATCTGGGTGATGTGGTTGGCGTAGTTGGTATTATACTTCGCCGTCACATGGTGATAGAGTGAGCCGTCACCGCCTGTAACAGTCACATCAACAGGAAGTCCGAAGATGTGCTTGCTTGCATTGTCGGTATATTTGATAGCAGTCGCATAATCGAACTTGCCGTTTCCGTCCTCGCCAAGACTGCCCTTGTCGCTGTACTTGTAGGACTTCAACTCACCATGATAGCCATTGAGGTAATACTCATTCCATGCCTCGGATGTAACCACACCGTTTGCCGCTCCCTCATACTGCAAATTTGCCGTATAGCGGAGAGGAACGAATGCAGATGCACGGTCACTCCAAAGGTTCACGTCACGCTTTGCGAACGTGTACTTGTCACCGTCGGCAGTCAGATAGTAGCTGTCGTAACGGTTCTTTGTCTCGGTGTACTTGTTGCCGTTGGCATCCTCTACGGATGTGGCGGTAACATTGCCCTGCGTGTAGTAGTTGGCAACATCGTAGTTCTCAACAGCCTGTCTGTAAACAGAATTGCCTTTCTCCGTGTCAAGGTTCTTGGTGATGACCTCACCGAAACCGAGGAACTCACGCTCATGGCGGTCACGCTTGCCGTCCTTGTACTCAAAGGCGGTAGTCATTACAGGTCCATCGTCATGGATACCATCATCAACGGTAAGGGCAGACATTACCCACTTGCCACCAGGAAGTCCGTAGGTAGGAGTGGTATGCGCATAGTCGAGTGTGAAAGTGCCGCCCAAGGAGTTGGTGACAGACTTCAACATGTTTGTCCTGCCAATGGCAGAGCGTGTGACCTTTAACTCGCTTTCCTTCTCAGACTCAACGATGTCAAGATAGCCGTCACCGTCCACATCCTGCAAAGAATATGTAGGGCGGTTGATACTATGAGAGGTGGAAGCACCAGGGTTGGTTGAAATCTTGATGCTAATGACAGGAATGTTGATGGTCAAAGTGAACGCTGCATTTGCAGACTCTGATGTAGAGGCTGATTCACTAAGCGCATTTACACCTTTCCAGCTGATAGGTTCATCAAAACCGTTGCCAGTATTGATGGCAACAGTTATACCGTCACCATCCTTCCATACCTTGTCTGGAAGGCCATCGGAGTTGATGTCGATAAGGTTGTATTCCTCTTCACTTTCAGAGGTTACGATACCGAAACCTGCTGAGAAACTACCAGAAGCCTTGTTTATTTTGTTATCGTGGTATTTGGTTTCTCCCCAGCCTTGGCTTGCGCCACCGCTTGCTCCTATATCATAAGAGTGGCTCTTACCGCCTTGAATACGGTCAAGTTCCCAATCAATAGGCTCAGTAAAGGCATAGCCAAGATTTAATCTTACCTTTTTGTCGGAAAGGATCTTGTCAGGAAGTCCATCTCCATTAATGTCGATAAATGACTCTACGGCTTCATCCGTATTCTTTGGTGCACTACCAGAAATAGAGAATTGAGCTAACCATTCCGTCTGAACATTGCTCAAAGACGGTTTAATACCCTTGGCTAAGTTGGTGATACCTGATACGGAAGCAACAGGATTGCCACCATATCCCCACGCCTCAGAAGCATTGTCAGAGTTATTAGCTCCGATACCCTTGTAGATTTCGCCACTCAATCCACCTTGTGAGTTGGTGTATTGGATAGTACCACCAGCAATGATGTCAGGGAATCCGTCACCATTCATATCCATCATGGCAACTTCCGTCTTGGAACTGCCATTTGCATTGTTATGGGTAATGCCAAGTGCACCACCTTGCACAACGGTACTCTTGCTTGATACCACTTGGCTTACAGCTGCCGCACCAGTACCCTGCAAATATTCACCTGCAAGTCCTGCCACTTCAGCATTATTATCCAATGGATTGGTAAGGAGTACATCCTGTTCTGTCAATCGGGCAGTGCTTGCCTCTGTCGCTGTAAGGTAGATGTCCTGTCGCTGACCGACCCACTTATCCATAGAAGTCTGGTCTGTACCCAATGGAGTGAATGCCATCGTGAGAGGGTCAACCTTGTCGTTCTCGTTTTCAGGTAATTTCAACAATGACTCGTCAATAGGCTTTGCATATCTGCCCTCTGCCGAGTTATAAACAAAACCTCCCCAGCCACGGTAAAGCATACCGAAGCCAAGATTGTCATTCTCTGCATAGAATCCAGCAAGCACATTCTCTGTTACGAGACCTGCCGCATCTTTCAGAATGGAAACAGAGGCTGAAGTAACAGTTTCATTAGAGATTGCTGCCGGATAGCTGTATTCAAACCAGATGTTCTTTCCTGCAGTAGTTGCAAATCGCAGAGTATCGGCTTTCAAGATGCCATTCTCGATATTGAAAGACTTCTTGCCAACAAGTGCATCCTCTGTCTTGGCGGTCAAAGTAATCTGACCGTTGATAGAATTGTCTGAAAGGGTAAGCACTGGTGACACAACCATAATTGTATCAGTCGCTGTGGTCAAGTATGGCTTGCCCTCTGCCAAGGCATTTGCAAATGTATTGTAGTGTGCAGGAACGGCTACCGTCTGTTCGATATTGGCAGAGTCCTTATATGTCACAGACGCTTGCCAACCGATATTCTTCCAATCAACATTTGAGGTAGATGAAATCTCAAAGCTGAAGTTGGTCAGCTTTTCAGTATTCTCCAAACTGATGTTGAGAGAATCGCCATTGAAAGTCTCATTAGCCTTTAATGTACGAGCAAAGACCGTCTTCTCGATATAGTTCGGATTGTCGTTTCCGTCACTGTCTTTCTTTTCATTGCTGCCAATGATGCTGAGAACAACATCGTCGGTTGTTGCAGGCTTGTGGAAGGCACTGTGAACTTCAACACTTGAACCATTCTCCACATTGGCAGAGGTGTTCACATCATAGATGGCACCATCCTCAGGTTTGTACTCCGTTGAAGAAAGCCCGTTAGGCAAGATATTTGACTCGCCAGCGTATGTAATGGTAGGCGACCAGTTCACCTTGTCAAAAGAGCCGTTGCTTGTTTCCTCGGAACCCGACTGTACACGGAAATAGATTCTGTCACCTCGCTTGACCGCAACAGAAGATACGGCTGCGGCATAAGAACTACCGTCACCTTTTGCAATAGTCTTGTTCCAAAGCTCATTGCCACCCTTTTGGATAGCAACTCTTACGCCGTCTGCCTTCTGATACTCGTCAGCATCATAGTCATCTGTTGGTGCAATGAGGCTTACTTGACCAGTTACGCTGACAATTCCGTCCTTTGGAGCCTGCCATACACGCACGATATCCTCCATCGGTGAGTTCTTGATGGCTTCCGCCTGCTCATCCTTACTGATCTCCATGACAGAAGTGTCAACCTTGCCACCATAGATGATAGGGCTTGGCGTATCGGCACTACTCAACGTGAATGTAGGCACGGCATTGCCAGCTTCGTCAAACTCCAAGTGGTTGAAATATACCTTTCCATTGGAAACGAGGTCAACAAGTCCGTCACCGTTGATGTCGCTGAAATACTGAGTGGTCTTTGTCTTGGTGGTGGACTTGTCCGTTCCGACAACGGCAGTCAGAACATTCCAACCGACAACGGCATTAGCACCGAACGAGTTCGTTGAGCTTTTGGTTGTCGAGAAGTTACTGATGCCCCTTACCTTGACAGGCTCACCATATACGACTTCTCCATTGTCTGTCTTGACCTGTGGGCGATAATATACGGAACCACCAGACTTATAAACCTTGTCTGGAAGTCCGTCACCGTTCAAGTCAACGAGTGCGGAAAGTCCCTTGCTCGTGTCGCTTGAATAGCTGTATGAGCCACCCACGGTATTGCCTTTCCAAGGACTTCCGTCCACGACACCCACACCTGCATAGAACGAACCGCTTACGGAAGAGCTTGTCGTACCGCCAAGTGCAGTTGGCTTGTCGCTGAAGCGCTTGCTGACAGTCTTCAATGGATTGACAAAACCAGCGTCAAGTCCGTCATCGTGCGTGTTCCATTTCTCGGAATCGTCCTTGAACGGAACATATCCCTTTTCAGACTGCACATCATCATAATAGTCGAAGTTCTGGAAAGCCACTTCCTTTCCTGTGTTGTCATACTGTCTGACACCTGTGAGCATTTCCTTGTGGAATGCACCTTCCTTGTAGTCGAAGGCATAGCTGCGTAATGTCTCACCTTGGAAGTTTACGGTCACTTTCTCCAACAGCTTGTTGGAGGAGGCGAGGAATCCATAGCGGGCATTGTTGGTCTTTACCTGCTTTACCTTGTTGCCATCAAAGAGTACAACGGTGTGCGGTTCCTGTCCTGCATTACCTGCGTGAACCTCCTTCAGATATGCAGCCTTGGCCTTCAAGCCGCCACGCACATCCTCATCCACGATGTCATACACATATTCTATATAGTCACCGTGGAGTTCCTCGACACGTTTCAGCTTCCATTCGGCAATCACCTCACGGGTATTGCCCGAAGCATCGGTGACATTGCCCTTTACAACTGCTCCGTCACCACCATAGATGTACTTGACACCCTGCTTGTCTGTAACCTCCCAATAATAGTTGGCAGGACTGTCACCCTTGCGGATGATACGGCTGAAATCACCGCCTTGGCGGGTGTAGAACTGGCGGTCAGCCTTTCTGTTCATCTTCTCGCCACGGTGTGCGACTCCCATCTGTCCGTTGTCGTCCATAGTGGAGAGCATTGAACCGGACAAAAGATAAGTCTCCGTCTCTTTTGACTGGTCATAACGAGGCACGCCCCACCGGGTGTCAAGCGTAATGCTTGGCACGCTGACGTTCCAACCCTCGCCAAGCCAACCGCTACCGCCCTCGCTGCTGTACTGCAAGCCAAGGCTTGGCTGCATGCCGTTTCGTGCTGGCGGCATCTCGAACGGATACTGCAGGTTGGCAGAGCCACGGTTGTTTGCGCTTGGAGGCGCAATGACATTGAGCTTCGCCGTCGGGTCTGCCGCCTTGATGTCGTTCATCATCGTCGGGGCAAAGCCTTCGGTCTGCGGTGACTCCGGGGCCTGTATCACGCCGTTGATCATGTCGGTGAAGTGGGTCGTCTTTGAAACGACACACTCTTCCTTCTTGTCAACACGCACACGCTCCAACGCAACCCAATGCTTCTCGGCCGGGTCGTAGTAATAGGTACGGATGTCGTCCTCGGTATAGCCGCTTGGTATTCTCGTGCGGTCATACTTTATCTTGACAGTCGCGCCCTCGCCTGTGAAGTGTGTTCCGTGAGGGAGAAAACGGTAGCCCTGTCCTCCTGCCGTGACATTGGTCATGGCAAAGTCAAGCTCAGGAATATTCTCCTCTCCGATAGAGTTCACGGAAAGGCTTCTGTTCCGAATGAGGTCTTTCTGAAGAACGACCAGTTTGCTACCTCCTACGGAGATACTGTCAGAGACACCCTTCTTGAAGAGTTTTCTCACGGCTGTCCCGTCCTTTGCCGAAAGGGACAGTGTGGCGGCAAGCAGTAAAACCAATGCCCACGCCACCTTCTGTATATAATTCTTCATGCGTATCTTCCTTTAAGTTACTTTACTGAGATTTTCCTTGTATGCTCCCCATTCTCGGAGATTGCCTTCACGACATACACACCCGATGCGGGAACCTTGAAGTCGGCTTGCTTGACGCTTTCGCCTGTCATTTGGCGTGACACTACCAGTTTGCCTGATACGTCAAACACCATCAATGTGGCTGCAGAAGGCTTGTCCTGTGTGAGTTTAGCCTCGTAGATGCCTGTCGTAGAACCGTTGCCCTTGACAGTGAAATCCTCGTCTTCTCCAGAAATGAAGGAGTTGTCAGCCTGTCTGTCCGAGCTGCCCACATGGTTCTCCCTTGCCTGTGTTCCGTTAGGCATACTTGCATCACACTCGCTGCCGACATAGACGGTCATCGTTGTCGTACACTTCTTGGGTGTTTCTATCTGCACGTTGCCCCTTGTGGTGAATGAGGTTACAGGCGTACCGTTTACGGTAAGATCTGTGATATGTGTCTCGCCCTTTCCGTACTTGATGCAGAACCGCCATGCACGAAGTGACCAGACATATTCATGATGCACGGTCTGTCCGTTCAACTTGTATGTGACCTGCATATTGCGGACTGTAACACTGAGCACATCGCCAGGCTTGATGGTGACATATTTGGTTAGGCTTGTATATCCACCGGTTATGATATGCGCCTTGTCGCCCCGCACGTCGAAGCCATATTGGGTGATCTCGTCCGTGAGACTTGGCTCCAATCCCACACGGTAGTTTGATTTTGTATCGTTCACCGTCCATGAGATGTCGCCAGACAGATAGGTCCTGGTGTCATGTGAGTATGAGGTGTAGAGTGCGTTGCCAGTGGCATAAATCTCGTTGCCTCCACCTTGTGATACGGACAGCGCATAGGCGCCGGGGGCAAGATTCGTGATTCTATGCGTGTCACCGAAGAATGTTCCTCTGGCAATGGTTTCTCCTTTTACTTTTCCTGCAACGGTGTCAACGCTGAGCACATAGGAATATACTGGTGTACCGATGTTGATGCCGATGTCGATATACCCGTCATTGCGTGGAACTCCATTCTCGCAACTTGACGGCGTAGGAGTGGCATCATAGGAAATGCCGTCATAATAGGCGAATGTGAACACATCGCTTCCGCTTCCGTCTGCATCCCATAGGATATTGCGGAATATGGTCTTGCCCCTTGTCATATCAGGCTTGGAGCATCTTATGTTGCTATTGCTGTTGATGTCGAAATCACCTTCACCGCTTGGGTCTATGAGCATGACGGTACGCTTGCGGCAATAGTCCGAGAACTCCCTGTCCGGTGTGAGGGCATAGCTCAACTCTGCCATATAACCGACATCATCTATTCCTCCTGTCCTCAAGCCTGCCATATTCAAGGCGGACTCTGCTCCTTCCGTTCGGATAATGCCCACATTTGTGTCTGTATCAGTTGCATCCGAAAGGGATATGGTTCTTGTCGCACTTCCTGTTCCGTCAACACGCAGATAGATGTTTTTGCCTTCCTTGCGGATGGAAATGTCCGTTCCATCAACATCCGTGGCGATGTATGAATTTGAGACCGCTCCGTTGATGATCGGATAAACAACTCCAGCATTGGTGAACCGGAATCCATACTTGCATGTGCTGCCACCGATGCTTCCGAAGCCAACGTCAAAAGTCGGGTGACTTGTCGGACAGGTGAACTCAAAAGCACCGCCACCTCCAACAAGGGCTGGGGTCGTGGCATAAGCTCCGGAAGCGGCTTTCTCTTGGATGATATTGTCAGTAAAGCCATTCCTTGACACTTCAAGTCCTTGCGCAGTCCATCTTGCCACAGTACTGTCGGGCTTTGACGGCACGTTGGTCTTGACCATCCATGTACGTTTCATGACATGCCACAGGGAATCTGTAGGTGAGGTATATGTTGTAAGTGCCACATCATCGTCGCCCCAGAAAGTAAAGCCTCTGTCCGGCATCGGATTGCCGTTTTCACGTCCCATGACAAGCAGACGTGAGGCAGATGAAAGACTATAAGGGTTGGCATCATAATAGGTGTCATTGTCCTGCAATGCCGCATAAGTCGGACTTTCCTCATACGAGGTAGCGGAAAGCGGTTGTAAAAGACTTCCTGCTATATCGTTTCCAACGGCTGTCACACGATGATGATAGGCTTGGTTCTCCGCCAAGTCCCAAATCAAGTTTCCTTCGCTGTCAAGATATGAGCCTTTGAGGGTGATGCCATACTTCACTGCCAAGTAACTTTCCACCTTCCTGCGCTCGTCAGGTGTCAGCATCCTGCTGAACACGATGAGTTCCGGCGCATATCCCCGAATGGAGTTATTGCCGAAAAGTGAGGTCGTATAATCAGTGTTCATGTTATTTGCTGAATAAGGTGTACCCAGCAAGATTGTGGAATTGGAGTTGTCTCCCCATAATGATGTTGACGGATTGTTTGTCTTTAAGTAAGAAACAACTCTCAGGGCACTTTCCTTGAAACCGTTTTCAGACAAAGAATCACTTGATTGGTACAGCAAATCCTCACCCGATGTCGAACCATAGTCCAACGGTTCAACACCTGTACCTCTTACAACTTTGTCCTTGCTGAGAATGGCACCGTCACCCTTGCGACCGTCAAGGGCATAAAGAACCATGTCTTTGCCGATGGTTGCCAGTTCCGGGGCAAAGACACCAATGACGGTAGCCTGCGAGAGGTTGCCGTGTTTGAGTTTGGCACTCAGACTACGAAATCCGTCTGCGAGCCAGAGACTCGGATTGAAGTTGAAGTAATGGACTGAACTGTTCGGAAGAGTAAGTTCAGACTTGACGCCACGGCTGTCCAATAGCATCAGCCGTATGGAATCCCCAGAGAAATCCTGCCAACGGTAATAACCTTGCAGGTCTGAGTTCAATGGCGCAGTCTTGAACCACAGTTCGCTTCCGCTGACTCCTCCGGGCGTTTGTGCGAAACTGCCGATAGCGAAGCCTAACAGTAACAAAGAAGTAAACTTTCTCATGCGCTGTCAATTTGGAGTGTTTGAAAAATATAAAAACGTATGCCTCTGCCGCGCAGGGAGAGACCAGTGAGAGAGAGAACGGACTGTTACTACGGAGAAGAATTGTGATATAGGCTTGCTCCGTAAAGTCCTATTGTCACGTGGCAGGCCAATAGGCTTTACCACCAAACTAATGCTGCAAATATACAAAAATAATCTTAATAAACGGATATAATCTTTAAGAAATTTGCTGGTTTGGCGTTTTTTTCTTATGATTTCGGTCAATTTTGCAGAAATCTTTTACATCTGTTGTATGTACTGGAGTTAGTTTGGCAAAAATACACAAATGGTCACGGCTTCAGTTTCTTATGTTAGAATGTAAATCATGGTTTGAAACTGTACACACTCGGAGTACAAATGAAAACACTATATGCTTGTGTCGGAAAGGTATATATGAGCTGATGGTAGAGTCGTCATCAACAACAATGGCCCTGATTTGATAAACTCAGCAGGAATACTTGCTATTCTTTTTATGATGGGGTTATGTTCACAAGTTTGAGATTTCATGTAAAAAAAGTCCTAATTTCTATGTTTCTCTTCTTGCAAATTATGGGATATTAAGAAAAATATCGTATCTTTGTCCCCGAATTGAGGCGTTCTTTGCATATTGCAAAATACAGAAACGAGCAGAAGTCCGCTCGTTTCCATATTGTTACCTATATAATATAGGCAAACGCCCAACTTCTTGATTTTCAATCAAAGTCCAATTTAGAGCGAGTTAGTATTTTAAAGGTACTAAAAATTATCGAGATTACCAACTTTTAAAGCATATTTCTTATCCAGAACTCAGGTTAACACGCTCTCAAACCACTCACCATACGATGAAGCTTTGCAGCATCTGTCGGTTTAAACTCAAAAGAATCGAAGTCGCCGTAACAGGAGCAGTAGCCGGATAGATACTTGGCGGCGCGATAGAGTCTGTAGAATACGTTGCCTGGCTTTAGCGACACCGAAAGTGACATCTCGAAATTAGTCCTAACACTTCCGTCATTGAGTGTGTATTGATAGGTTTCAAAAGCTACGCCATACACATTTTCGTCGCTGCAGAATGTGAAATCAAAGGGATCTGTAGCCTTATCTGTTGCCGAGATGCCTCCGTCTAAATAGTTGGCAAACCATTCCAGTCTGTCGGCATCCTCGGGACGTAACAACAAGTCGTCGAAATCGCCGCCCTTGCGCTTTTTGCCAAAGATATATTTCATGGCACTTTTCAGTTTCTCCCAAAACTCAACATGAATGATATGGAAACATCCGTAAACTACGTGTTCCTCGTTTTCTTCTGTTTCAAGAGTCTTCCAACTGCGCGTTTGAACTCAGCTTTACTCATTCCCATCTCTGCTTTGATGCGCTCCGGATCTGCTTTATCTGTGAATGGAAGTTTACCCCCACAAGTCTCAATGCATTCCAGAATCAGTTCTGCATCTTTGTCCATCTGCTCCGGAATCTTGCCACGGACACTCAGATCCAGTTTTCCATCCTCTTTGACTGCTGCCACACGTGCTTCAATCTCCTGTCCCGGATACATTCTTCCATACATCTCTCTCTTCGGAATCAATGCAGAATACAGATTATCTACTGCCACGAAAGCTCCCAGATCACGATTCACCTCATAAACTGTTCCAGTTACAATATCATCCTTTTTATAAGGAGAGTCTGTCTGCAGAAGATGATAGATCTTCATTGTCGCACAAAGTCTCTCGCTCTTATCTACATAAAGACTTACCAGACAGCGGTCGCCCTTCTCTACCTTCTCTGTCTGTTCCTTAAATGGAAGGAACAGGTCCTTCTCAAGTCCCCAGTCAAGAAAAGCACCGATCCTGGTGACCTGTTTAACCTTAAGGACTGCTGTCTGTCCCACCTGAAGCATCGGCTCACGGGTGGTAGCGATCAGTCTGTCCTGAGAATCTTTGTAGATGAATACCTCGATCTCATCACCTACTTTGGTTCCTTCCGGTACCTGTTTGGACGGAAGAAGCACACGCTCGTTCTGAGGTGCGTTTCGGTCCTCTCCAAGATATATTCCGAAATCTACGGTTTTTACAACCAGTAATTTCTG
>OJKP01001268.1_pt1 | contig 14849 bp, 10 predicted proteins | sample 1596521 | NCBI WGS metagenome assembly OJKP01 (sample SAMEA4350130, study PRJEB24818) | metagenome | biome: human; feature: gut; material: faeces | place: Denmark | collected 2013-09
ATGCTGCTATGATCACCGCCAGCAACGCCATCATTCCAAAGCTGATAACTTTCTCAGCTACGCCGGTCGCTTTCAGGCCAAACCAGACTACAATAACAGCCGGAACAGAAAAAAGCAAACTGCCGATCTGTGTAGAAAGACCGAACATCTCGCTTAAAATCCTGCCGCTGCCATTAGTATAAGCAATCAGGCAGCCAATGGTATTTGCCGCCACTGAGATAAAGACAAGCCAGGCTCCCAGCTCGCCCACATATTTTTTAGCAAGTCCCGGCAGCTGCATGACCTTTCTGGTCCTTAACGTAGTTTCAGCCACATACAGCATTGACGCCGTCGTAAAAAATCCTGCTATGATCAGCCACAGCATCAATACCGGCCAGCCGGCTTTTCTGGCCGAATAGGCCAGTCCTAAAATGCCGGACCCGATGTTAGCGCCGACAATGATCATGGCAGCTTCCCAAAAGGTAAGTTTGTGGACCTTGAGCGCACCCTCAACAATATTATTTTCTGATTTCACTATTTTCGCCCCCTCAAGCTTAACAAAGTTATGTTTTCATTGTATTACTAACTTCCAAATATTCAACTATTTCTTCATAAAAAGCCACTTTAAATTTTTTTCTATTCATTTTCTGATAAGTTTATTACACAGAAACAGCGTATTTAAACCAGAAAAACTTTTAAAACTTTATCCAGACATAGAAAAAGAGCCTTCGAGAAAAATCTCGAAGGCTCTGAAACTTTTAATAGTGGCGGAGTGGGTGGGATTCGAACCCACGCACGAGTCACCCCGTCTAACGATTTAGCAAACCGTCCTCTTCAGCCACTTGAGTACCACTCCGTTTGACTTACTTGGATAGTATACACTATCCTGATATTTTTTTCAAGAGTACCAACGCAAATATTTATTACGAGGCCCCTACAACGCTGTTGTAAAAATATGGCGGAGAGGGTGGGATTCGAACCCACGGAGGCTTGCACCTCGCTGGTTTTCAAGACCAGAGCCTTAAACCACTCGACCACCTCTCCGTGCTATTTTGATATTATACGGCAAATATGCCTTCTCGTCAAGTTCCAACAAATACCTCTTGAATGCCGTAGACTGCACAGCACACCCGAAAACAAAAACCGCCGTCAAAACCGACGGCGGTTTGTTTTTTATTACAGCAGGGCTTATGCTTTGCCAGCCAAACGTTTATAGTTATTCAAACGTTCTTTAGCATCCTGTTCAGTTTTGGCGAACAGTGCTTCAGCTGTTTCAGGATACTGTTTGAGCAGGGAAGAATAACGAACTTCGCCCAAAAGGAACTCTCTGAAATCAGCAGTAGGCTCTTTAGAATCCAATACGAAAGGATTCTCACCTTTTTCTTTCAAAGCAGGATTATAACGGTAGGTTGCCCAATAACCGCAGTCTACAGCAAGTTTAGCTTCCAGCTGGCTGCAGCCCATACCCGCTTTCAATCCGTGGTTGATACACGGAGCATAAGCAATGATAAGGGACGGTCCGTCATAAGCTTCCGCTTCTGCAATCGCCTTCAAAGTTTGATTCTTATCGGCACCCATAGAAATCTGGGCCACATAAACATAACCATAGCTCATGGCCATCATGCCCAGATCTTTTTTCTTGGTCTTTTTGCCGCTGGCAGCAAATTTGGCAATAGCTGCAGCCGGTGTGGCTTTGGACGATTGACCACCGGTATTTGAATAAACTTCGGTATCAAAAACCATAACGTTAACGTTTTCACCCGAAGCCAGAACATGATCCAGACCGCCGTAACCGATGTCATAAGCCCAGCCGTCGCCGCCAAAGATCCAATGACTGCGTTTGACAAAGAATTGTTTTTCTTTATACAGAGCTGCGCATTTATCGCATTGGTCCTGATATTTTTCCAAAACGGCCGTCAATGCTTCCGCACGTTCACGAGTGCCTTCGCTGACGTCCATATTATCGAGCCAATCCTGCATTGCTGCTTTCAGATCAGCCGGAATCTCGGCAGCCAAAACTGCTTTTACCATTTCAGCAACACGCTCGCGGGATTGTTTTACACCCAGGTACATACCCAAACCATATTCGGCATTATCCTCAAAAAGAGAATTTGCCCAGCTGGGACCATGGCCTTTGCTGTTAGTAGTATACGGCATGGAAGGCGCACTGGCCCCCCAGATAGAGGAACAGCCCGTAGCGTTGGCGATCATCATGCGGTCACCAACAAGCTGTGTAACCAGTTTGGCATACGGAGTTTCGCCGCAGCCGGCACAGGCGCCGGAGAACTCAAGCAAGGGCTGTTCAAACTGAACGCCTTTGACAGTATTTTTGTTCATCGGATTAGGTTTGGCCGTAACCTGATGGGCAGTATAATCCCAATGAGCAGTTTTGGCCAATTGACTTTCCAGAGGTTTCATAACCAGAGCTTTTTCTTTAGCCGGGCAAACCTGCGCGCAGTTGCCGCAGCCGGTGCAATCCAGCGGTGAAATAGCCATATGGAATTTAAGTTCTTTAGCTCCGATGGCATCTTTGTATTCCAGTCCCTGCGGAGCGTTGGCAGCTTCTGCTTCTGTCATCAGAACAGGACGGATGACTGCATGCGGGCAAACGAAGGAACATTGGTTGCACTGAATACATTTATCCATTTGCCATTCCGGTACATTGATCGCGATACCGCGTTTTTCGTAAGCGGAAGTGCCGCTGGGGAAAGTACCGTCGACATTTTTATTAAAGGTGCTGACAGGCAGGTTATCGCCTTCCAGACGATTGACTGGAGTCAGTATATTATCGATAAATTCGTTGCCGGTAACTGCGATATTGGCGTCACCAGCAGCATCAGCCCAGGCTGCAGGTACATCGATCTTCACAATAGCATCTACACCGCGGTCGATAGCCGCATAGTTCATGTCAAGAATAGCCTGGCCTTTCAGTCCGTAGGAATGATCGACAGCTTCTTTCAGATACTTGACGGCATCAGCCAAAGGAATAATATCCGCCAGTTTGAAGAAGGCTGACTGCATGATCATATTGATACGTCCGCCCAAACCGATTTCCTGAGCGATCTTCACCGCGTCGATAGTATAGAAATTAACAGCATTTTTAGCAATGTAGCGTTTGATATTGCCCGGCAGATGCGTTTCCAGCTCTTCCATAGACCAGTTGCAGTTCAAAAGGAAGGTACCGCCTTTTTTCAGGCCTGCGGTAACATCATATTTGTCTACATAAGACTGATTATGTACGGCTACAAAGTCTGCAAAAGTGATCAGATACGGAGCGCGGATCGGCTCATGCCCGAAGCGCAGATGCGAGACAGTGATACCACCGGATTTTTTAGAATCGTAGGAGAAGTAACCCTGCGCATACATATCCGTATGGTCGCCGATAATCTTGATCGCGCTTTTGTTGGCGCCGACAGTGCCGTCACTGCCCAGGCCCCAGAATTTACAGCTTTTGGTAGAGGCAGGAGTAGTATCCAGCGAGGTAGTTACCACCAAAGAGGTATTGGTAACATCGTCAACGATGCCTACAGTGAAATTATTTTTCGGTTCTGCTGCAGTAAGATTTTCAAAAACCGCCAGCACTTCAGACGGAGTCAGCTCTTTACTGCCCAGGCCATAACGGCCGCCGATGATGAGCGGTGAAATCTCTGCTTCGTAGAAAGCGCCGCGCACATCCATGTATAACGGTTCGCCAAAGGAACCGGGTTCTTTGGTGCGGTCCATAACAGCAATACGTTTAACTGTTTTAGGAACAGCAGCCATAAAATGTTTGATCGAGAACGGACGATACAGATGCACAGCCAGAAGGCCGACCTTCCTGCCTTCAGCGTTGAGTTTTTCGACAACAGTCTGGATCGTTTCGCAGGCACTGCCCATAGCGATGATGATTTCTTCCGCATCCGGAGCACCATAATAGTTGAACAGACCATATTTACGTCCAGTCAGCTTGTTGATCTCGTTCATATATTCTTCAACGATACCGGGCAAAGCTTCATAGTAAGAGTTTACAGCTTCACGGGTCTGGAAATAGATATCAGGATTTTGAGCAGTGCCGCGAACGACTGGATTATCGGGATTGAGCCCGCGATTACGGAAAGCAGTGACCGCATCATAATCGATCAGTTTAGCCAGATCATCATAAGCCAGAGTTTCTATTTTCTGAATTTCGTGGGAAGTACGGAAACCGTCAAAGAAGTTAATAAAAGGAACACGACCTTTGATAGCAGACAAATGAGCCACTGCCGACAGATCCATAACTTCCTGTACTCCGCTTTCAGCAAGCAGCGCAAAACCTGTCTGGCGTGTAGCCATAACGTCCTGGTGGTCGCCGAAAATAGACAGTGAGCTGGCAGCTAAAGCACGGGCAGAAACATGGAACACGCCCGGCAGCAGTTCGCCTGCCATTTTGTACATATTAGGAATCATCAGAAGGAGACCTTGCGAAGCAGTGTAGGTTGTTGTTAAAGCACCGGACTGCAAAGAACCGTGTACGGCACCGGCAGCACCAGCTTCAGATTGCATTTCCAATACTTTTACAGTTTGACCAAAAACATTTTTCTGACCTTGAGCAGCCCATTCGTCTACAACTTCGGCCATGGTAGAGGACGGGGTAATAGGGTAGATAGCTGCGACATCGGTGAACGCATAAGATATATACGCCGCTGCCGTATTACCGTCCATAGTTTTCATTTTTGTCATTTGATCCCCTTCTTTCTTTTAATTAGAGTACAAGATATGGGAACCGGCCTTATCGGTTCCAGTGATACGCAAAATAAATGTGCGGCAAGACATAGTTCACCCTTGCTCACACAATTAGTATACACTATTTAATTACTTTTGTAAATTTCCTTCGCATGTATACATGTGAATATTATGCAAGTATTTTGTAAATTTTTAAAACTACTCAATTTATTGACAAATGCTATAATAATGCTACGGAGGTGTTGAATTTGCAGACGATTGTTAACTACATTGCAAATGCTCTTCAAGCCCGTATTCCCAGGATTAAAATAGATACAGCCAATGACGCTGCCACAGCTCACTTGACTATACCAAACAAACACGGCGGAAAACCTATCAACATCTTAGCCAAAGCTCACGCAGGCATCGTGGTCGTTTTTAATAAAACTCCACGACTTTTTGACCAGGATGCCAAAGGCATTGACAAGCTTGCCTTTGATATCAGCGAATATCTGAAAGGACGCAGTGTTTATCTTGATCTGCTGAAAAGTGACGGCAGTGACAGCGGCAAAGACTGTATCGCTAATTCTATCGAAGTACAGGCGGAAAACTTTACTATTCTGACAAATCTTATTACCCGCAAGGGGCTTTTAGACAGCACAGAATTAGAAAAAGCTTTACAAGAGGGCGACATTGTACGGGTCAATTATTGGGACCCGCGCAAAAATTACGGCTATAGGCTTGACGGCGATCATCTCGCCAAAATAGCCTTATGACCAAATAAAAGAAGAGCTGCTTTGGCAGCTCTTCTTTTATTTTTAACATCTGCTGATTTTCAGGCAACAAAGGAAGACAAGACAGAAGCCTTGGTGATAATACCACGGAATACTTTTTCTTCATCAACCACGGCCAGCGGAAAGGCAGCATTAGCTGCCAAAGGCACTATATCAGCAACGGGAGCGTCCAGATCGTTGACCTGGAGCACATCGCGTATGATCGCTTCGCTGAAAGTCTTTTTCCCGTCACGGACAGCCAAAGCTCCCTCCAGGGTAACGATACCGATGAAGTTCATATGATCTCCGACCACATAAGCGCTGGACACGCCGTTGGCGCGCATACTGGTAAGCGCCGTATTGGCACCGTCGCTGTCTTTAACGATACAGCTGGGCGTAGACATAATATTACGCACGCAAAAGACCTTACTGGTATTGACATTATGGATAAATTTCTTAACATAATCATCTGCAGGGTTTGCAAGCATCTGTTCCGGCGTATCGATCTGCACCATTCTGCCGTCGCGCAGGATACCTACTCTGTTACCAAGCTTAAAGGCTTCGTTGATATCATGGGTAATAAAAACAATTGTTTTACCCATGCGTTCCTGGATCCGCAGCAGCTCAAACTGCAGATCGTTTTTGACTAGAGGATCAAGCGCCGAAAAAGCTTCATCCATCAGAAGTATATCAGGATCATTAGCAAGCGCCCTGGCTATACCTACACGCTGTTTCATCCCGCCTGACAAGCTGCTGAGTTTTTCGTGCTCATAACCCGTCAGTCCGACCATATTGATCATTTCCATAGCCTTATTTTCACGTTCTTCTTTGCCGACACCGCGTACTTCTAAGCCATAGGCCACGTTACCCAGTACATCGCGATGGCTCAAAAGCCCGCCGTTTTGAAAGACCATGGAAACCTTCGTACGCCTCAGCTCCTGCAACTGTTTTTCATTATATTTGGTAATGTCCTCACCATCGATCAGAATTTCGCCCTTTGTCGGCTTATGCAGCATATTAAGGCAGCGTACGATAGTTGATTTACCACTGCCTGATAAACCGATAAGTACAAAAAGCTCACCTCTTTTGACGCTGAAGGAAACATCGCTGATCGCAGCCATGATACCTGTCGTTTCCATAACGTCCATCCGGCTGGCTCCAAGCTCCAACAGCTTGAAGGCAGCTTTTCTTTCATCCAGGAAGTCATAGGGACCAAACAATTTATATAAGTTTTTCACTTCTAAAACCGTATCTTTTTCCTGCATCATTTACCCTCCTTCTGCACCAGGCTCTGTGTCAGACGATCAATAATGATCGCAATAATAACAATGGCGAAACCGGCGATAATGCCGCGTCCGGATTCCATACGGTTAATAGCGATCAAAACTTCCATACCAAGTCCGTTCGCACCGATCATGGCACAGGTAACTACCATCGCCACCGCCATCATCATCGTCTGGTTGATACCGGTCATGATCGTTGGCAGCGCCTGAGGTATCTGCACCTTAAACAAAGTCTGCCAGCTGGAGGAACCAAACGAGCGGGAGGCCTCAACAACCTCCTGATCGACCTGGCGGATACCGTGACTGGTCAGCCTGATAACAGGCACCACAGCATAAACTACTGTTGCCAGAACCGCCGGCACCTTTCCTGGTCCCAGCAGCATAACTGCCGGTATCATATAAACAAAGGTCGGCATCGTCTGCATCGCGTCCAGTATCGGCCGCACGATCGTATCAGCGCCGCGTACCGCCGCCAGAGCGATCCCGATCGGCAAACCTATCAGCAATGAAAAAATTACTGCCGTGATCACGATAGCTAAAGTTTCATTCATCATATGCCAATACCCGCAGGCACCGATCATAAACAGCAGGCCGCCGTAAATGACACCGTTTCTGTAGCTGTTCATCAGTTTTTTTGTGGCAAAAACTACCAGCAGAATCATCAGCCACCAGGGAATCATATCCAGTGCGCCGTTGATGCCGTTAATAAAAATACTGAGCATCTTTTTGGCGGCAACAAAAACCTCGCCGTAATTAATATTGATATAACGTACAAATTCATCTATCGGTTCTGCTATATTCAGATTGATATTAGGAAAATTCAACAACCAACTTGTCATACGCCCGCCCCCTTACTGTTCTTTTAACGCAGCCCGCATGGTCTGGGCCTTATCGGGCGGCAGCCATTGCGTAAGCAGATTATCATGTTTTTGTAAAAACCAACGGGCCGCCTGGTCATAAGTCGCCTTATTATCGGCAATATAAGCGAGAGCTTCCGCTGTTAAAGCACTGGAAGTATGATACTTTTTCAGGAACTCTGTAAACTCAGGCTGCCGTTTTGGAAAACGGCTGTTAGCCGATACCATGACAACTACTGATGGCGCAGCTGTTTCACCTGCTTCAAACCCGGCCTGATTATACGGCGCGTCTTCTAAAAGCACCAGATCCAGCTTGCCGCTGATCCAGGTCGGTTCCCAATTATAGCCAACGATCGGCAAACCTTTTTCGTAAGCCGTTACAAAAGCTGTGCTTAAGGTCGCCTCGCTGCCTGGACGGAAATACACATAATTTTTATCCAGCCCGTAGTGCTTATACTTTTTAAACATTACTTCATCGACTGCCCAACCGGGGATAGCTCCGTAAATACGCCCTTTGGAAGGATTTTCTTCATCCACAAAAAGTTTACTGTAGCGGGCCAGATCAGAAACCTTGTGCAGATCAGGCGCCATCGGCGCAATGCCACGCTGGGGATCACCTTCGATCACATAACGCGGTACATACAGGCCCTGTTTATTATCATCGAAGTTGATTCCCAGATCGACTATCCCACCAGCGGCTTTATCAGCCTGATAGGTAGCAACGTTATCCGTCCAGAGCTCCATATTTACGTCCACATCACCGCGCACCAGCGCCGCTTCCATAATCGGCGTCGAGCCGTTCATCGTTTCTACTTTTAAACCATAAGCCTTTTCTGCAATCAAACCGGCTACCGCGTTATGAAACTTCACACTGTCCCAGCCGGCATCAGAAAAAACTACCGTTTTTTCATTATTGCTGCCGCAGCCTGCCAGCAGGCCTACAAACAAAACCATACCCAACAGCTGCAGTATTTTTTTCTTCATCAAAACTCCCCCCTTTTCAATCCGACAACTTTATGTTATTATTGAGTTGCTTCTATCTGTTTTTTAGTTTAACTTACTTATAAAAGCTTGTCAATTTACTTTAATTACTTTTTTACACTGCGAAGATCTGCAGCTGTCAGTTAACAGTTTGTTTCGGAAAATCTCCGCAGCCGCCTGTCAGGCCACTTGTGGAGTCTGCTGCTGCGCCTTGCCAGCAGACAAATATAAATTTTAAGCCTGTTGATTTTTACTAAATTTTTACTGTAAAGGACTATACCATGGCTAACAAACACAAAATAGCAGAACCAATCTATCAGAAGATCGCTATCGATATCGCTTCCAAGATAGCTGCCGGCAAATATAAGGCCGGCGAAAAAATTTACGGACGCTCCATGCTTGCAGCTCATTATGCCGTTTCTCCTGAAACGATCCGCCGCGCCATGTTCATGCTGCAGGATGTCGGCATCGTCGCCATTGAATCAGGCAGCGGCAGCACAGTGCTTTCGGCCGAACGGGCCTCACAGCTGGTAAGCCGTTTCCGCAATATTTCTACCATTACCGAACTGAAAAAAAATATCGAAACCTTATCGGAACAACAGAAAAAACAACAGGACGATATTTTAGATAATGTCCATCAGCTGCTTGAATATATTGAAAAATTCCGTTTGGCATCACCTATCTTGCCTTATGAAGTAAAAATAACTCAAGACTGCCGTTTCCTGGGACAGATGATCTCGGAAATAAACTTCTGGCAAAGTACCGGTGTTACCGTCGTCGCTATCCGCAAAGGCGAAGAGCTGATCGTTTCGCCGGGCCCCTACGCGCTTTTCGAAGCGGGGGACGTCTTCATCATGGTCGGACCTGAAGACAGTCACAGCAAAGTACAGGATTATTTATACAAAGACTGATAAAAAAGAGGACTTACATATGTAAGTCCTCTTTTTACGGTTATTATTGTTTTTTCCTGTGCGCTTCCAAATATTGTCCCACGATCTTGACAGCGCAGTAATCGCCGCACATGGAACAAGCTTCATCCTCCGCCTTATTCTTCTTGTCGCGGTAAGCCTGCGCCTTCACCGGGTCGAGTGCCAGACGAATCTGTTCCGGCCAGTCAAGATTTTTACGTGCGACAGCCATTTCCCTGTCCCAGGCTATAGCCTGGGGCAGTCCCTTGGCAATATCGGCAGCATGAGCCGCGATCCTCGTTGCAATCACGCCTTCACGTACATCGTCAATGTCAGGCAGCCCCAAATGTTCGGCCGGCGTTACATAGCATAAAAAGTCAGCGCCGCTGACCGCGGCCAGAGTACCGCCAATGGCAGAAGTAATATGATCGTAACCAGGCGCTATATCAGTTACCAATGGCCCCAAAACATAAAAAGGCGCACCATGACATAAACGCTTCTGCAGCTGCATATTAGCTGCAATCTGATTATACGGAACATGTCCCGGTCCTTCAACCATTACCTGTACACCGCGCTGCCAGGCCCGCTGGGTCAATTCCCCCAAATTCAAAAGCTCCTGAATCTGCGCCCTGTCTGTAGCATCTGCCAGGCAGCCGGGACGCAGTCCGTCACCTAAACTGATCGTTACATCATATTCCGCGCAGATGTCCAATATTTCATCATAATATTCATATAAAGGATTTTCACGATCATTATGCAGCATCCAGCCGGTAATAAAACTGCCGCCGCGGCTGACAACGTCCATAACGCGCCCTTCGCTGACAAGAGCGTGCAGAACCTGACGGTTGATACCGCAGTGGATCGTCATAAAATCAGCACCGTCGGCAGCCTGCTGACGGATAACTTCAAACAGGTCCTCTTTCGTCATTTCAACAACGGCACCGCGTTTTTTAATAGTTTCTACTGTTGCCTGATAAATCGGTACCGTACCAACCATTACAGTGGATGCAGCAATGATAGCCTTACGTGAAGCGTCGATATTATCGCCTGTAGAAAGATCCATCACAGAATCGGCACCGGCATCAATAGCAGCGCGCAGCTTAGCCAGCTCAGGTTCAGGATCAGGATAAGCGCTGGAAGTACCGATATTGGCATTGACCTTGACTGCCAAGCCCTGACCTACACCGCGCGGCACAAGATTTTTGTGGTTGATATTGCAGCAAACAGCTATTGTTCCTGCCGCTACACCAGCCCTGATGACCTCAGGCGCCAATTGTTCCTGCGCCGCTACCTGAAGCATCGCTTCTGTGATTATGCCCTGACGGGCCAACTGCATCTGTGTTGCCATTATTAAACTCCCCCTTAAAAATAAAAAGCCAATCTCCCACAGGAAATTGGCTTTGGCTCGCGCTTACGCCACTTCCCTACGCCGGTATTACCCGGAAATCAGGTTCTAAGGGTCGGCCTTGCGGCCTCTCAGCATAATGCGCCCCCAGTGGATCGACTTATGATATTAAATTAACTTTAGCATCTTTTGCCGGTAATAGCAAGCAAAACTAAATTTTATCACCTGGCTCATAAACATGATAGCCGCCCTTGCCTCTTTCTTTTACAACATACGCGGCCACATCAGCCAAATGCACCAGCTTGTCAAAATCCCGGCCATGCTCAGGGAAATAGCAAATGCCAATGCTGGCAGAAACAGTAACGCCATCATAGGCAGTATGCAGGATACGGCATAAATCCTCCGCCCTTTTGACTGTCGCCTCCGGCGAAAGCCCCGGTGCATAAATATAAAATTCGTCACCGCCAAAACGACCGATAATATCGTCGGAACGGAAAAACTGCTGCAGCTTTGCTGCCATTTCCTGTAAAACTTTATCGCCTGTCTGATGCCCTAAGGTATCGTTGACTGTTTTAAAATTATCCAGGTCAGTGAAGATAAAGCTGCCCGAACCGCTTTCTTTCAACAGTGCTTCCACCACAGTTTTAAAGCCGGCTTTATTATAAACTCCTGTCAGCTGATCGATACGGCTCATATCCTGCAGCTTTTCTTTTTCAAGCATTTCTGCATCAATATTATCCAGCTTGCCTACCAGGCGGATCACTGTTTCTTTTTTGATGATGCAGTTAGCCCGGATCCTGAACCAGTGCTGCTCGCCATTGGCATAACTGAGCAGCAGTTCTTCACTGCCGGAATGCTTCTCTGCAATAATTTTATGGATAAACGCACTGATAACGGCAATATTTTTATCGGGCTCCGATTTTAACGGAGGCGCAGACTCAGAAGCAAGCTTACCAAAAGGTTCAAAGCCAAAAATCCTGCGATACAGAGGCGACCAGGCAATATGCTCCGGCAGCACGTCCACATCAAAAATTATTTCGTTGGAAGCCTGCACTAAAAGATCATAACGCTCCTTCTCAAGTTCCAGTTCCTGGATGATACGCTTTTGTTCACTGATATCAACAATAACGCAGTACATTACCAGCATGCCGTCTTTATCTATCCCCACGCTGCCACGGATCAAAACAGGTATATAATGCCCGTTTTTATGCAGCAGGCGCATCTCCAAATCGATCTTATCATTAAGATGCCAGACACCATCCAGTAATGCCTGGAATTTAGGCGCATCCTCTTCATATATCAAATGCGCCCTCAAAAACGAAGGTACGTTTTCCAATTCTTCCCTTGTATAACCAATCAATTTTAGAAATCCATCGTTAGCATAACGGATGCAGAAGCCGGCATCATTGACCAGTGTCAAAACGCCTCCGTTGATATTATCGGCAATCTGACGCAGTATTTCTTCCCTGTCTGCAATCTCACGGTGGGCCTCTTTATTTTCCAGCCATTTTTTTACGGCAAAAACACTCAGCAGCCATACAAAAAAGGCAATCCCTGCATTCAAAAAAATTATATTATTACCAACCCAGCCGCCTGCTTTGTCTACCTCTATGATGCAGCTGGCATTCGGCAGTTCGATATCATATTTCATTCCGCCTGTCATTGCCATTGCCGCATGGTCAGAAGCAGCAATCGTCAATTTGGCTCCGTTTTCTATCTTGTATAAATGATAACGATATTTCTGCCCCTGCAGTGCGGCAAAATTGATGTTCTGCAACGCATATTTCGGACTTGCCGGATTCATATCCAAAGTCACAGCAACTAAACCCCAGGGTGAACCGTCAGAATTTTTTACAGCGACCCTCCCCGTCAGTACCAGCTCATTATCCTGAATCCTTCTGAACGGTCCTTCGATCACCAACTCGCCCTGCTTGCGATACACTTTCCTGATAGCGTCATCCCGTTTCGGCTGGATCATCAGATTTTTTCCCAGGGCACTTTTATTGATTTCATAAGGAAAGCAATAGGAAATCACAGTTTTTTCAGGAATACCGTCCTGCAGCGGACCTTCTGCCATAGCCAAAGATACATTTGTGATCAAAGCCATATCGTCAAAGGCTGTACAGACATTGTTCATTCTCTGGATACCAAGCTCTGACATATTGCGAAAACCTTTTTCGTGTACGGCTATTTTTGTACCTTTGGCATCCAGCATACCCTGCTGGATCAGCTCACGTAGGACAAAAGCGTCATCATAAAGATCCATCAGTTCGTAGCGCGTCTGAGAGCCATAGCTTTCCGCCAGAAAAGCTGCTCTTTCACGGGTATACTTATAGGTATCGTTAATGCTGATATATGCAGCCAGAGCGCACAGCAACGCAGCTGCTGAAGTGAACAGCAATAAATATTTTATATTATAACCACGTTTTTTATCCATGCCCTGCCTCCTTAATACCGATAATCCATTTTTATTTTATTATAGCTTATTTTCAATTATTAAACATCAAGTATTTTTATTAAATAAATATTAATACGCTTTCAGTATTGCTATTCTGCATAGTAAAAAGCCTGCCGACATAATATGCCGGCAGGCTTTAAATTTTACGATCAGCCAAAAACCACTACTGCATCTTTGCATTTGATCCGCAGCAAAGCTGTTTCAAATACACGGAATTCGTGATTCAGCTTAGCAGAACCCATATAACCGGTAATAAGGTCCTGACCTATAACAAGATCCATATTCTGCGGTTCAGCGCAGACCAATACGGCTTTATTAAGACCTAAAGCCGGAGTCATATATAATCCGCCGCCAACCAGGGTTTTGATGCGTTCGCTTTCCAGTAATCCGGTGCTGACCTGTAAACGCTGTAACTGTGCATATAGGTCAGGGCTGACTGCCAAAGCATAACGGCCTCTCAAATTCTTGTCCGCAAAATGCTGCAGACCTTTAACAACATCGCTGAAAGCATTTTCATCTTTGCTCCAGTCGGATTTTTTTACTTTAAAAGCACCTTCTGCCGTAGCCAGGCCTTCATAACCGGCTTTCGGGTTCCCTGCAAAAATCATCAGGTCTTCTTTCTGAGCGCAGGCATTTGCGGCAGCGCTGACCGCACCCAAATCGATCGGCATACCGATCTGTCTGGCCTGTTCCATATCTCTCCAGGATAATACAAAATCACGATAGATCATTGGCAGCTCTTTAAAACTGCGGCCTGTAACTTTTACAGCTTCCTCTTCCTCACCGAAGAAATCTACACTGCCTTTTTCAGCAGGGGTCAGCACATCTACATTCACACTTTGTGCACCGGCACCCAAAGGACCGTAAATCTGTAAAAATTTACGTCCAACCAAAACATTTCTTGCCGCTTGGATTACGGCACTATCAATAGACTGCCATTGCTCGGCAGACAGATTAACATCATCACGCATTAAAAATTCCATGACCATACCTCCTATTTATCCAGCAGGCTGCCTACGGTAGTCGCTTTATTGGTAACTTCCGTTTTGTCATCGGCAATCCCGGCAGCTTTCATACCAAGGCCTTCAAGCATTTCCTTAACTTCGCCTTCACCGGAAATGAAATGTTCTGCTTCAGCAGGATCAAGATAACGCAGCAAAGTCATCAACTCACCGACATGGGCTTTTTCTTCGTCACGAATATCGGAAATAACCATTTTTGCCACTTCGTCATCAGTAGCCTGTACATGGGCATCATACAAGTAAATAGCTTCCAGCTCACCTGCAATATCCAGACGTACGGCTTGGATCAATTCTTCTTTGGTTAACTTTCTGTTGACATTACCTTGAAACGGGTTTGCAAAATTTGGCATTACTGCCACCACCTTTCAAAATTTTGATTTATTTGCAGTGTGTAATCGCAACAAATAAAAATTATCTTTTACTATATTATAGCACTGAGAATTTAAAAAAGCAATTAACTTTTCGGCCCTAACCGCTGTTTTAAATTCTCCTTACAGTTTTATTATAACACCGCCACGTTTTTCTACAAGTCCACAACCTGTTTTCTGACAGCTATTTTACAC
>OJKP01001276.1_pt1 | contig 14785 bp, 12 predicted proteins | sample 1596521 | NCBI WGS metagenome assembly OJKP01 (sample SAMEA4350130, study PRJEB24818) | metagenome | biome: human; feature: gut; material: faeces | place: Denmark | collected 2013-09
ACGAGATCTAGTACGGTCTGGTGGGCTGGGAGTTGTATATAAGAAACAGCTGCTGCTCCTTAGATTGCAGCTGCCGCGCCACCCGCAAGTCCAACGATGTGCCCCGGCCCACCTTTGCACCCCGGGAGCTGGCAGAGCTGACCATGGAGTTCTACCGCCGCAACTACATCGAGGGTCTGTTCCTTTCCAGTGCCGTGCTGGTGAGCCCGGATTATACCACCGAGCGGATGCTGGCGGTTCTGCGCCTGCTGCGGGGGGAGTACCGTTTCGGCGGCTACATCCACGCCAAGGCCATTCCCGGCACCAGCCCGGAGCTGCTGGAACAGCTGGGCTTTCTGGCCGACCGCCTGAGCGTGAACATTGAGCTGCCCAGTGAGCGCAGCCTGAACCTGCTGGCTCCGGACAAAGGGCGGCACTCCATTTTCCGGCCCATGAAGCAGATCGCGGTGGAGGGGGCCGCCAACCGGGAAGAGGTGGCGCTCTACCGCAAGGCCCCCAGATTTGCCCCGGCGGGCCAGAGCACCCAGATGATCGTGGGTGCTTCCCCGGAAACGGATTATCACATCCTGCAATTAACGGAAGGATTATACAATAAGTATCACCTGAAACGGGTGTTTTACTCCGCCTACATCCCTGTGACCGAGGACACCCGCCTGCCCGCGCTGGACACCAAGCCGCCGCTGCTGCGGGAGCATCGGCTCTATCAGGCAGACTGGCTGCTCCGCTTTTACGAGTTCAAGGCAGAGGAACTTCTGGACAGGGACAACCCCAACTTCAACCCCTATCTGGACCCCAAGTGCAACTGGGCGGTGCAGCATTACGGGCTGTTCCCGGTGGACGTGAACCGCGCCCCCTTTGAGATGCTGCTGCGGGTGCCGGGCATCGGCCCCAAGAGCGCCCGGCGCATCTGGCACGCCCGCAAACAGGCCGCGCTGGGGCTGGACGAGCTCAAGCGGATGGGCGTGGTGCTCAAGCGGGCACAGTATTTCATCACCTGCCGGGGCTTTGCGGGGGCGCACCCGGGCCGCGGCAGCGCCGGGCGGGAGCGCATCACCCGGGCGCTCATCGACCCCAACATATTCAGCGGCGGGGTGGAGCAGCTGAGCATGTTCAGCCCGCCCGCCGTGGATCGGCTGGTGGAGCAGGGCGTGCCGCCCCGCACAGCCCAGAAAATGGTGCGGGAGGAGGCAGTGCAATGTCTGGCCAGAGCCCTGTAAGCACTGCCCGGAAGCTCCACGATGCCGATGTGGTCTACCTCTATGATGGCAGCTTCGAGGGCTTTCTCTGCTGTGTGTTTGAGAGCTTTGCCCAGCATGAGCTGCCCTTTGCGGTCTGGACCCCGGAGCGGGAGACGGCTACCCTCTACCCTGTGAAGGAGATCTCCACTGACCACGCAAAGGCCCGGCGGGTCTTTGCCAGCTTCCGCGCCAGGCTGGGCGAAGAGACGGAAGCCCTCGTCACCCGGGATTTTCTCTCGGGCTGGGAGGATAAGGAGCTGCGGCTCATCCGATTTCTGCATCTGGCCTTTGCGCTGGGGCCAGGCACCGTCAAGCGGCGGGGCCACCCGGAGGTGGCTCCGCTCTACCAGATGAAGCAGAGCCTGGACTGGGAAGTGGACAAGTTTCAGGGCTTTGTCCGTTTTCAGGAGCACGATGGGATGCTGGGTGCAGTCATCCACCCCAAAAACTATATTCTGCCCCTCCTGCGCGGGCATTTCTGCGCCCGCTTCCCGGAGGAGAACTTCCTGATCTATGATGCTGTCCATCAGGCGGTGCTGCTGTACCAGAACCACAAGGCTCAGCTCATGGAGCTGGCCGAACCCCTCACCCTGCCCCCACCTGATGAAAAGGAGCAGCAGTTTCAGGAGCTCTGGCGGCAGTTCTACAAAACGCTGGAGATCAAGGCCCGCCACAACGAAAAGGGCCGCATGACCCACTGCCCCAAACGCTTTTGGGCAGATATGACCGAGATGAAAGAGGAATTGAAATGAAAAAGGAAACAAAGACCGGACGCTGGAAATATGCGGCCATCGTGCTAATTGTGACCCTGCTGGTGGGGCTGTTCTGGAGTTATGTAAAAAATGGGCCGAAGGGCGAAATCTATCTTTACGGAGAAGAACACAGCAAGCAGAGCATTCTCGACAAGGAACTTTCCATCTGGGGCGAGTATTACGAAAAAGGAATGCGGGATCTGTTTGTGGAATTCCCGTATACGGATGCACAATTTCTGAACCTGTGGATGCAGGCCGACGATGATGAATTGCTGGATCTGCAGTTCAAGGACTGGGGAGGCACAGAAGGCGGCACCGAGGTCGAGAAGAATTTTCTGAAACAGATCAAGGAGCAGTACCCGGAAACCGTGTTCCACGGCACCGACGTGGGCCATACCTGGGAAAGCACCGGGCCGCGGTATCTGGCCTATCTGGAAGCCAATGGGCAGAAGGACAGCGAAGAGTACCGGCGTGCGCAGGAAAACATGGAACAGGGAAAACGGTACTATGAGATCGAGGCGACGGATGAAGCTTCTTCGGTCCGATACCGGGAGGATCGGATGGTGGAGAACTTCCGGTGCAGCTATCAGGAGCTGGAAGCGGTACGCCGCACCGATATCATGGGGATCTATGGAAGTACACATATTGTGGAGTCGGAGTATCGGAACTCGGACTTTCGCATGGCAAAACAGTTGAGCGAGAACTATGGGGAACATCTCCATACCAAAGATCTGACGCAGGAACCGGAACGGATCGACGCGCTGGAAGTCAACGGAAAGACCTACACAGCATCCTATTTCGGTGAGCAGGATATTTCGATGGTAAAGGGCTACAAGATCCGAAAGTTCTGGCGGTTGGAAGACGCATACGAGGACTTCAAGGAGCTGCCGACACCCCGTGAGATTCTGCCAGCCGACAACTACCCTGTAAAAATCCAGGCTGGGCAGGTGTTTGCTGTGGAGTACCTGATGTCGGATGGATCGACCGAGTGGAAGTATTATATCTCGGACGGCACAGTACAGAATGGCCAACTCATCACAAAGCGGATGAAGATGGAATAAGCAGGCTCCCGGCCCCGGAACTTTGACGAATTCACAAAAACGTTGCATCTGCATCGTTGCAACAGGCAAAACCTATGGTATACTATAAGAGATATCCGGGCAGGCATTTCTGCCCCACACACCCCCGCTGCGGGGTCAACACAAAAGGAGTATTGTAGCGTTATGGTTCGCATTACTATGGAAGACGGCGGCATCATCGACATTGAGCTGAATGAGGAAGTCGCCCCCATCACCTGTGAGAATTTCAAGAAGCTGGTCAGCGAGGGCTTCTATAACGGCCTGACCTTCCACCGTGTCATCCCCGGTTTTATGATCCAGGGCGGCTGCCCGCTGGGCAACGGCACCGGCGGCCCGGGCTGGAACATCAAGGGCGAGTTTGCTGCAAACGGTGTGAACAACCCCATCAAGCATACCCGCGGCGTGATCAGCATGGCCCGCAGCATGAACCCCAACAGCGCCGGCAGCCAGTTCTTCATCATGCACAAGGACGCTCCCCATCTGGACGGCCAGTATGCCGCTTTCGGCAAGGTCGTTGCCGGAATGGAGGTCGTGGATAAGATTGCTTCCGTCCGCACCGACTGGAACGATAAGCCCACCACCCCCGTCAAGATGAAGACCGTTGAGCTCATCGAGGGCTGATCTTCTGCGCTTCTGTCCCACATCGCCTGCCCATGAAGTGCCCCGTCAAGGAGACAAAAAAGTAATATAAGTTTTTTGTTCGCCGTTTCCACAAGGGAACGGCGAATTTTTTGTGCAAAACGGCGTTAGGATGCTCGATTCATGGTACGGACGTGAGCTTGCAGCGCCCAACACGGGACATTCTTTTTTTTTGATATTTTACTTCCGCTGTATCGTGATTGTTCTTGCTTGACATGAAAATACCCCCAGAGTACGCAGAGTTTTCTTTTTACTCTGTTTACTCCAGGGGTAGCATATCATGTTGAGGATACAGGCCGGGGGCTTTCCATATATGCGTCAGAAAGAGATGAGAGGCTTACTTTTTCTCGCCCTTGGGCAGCAGACCGGCGCGCTCCAGAGCCGGGCGCAGGGCCAGATACAGGATGACCACGCAGATGGTGGAGGCTACGCTGTTGACAAAGGTGACACCACCGGCGATCTTGGACAGGGCCTGTGCCACGGTATACTCCTGGCCAAAGATGTAAATGTTGCGGAAATAGCCCAGGAACGGGTCGGTGATGACGTTCAGCAACAGGCCGGAGCCGCCTGCCACGATGACCTTGAGCAGGTAGCCCTTGCTGTGGCGATCAAGATCGCGCAGCTTGAACACCTTGTGGGCCACGGCACCGCAGGTGATGCCGATGATGAACTTCAGCACAAAGGTGGTCACGGCATAGCCCGGGTCACCGGCCAGGATATCGGCCAGAGCCAGACCGATCGCACCGGCCAGGCCGCCGGAAACGCCGTCCAGCAGCAGGGCGGTCAGGGCGGTGAAGGTGTTGCCCAGATGGAACGAGGAGCCGCCGTAGAACGGCACACGGAAGAACAGGTATGCCACCAGGCTCAGCGCGGCCATAACGCCGGTCAGGGCCAGCTCCTTGGTGGTAAAGGTGCGCTTGTACAGCACACTGCCGAACAGGATGACAACGATCACCACAGCCAGCAGCAGCCACATTGCAGTTGTAGACATGATTTTTCCCTCCAAATTTTTTCGGGGCGAACCCCCTCCATCCTGTTTCGCAGGATCGTTCGTCCGTTTCAAAGCCACTTACCCATAAAACTACTTGACATTTGGGTGTGTGGTTGGTATGCTCCTATTATACGCGAAACTGGCACCATGAAAATACCCAGAATAAAGTTTTTTTATGGGGTCAGTTTGGCAAAGCACCCAAAAAGGGGAGGGGTCTTATGTTTCATCTGACAACTGCACTGGATGCCGCCAGCGGGGTGCCGCTGTACGAGCAGCTCTATGAGAGCCTTGCCGCCGAGATGCGCAGCGGGGCCATTCCGGCGGGCACCCGGATGCCCGGCAAGCGGCGGCTGGCGGCAGAGCTGTCGGTTTCTGTCAACACGGTGGACGCGGCATATCAGATCCTGGCGACCGAGGGTTACATGGAGCCGCGGGAGCGCAGCGGCTTTTATGTACAGGAATATCTTGCCCTGCCCACCCGGCCCGAGGAAGTGCCGCCCCCGGTATCTGCCGCTCCGCCGGAAGTAGCCGAGCCGCCCGTCCGGTTCGATCTGTCCACCCGGGGCGTGGACCCGGGGCTGTTCCCGTTCCGTACCTGGGCCCGGCTGCAGAAAGAACTGCTCTATTCCTCGCCCCAGCTGCTGGCCCATGGCGATGCGCAGGGGGACGTGGAGCTGCGGCAGGCACTGGCGGACTATCTGGAGGAATACCGGGGCGTGCGGTGCACCGCCGAGCAGGTGGTGGTGGGTGCCGGTATGGAGTATCTGCTGAGCCTGCTGGCCCCGCTCCTGCCCGGCAAAACGGCGGTGGAGAATCCCGGCTACCAGCGCGCGAAGCAGGTGCTGGAAAACAACGGCGTGGCGTGCTGCTGCCTGCCTGTGGATGAGGACGGCCTTTCTGTTGAGGCATTGTCCGGCTCGGGCGCGGCGGTGTGCTATGTCACGCCCAGCCACCAGTTCCCCACGGGCGTGACCATGCCGGCGGGCCGCCGCACGGAGCTGCTCCACTGGGCCTCCCGCTGCCCGGGCCAGCGGTATATCATAGAGGACGATTACGATTCGGAGTTCCGTTTTGATACCCGCCCCCTGCCCAGCCTGCAGGGCATGGCCGGGGCCGACGGCCCGGTGGTCTACCTCTCCACCTGCTCCCGCAGCCTGGCCCCCGGCATCCGCATCGCTTACATGGTGCTGCCCCGGCAGCTGCTGCCCGCCTGGCGGGCAAAGTACCGGATCTATTCCGGCACCGTCAGCCGGTTTGAGCAGCAGACCCTGGCCCGCTTCATCCGCGAGGGCTACTTTACCCGGCATCTTGCCCGGGAGCGCGTGGCCTACAAGGCCCGGCGGGATGCGCTGGCTGCCTCTCTGCGCGCTGCCTTTGCGCCGGACGAGCTGACCCTGACCGGCCTGCACACCGGCCTGCATCTGTTGGCAAGGCTGAAAAATGCCCCGCCGGATGCTGCCCTTCACGCCGCCCCAAAGGCGCAGGGTGTGGCCCTGAGCCTGCTGAGCGATTATGACCTGACCGGCGGGGAACAGGATTTTTCCGGTACGTTTGTGCTGGGTTATGGCTCCCTGAGCGAGGCATCATTCCCCGAGGCGGGGGAAACGCTGAGGAAGGTCTGCACCGCCGCCCGGGAAGCGTCTGTGACCGTGTAAGTGCCTGCCTTTGCATCCCACGCCCCGGGCAGGGCCTCGGCGTGGGGGAGGGCGCTGTTGTTGGCCAGAAACTCCAGGACCGTGCCCAGCAGGGTGTAATCCTGCGCCGCAAAGTCGGTGAGCAGGGCCGTGCTGCTGGCCCGCAGGGCATCCGGCAGGGTGGCGGGCAGCAGGGCGAGGTCCTGCCGGAAAAAGGCTTCCCACACTGCCGCCCGGGCAGCGGCCCGGCGGGCAGGCGGCAGGGTGCCGTCCACATCCCAGCCGGAGAGCAGAGCGTGGGCCTCCTTGGCCGAAATGCTCTGCACGGCGGCGGAAAGCCCGGTTTCGGCCAGCTCATCGGCAGTCAGTGCCCCCGAAAACCCCACCCGCACCGGCCCGTAACGGGAAGCGGTCTTTTCCAGCACGGCGGGGGACAGCGCCAGATAAAACATATCCTCCGGCAGGCCCAGCACCTCCAGAAGCGCCTGACGGCACCGGGCGGGCCCCGCCGCTCCGTAGCAGTGGGCAAGGCTGGCAGTCTCTCCGTTGAAGGGAACCGTCAGCTCCCCCGGCACGGCCAGCAGGTTCAGACTGTTCTGGGCGGCGTTCAGGTAGACCAGCAAAAAGCCCGGCTGCTCTCCGGCGGTGCAGAGAAGCAGGGTCATCCGGTGCTCGGCCCGGGGCAGCTGGATGGGCACCCCGCTCTGGGGCTGGGCGGTCTGGATGCGGGTGCGCACCATCTGCCGGGTGAGCAGGACTGTGCCGCCCACCAGCGGCAGCAGCACCAGAAGTGCCGCCCCCAAAGCCGCCCAGAAGGGCCTCCAACCGTTCTTGTGCATCCCGTGTTCCTCCGTTCTGTTTTGGAACAGGGTGGGCCGGGATGTGCTTTTTTATACAGAAACCGCTGCCCGGGCATGAAAACGCCCCCTGTGCCATACAGTAGAGCACAGGGGGCGTTTGTGTATGTGGGAGAGCTTGGCGCGGGTGAATGCGGTGGTCGGCGGTGTGGTATGGGGGCCGGTGGGGCTGGCACTGCTGTTTGGCACAGGCTGTCTGCTGACAGTGCGCACCGGTTTTTTCCAGCTGCGGTATTTCGGGTACTGGATGCGGCACACCATCGGGGCCATCTTCCTGGACCGGAATGTGACCGCCCACACGGACGATGAAGCCATCAGCCAGTTCCAGAGCCTTTGCACGGCGCTGGCGGCGACCATCGGCACCGGCAACATCGTGGGCGTGGCGGCGGCCATTCTGGCAGGCGGGCCGGGGGCTGTGTTCTGGATGTGGGTCATGGCCCTGCTGGGGATGATGACCAGCTATGCCGAGAACGTGCTGGGCATCTGCTACCGCCACCGGGATGCCGCCGGAAGATGGTGCGGCGGTCCCATGTACTATCTGGCCGAGGGGCTGGGCGGCGGCTTTGGCCGGGCACTGGCGGTGCTGTTTGCCTGCTTTTGCGTGCTGGCCAGCTTCGGCATGGGGAATATGAGCCAGATCAACTCCATTGCGGGCAATCTGCAGGCGGTGTTCCGGGTGCCGCCGGTGGCAACGGGCATTGTACTGGCCCTGCTCACCGGGCGGGTCATACTGGGAGGTCTGAAGCGGGTGGCCGCAGTCACGGAGGCCATCGTCCCGCTCATGGCCCTGTTCTACCTGTTCGGGGCACTGACCGTGGTCTGTGTCCATTGGGCGGCTGTCCCGGCGGCATTCGCGGCCATCTTCCGGGGGGCGTTTGGCTTGCAGGCCGCCGGGGGCGGGGTGCTGGGTTACGGCATGGCCCGGGCCATCAGCTGGGGATTCAAGCGGGGAGCCTTTTCCAACGAAGCAGGACTGGGCGCGTCGGTGCTGGTGCACTGCGCGACCAATGTGGAGGAGCCTGTCCAGCAGGGAATGTGGGGCATGTTCGAGGTGTTTGCAGATACCATGGTGGTCTGCACCCTCACGGCCCTTGTGGTGCTCACCAGCGGCCTTGTGGATCTGGACACCGGTGCGGCCCTGACCGGTGTGGAGGGCTCCGCACTGGTGGGGCAGGCCTTTTCCACGGTGTTCGGGGCGTTCGGGCCGCAGTTCATCGCGGTGTCGGTCCTGTTGTTTGCCTATTCCACTACGCTGGGGTGGAGCCATTACGGCACCCGGGCGGTGGTGTATCTGCTGGGGGAGCGTGCCGCTGCAGGATATAAACTGGTGTTTGCGGCCATGGTGCTGGTGGGTGCTGTGATGAAGCTGGACCTGGCCTGGGCGCTCTCCGATACCTTCAACGGCCTGATGATGCTGCCCAATCTTGTGGGCGTGGTGGGGCTTTCGGGAGTGGTGGTCCGGGAGACACAAGCGTATCTGAAACGAAAATGACCCTCTCCGTCCCTGCAGTCTGTCTGTCAGATGCGGGATGGAGAGGGTCATTCTTTATCGCTTCTTTTTATTTGGCTTCGGGGCAGGCCGCTTCAGGCTCCGCACCGCGTCCCGCCCGGCGGCGATGCCGCTGCCAAAGGCCCAGTGCAGGTTGAAGCCGCCGCAGCTGCCGGCGCAGTCCAGCGTTTCACCCACAAAGTAAAGGCCGGGGCAGCCCTTGAACTGGAAGCTGGGGGTCACTTCGGTCAGGCTCAGGCCGCCGCCGGTGGTCTGGGCCTGCTTCCAGCCGCAGGGGGTCAGGCCCTCGAACAGCCAGTGCTTGGCCGCGTTGGCCAGCACCTGCCAGGCGGCATCCGGCAGGGTGTCCACCGGTTTTTCAGGCAGCTTTGCCGCTGCCCACAGGGCGCGGCCCAGCTTGGGATTGAGCAGACCTGTCCAGAAATCCGCAGGTGCCTTGCCCGGCAGCAGGGGCACCCGGGCCGCAAACAGGGCGGTCAGGGCAGTCTCGTCCAGCATGGGGAAGAGGTCCAGCTCAACGGCCGGGCGCTTTGGCCCCCGCCCCGGGGCCAGATGGCCGGACAGCTGCATGATGCAGATGCCCGAAAGCCCGTAGTCCGTGAACTGCACCTCGCCGTTTTCCACAGCCACGGTGCAGTGGCGGTCGAGGTCCAGCAGGGTGGCAGCGGCCTTGGCCCGGATGCCGGCCAGAGATCGGTTGGGCTTTGCTGTCTGCAGGGCAGTCAGGCAGGGGTACAGCGGCTCCAGCTTTCCGCCGCACTGGGCGGCGAATCGGGTGCCGAAGCCGTCGGTGCCGAACTGCGGCCCTGCCTCGCCGCCCATGGCGCAGATGACGGCATCGGCCCGCAGGGTCTGGTCCTGACCCTCGGCATCCTCGCACAGGATGGTGTAGCCGCTGCGGTTCTGGCTCAGGGTCTGCACAGTGCAGCCGGTACGCACCTCCACGCCCAGCCGGGCAAGGTGGCCTTCCAGCAGAGCCAGCACGTCTGCGGCCTGGTTGGAGTAGGGGTACACCCGCCCGGCCTCATCGGTGCGGGTGTACAGGCCCAGCGCCGCGAACCATTCCAGCGGTGCGGCGGCATCCACCGCGGCCAGCAGGGGCCGCAGGGCGGCGGGGTCAGCGGTGAAATACTGCTCCGGTGCAATGCCGGTGTTGTCCAAATTGCAGCGGCCGTTGCCGGTGGCCAACAGCTTTTTTCCGCACCTGGGGTTGCGGTCCAGCACCGTCACCCGCACTGCCCCTGCCGGGGCAGACTGGGCGGCGGCCAATGCGGCGGCAAGGCCCGCTGCACCGCCGCCCAATATCACGATCTGCTGCATAAGAGCACCCCCTCAGAAATCCATACATTTTATTATAACATACACAGCAGCAAAAGGATAGAAGAATGCCCCAAATTTGCAGCGAATAATCTTTAACGAAAGCCTTGACAGAAAAAGCAGAATTTGGTAGTGTTGATTCGACGGAATTGCGTGGTTTCGCAGGCTGTGGAAATGCGGCCGGAAAAGGGCAGAGAGTTGGGACTCTGCTGAGGAGAAGCTGAATATGTGGAAGAAAAAAGAAAGATGGACGGCAGCTGCGCTGCTGCTGGCGATGGTCGTGGTGACAGGTCTGTGCTGGTACGTCCTGTACATCCGGCAGCAGTTCTATGACGAAGGCACCCGCAACCTGCTGGAGACCTATGAGCAGGTGGATAAGGCGTTTACCATCTTCAGCCGGAGCAACTGGAACATGCTGAACGAGTGGGGCAAGAGCCTGCAGGCTGCCAATGAGGAGGGCCTGGCGGAGGAACGCCTGCGCAGCTATGAGGCCGAGCGGGAGATCTGGCGGTACAGCAGCGTGTATCTGTTCAATGAAAACTGCGAATATTGGAGCATCCGGGGCAAGCATGAAAAAGTGGATCACCTCTGGACGGCCTTTGAGGAGATGTACCGCACCGGCAAGCCTACGGTGTCCAGCTACATCATGCGGAGCGGGGAGCGCCGGGTGGTATACTCTGCGCCCATTGCGCCGGTGGAGATCGACGGCACCACCTACACCAGCCTTGCCGTGAGCTATCGGAATAAGACCATAGAGGAATTGATCGGCGGCAGTGCTTACGGCGGCCAGAGCGACTGCTACATCATCCATCCCGATGGCGATGTGATGCTCTCGGAGGAGCCCAAGAGCGAGATCGAGGACTGGATGGACAACCTGTTCGACTACCTGCAGAAGCATGCGCAGGTGGATGCGGGCACACTGGCCCGGGCCCGGCAGGACGTGGCAGAGGGCCGCAGCGGCAGCCTTTCCTGCTGGCTTGAGGGCAAGAGCTATTATCTGGTCTACCAGCCTGTGGGCTTTCAGGATCTGTCCATTGTGGGCATCGTCGGCCGTGACGTGGTGGATAGTGGAATGCGGAAGATCCAGAACGCCACCATCCTGCTGCTGGCTGGGCTGTTCTTCTGCGCAGGCATCGTGCTGGTGCACGGTGTCCGCATCGATGCCCGCCTGCGCGTGGAGGAAAAGGAGCGCGCCCTCCGGCAGGAAGAGGAGGCTCGCCAGCAGATGGAGGACCTGGCCAACACCGACGGCCTGACCGGACTGTATAATGAACGCTATTTTGACGCATTGTTGAAAGAAAACGAGCTGAACAGGACACCGTTTGTCCTGTTCTACCTCGACCTTGACCGTTTCAAGCCTGTGAACGACCGTTACGGCCACGATGTGGGCGACCAGCTGCTCAAGGAGGTGGCCAGCCGCCTGCGGGGCTGCGTGCGGGAGAGCGATGCGGTGTTCCGCATCGGCGGGGATGAGTTCGCCCTCATCGTCAACGGAGCCGTAACGGAGGGGTTCTGCAAGAGCCGGGTGGAAAAGATCAAGGCAGCCATCCGGGAGCCTTACCGCCTGAAGGATGCAGAGGTGCAGGTTGGTACCAGCTGCGGCTGTGCGGTCTACCCCTGCGACAGCGACGATGTGCGTGCCATCCGCATCCTGGCCGACCACCGGATGTATGAGGATAAGCAGCGCTCCGGCCGGAGCTGCGAGTGACGAGAACGATAAAAGCTTTCTCCCAGTTTCTTGTGCTTTCTCCCAAAATGAGCGTATAATTGGGAGAAGGAAGAACGGGCTGGGAGAAGAAATGGGTGAATCATGCGTACGTTTGATTATAAAAAGATTGCAGAATACTCCTGGGATAATGAGGTCTTGTCTTATGTTGCGAAGATCCATGAATGCAAGGGGCGGCAGGAACTATATCTGAAACAAAGACCCGCTGAATTGGAGCGGCTGGTGGAGATCGCAAAGATCCAAAGTACAGAGTCCTCCAATCGGATCGAAGGGATCATCACGACCAATGCACGCCTGAAACAGCTGGTTGAAGATAAAACGACTCCACGTAACCGGGACGAAATGGAGATATTGGGATATCGGAATGCTTTAAATCTCATCCACGAGAACTATGCCTATATTCCGGTAGAGCCGGGGTACATCCTGCAACTGCACCGTGATCTGCTGAAATATACGAATTTGACCTATCGAGGACATTTTAAGACTACACCCAATGAGATCGATATGACCCTTCCCAGCGGGGAACGCCATGTGCTGTTCCGCCCGCTGGAACCATACGAGACACCGGGTGCTGTGGAGGCACTTTGCTGCACTTATCAGGATGTGCTGCACAGAGAACTCGTTGATCCCCTGCTTTTGATCCCCTGTTTTATCTTGGATTTTCTCTGTATCCATCCTTTCAATGATGGTAACGGCAGAATGAGCCGGCTGCTGACCCTTTTGATGCTGTATCAGAATGGCTATGTTGTGGGGCAGTACATCAGCATTGAAAAAGCAATTGCAGAGACTAAGGATGAGTACTATGCAGCATTGGCGCAGGCTGATCAGCACTGGCATGAGGAGGAAAATGACCCGACACCGTTCATCAAATATATGCTGGCGGTGATCTGCTCCTGTTATCAGGATTTTGAGCAGCGGGTCGATCTGGTCGGCGGGGGACAGAAGCGCGTGACGGCGTATGAACGAGTGCGCAGTTATGCGATGGAAAAGCTGGGAGCCTTTACAAAACAGGAGGCCGCAGAGGCCTGCCCGGGCTTTGGTACAAGCTCGATTGAAAGTGCGCTGAAAAAACTGACAGAGGAGGGCGTTCTGGAGAGGATCGGCGCGGGCAGAAAGACGCAGTATGTGCGCAGGTAAGGCTCCGGCCGGAGCTGAATGAATAATTCCCTTCCTGTTTCCACAGAATAACCATACTTCACAGAAATCTGGAAGCAAAACCGGAACATGGAAAGGAAGGGAACCTTATGAAAGCAACCGGCATCGTGCGCCGCATCGACGAGCTGGGGCGGGTGGTCATCCCCAAGGAGATCCGCCGCACCCAGCGCATCCGCAGGGGAGACCCGCTGGAGATCTTCACAACAGGGGACGGCGAGGTCATCTTCAAAAAGTATTCGCCCATGGGGGAACTGAGCGGGGTGACGGCCCAGTATGTGGATGTGCTGAGCAAGTGCTTTGCCCTGACGGCCTTTGTCTCAGACCGGGACCGCATTCTGGCGGCATCCGGTGCAGGCAGGCGGGATCTGGCAGACCGCAGCGTGAGCCAGCCGCTGGAAAAGCTGATGGACAGCCGCAAGCCCTACCAGAGCGATGGCAGCCCCGAAAAGGCATTGCTGCCCTGTGAGGGCTCACCCCGGGCGCTGCTGTGCGCTGTGCCCATCATTGCGGCGGGGGATGTCACCGGCAGTGTGGGCCTGCTTACGGAGGACCGCACTGCCCAGCCCGATGCCGCCCAGCTCAAGGCGGTGAACGTGGCGGCGGCATTTCTGGCAAAGCAGATGGAGGAATGATCTATTATATAGGAGAGCCGCCGCAGGGCGGCTCTTTTTTGTGCGGCCTTTATGACAGAATTATGAATCTTTCAAAACTTTTCTGAGAAGCTATTGACAGCGCCGCAAAATTGGATATAATGGTCTTAGCACTCAGGAAGAAGGAGTGCTAAAGAACAAAAAGCGAACGAAGGAGGCAGGCGCTATGACGATGGATGCACGCAAGCAGCGTGTCTTGCAGGCGATCGTTGCGCTGTATGGCCTCGAGGGCGAGCCCGTGGGCAGCAGTGTGCTGGCAAACTACTTTGATATGGCAGTTTCCAGTGCCACGCTGCGCAACGAGATGGCCGCGCTGACCAAGCTGGGTCTGCTGGAGCAGCCCCACACCAGCGCAGGCCGTGTCCCCAGTGCCAAGGGCTACCGTTATTATCTGGATCATCTTCTCACCGATGACCAGCCGCTGGACCGTGTGACCCGCGCCCGTGTGGACGCGGTGTTCGCAAGCCTTGACCACGAGCCGGAAAAGCTGGCACAGGGTGCCGCCAAGGCGCTGGCCGCCATCAGCGGCTGCACCGCCGCCGTCAGCACCCCCTGTGCTGAGGATCTCTGCATCGCTCACTACGAGGTGGTGCAGGTGGGCCGCAGCGCCGCAGCGGTGCTGGCTGTGACCACTGCCGGTTATGTCCGCACCCGTGTTGCGCGGGTCCGCACCGGTCTTTCCCGGGAAAATGCAGCGGCGCTTGCCGCCCTGCTCAACCGGAACCTGACCTTTGTGGCTCCTGTTGATCTGTCGCCCCGGCTCCTTGCAGAGCTGTGCAGCCAGATCAGCCCGGAGCTGGTGCCGGTGATCAGCGCCGCCGCCGCCATCCTGCAGGATTCCACCCAGCCCCATGTGTATCTGGGTGGTGAGCAGTACCTGCTGGACTGGCCCCAGCTGGACGGCAAGGTGGGCAGCATCCTGAGCCTGCTGAACGACGAAGAGCAGGCCGCCGCCCTCATTGCACCCCCGGCAGAGCAGAGCGAAAGCATCCTGCTGGGCGAGGATCTGGAACCTCAGATCCCCGGCCTGTGCATCGTGAGTGACCGGTATCTGGTGGGCGGAGGCCTCTGGGGCTCCGTGGCCCTCATCGGCCCCACCCGGATGCCCTTCCAGAAGCTGATGCCGCTGCTCCACACCTTTGCCGATCAGCTTGGCGAAGGAATGAGCGGCAAACGAAAAGATACCCCGCAGGCAGCCGCACCCCGGCGGACTGTGATCTATAAGGAGGATCTGGAA
>OJKP01001284.1_pt1 | contig 14667 bp, 9 predicted proteins | sample 1596521 | NCBI WGS metagenome assembly OJKP01 (sample SAMEA4350130, study PRJEB24818) | metagenome | biome: human; feature: gut; material: faeces | place: Denmark | collected 2013-09
CCTATATAGACAATAAAATATATTGTACCAATAATTTTACTTTTATGTGAATAAACAAAAATCAAAGAAGAATAATAAGTCTTTTTATATGTAAAAGCAGCTATCGTTAATGCAATATTTTTGTAAAAAGTGTAATTGTTGCCTAAAACAAACAAGCTGCCAAAACAGCCACAGTCATCTATAGAATCATAAAAGTAAATATAAGTTGTTATAAGAAGCATAAAAATAGTGAGGTAAAATGCTATTTTAGATATAAACCTCTTATTTAAATCAAATAAAATAGAAAGGCCGATGAAAGATTCTATACTCACCAATAAAACGGTCAATGGGATAGAAAAAAAATCTAAAAGATTTAAACCAAATAAATTCAAATACTCTTCAACTTTCAACTGAGTATTACTTATATCCACAGTCTTAAGAAAACCAGAAACAGTATAAGTAATACCCAATACAAATTTGGCAATAAAATAAACGATTTTTATTAAGCTCATTTTATTTCACCTTTTATTCTTACTATTTCTAGATTATTAATAGCATTAGATTTTATAAAAATAGGCTTATCAAAAACTCCAGTCTGATTCTTTGTGTCTATAACAACATCAATATAGCCTTTTTGATTAAAAAGAATAGGCTCTTTTGTAAAATCAACTTTCATACAATTACAGATGACATCAACCTTAGCTAAAACTAAAGGTTTCTCGCCAGTATTGCAGATCTCTATAGATATTTTTTTATAAGGAGTATTAGTTCTATAAACAGCACCAATATTATAGACCTTTGATAGATTTTTCTTCTGCGGTTTTCCAAGTTACGGTTGGGGTGTGTTATACTGCGCATTAATGGTTTTATGCATTGAACGCAGTTCTGATGCTAGTTTCGTAGTGTCTTTGATATGTCTGTAACTTCCTTTTCATAGGTGTAAAGTTGCAAAAAATCAGATTTAAGTAAGATTATACTATTGTTGAAAAAACAGTTGTTTAAATTCATTTTCAATACAAAGGGGTGCGGATAAAACCATATTATTTTCTATTGCTAAATAAATAGTTACAAAGAAGAAATAAAAATGTTTACTTTATAAAAAATTATCTAATTTTCATTTGCATATTCAAATGAAGAATGTATTTTTGCAGCAGAATTTTTTCGCTCTTATGCATTGAGATTCGCTGAGTTAACTTAAAACGCACTATTATTAACTGGTATGATAACTGTTGACCTTAAGACCTGCCTGTGTGGCAAGTTTTTTTAACTGAATGAATAATAGAAGCTATTTTAAAGATATTAGGTTGGTGATTTTTTATGCATCGTTGAAAAATGACGGGGTGGGCAAATTCTTTTATAACATTATTATAATATAACTATTATAACTAAGACGCAGATTATAAATCATATTATTAATTAAAAATCTTACTTATGAAAACTCAGAATCCATTAGGGGGGGGTGAATTCTTGCAACCCTTATGCACGAGGAGGGATAACAGCCGTACGCTGTGACTCCTTTAAAACACTAAGTTTTTTAGGATTGCTCCTCTGCCTGTCTCCACAAGTGATTGTTGCCGACACGCCTACAGTAAACGGTGTGCAAGCGGTAGACCAACAAAAGAAGAACTTTACAGGTAAAGTCGTTAGTGATAGCGGCGAAACTCTTCCTGGTGCTGCTGTTCGTGTAGTAGGTTCCACGCGAGGTGTAACCACAGACTTGGATGGCTCATTCACAATTGAGGTATCTGAAAATGACAAATTGGAAATCTCTTACCTTGGTATGGTGACCCAAACCATAGATGTAAGGGGGAAGAATAACCAAGTCATTACTTTGAAAAGCCAACAAAGCGAACTCGACGAAGTTACCGTTGTCGCTTTCGCCAAGCAGAAGAAAGAGAGTGTGATTGCTTCTGTTTCTACTATTCGTCCTTCTGAACTGAAAGTTCCTTCAAGCAACTTGACTACCGCTCTTGCGGGTCGTTTGGCCGGTGTGATTGCTTACCAGCGTAGTGGTGAACCGGGTCAGGATAATGCAGACTTCTTCGTTCGTGGTGTAACCACTTTCGGTACAGGAAAGGCTAATCCGCTTATTTTGATTGATGGTATCGAACTGACAAGTGCTGACTTGTCTCGTCTGAATCCGGACGATATCGCCAGTTTCTCTATCATGAAAGATGCCAATGCAACCGCTCTTTACGGTGCACGTGGTGCGAACGGTGTAATTTTGGTTACTACAAAGGAAGGTACGGAAGGTAAAACCAAACTTTCAATCCGATTTGAAAACTCATTCTCAAGCGCTTCAGACAACGTGGAACTGTCAGACCCTATCACCTATATGAGACTGCACAACGAAGCTGTTGCCACCCGAGACAATAAAGCCATTCTGCCTTATACCAACGAAAAGATTGCCAACACCGAACGCGGATTGAATCCGTATGTATATCCGGCAGTTGACTGGCAAGATATGCTGTTTAAAGACTTCACCTCGAATCAACGTCTGAGTATGAATATCAGCGGTGGTGGTAATGTAGCTCGTTACTATGTAGCTGCTTCTATGAATGTAGATAATGGTATTCTGAAAATGGATAAGCGTAACAATTTCAACAGCAATATCAGTTTGAAGAAATACTTGTTGCGTTCTAACATCAACTTGAATCTGACAAAAACCACCGAAATGGTAGTTCGTTTACACGGTACGTTCGATGACTATACAGGACCTATTTCGGGTGGTACCGGTTTGTACAACATGGTGATGAAAACCAGTCCTGTATTGTATCCAGCCTACTACGAACCCGATGAAGCGACAAAAAATAACAAGCACATCTTGTTTGGTAACTACGACGAGGCATCTAATTACATCAACCCATACGCTGAAATGGTGAAAGGTTACAGAGACTACAGTACCACGCTGGTATTGGCTCAACTTGAGTTGCACCAAAAACTCGACTTCATCACAAAAGGATTGAATGCACGTGTTTTGTTCAACACCACCCGTTATTCTCACTTCGGAACTTCTCGTTACTACAATCCGTTCTACTATTCTGTAAGCTCTTACGACCGAGCATCCGATCAATATGTGCTGACAGCCTTGAATCCGGAATCGGGAACAGAATATCTTACTTATAATGAAGACGGAAAAGACGTATATTCTACCACCTATTTTGAAGCAGCTCTTCAATACGACCGCACATTCGCTGAGAAACATGCGGTAAGCGGTTTGTTGGTTTACACTGCTCGTGAAAACAAGAAAGGTAATGCCGGTTCATTGCAACTTTCTTTGCCTTACCGTAACTTAGGATTGGCCGGACGTTTCACTTATGCTTATGATGCCCGTTACTTTGCCGAGTTCAACTTCGGTTACAATGGTTCAGAACGCTTTGCCAAGAACGAACGTTTCGGTTTCTTCCCGTCTTTTGGTTTAGGTTATCTGGTGTCAAATGAAAAATTCTTCGAACCTATTTCCAAAGTGGTTTCCAAACTGAAACTGAAAGCAACATATGGTGTAGTAGGTAACGACCAAATCGGTTCTGATTCCGACCGTTTCTTCTATTTGTCGGAAGTGAATCTGAACAACGGTGGACGCGGTTATACATTCGGTACTGACTTTAACTATAACAAGAGCGGTGTATCCATCAGCCGTTACGAAGACCCGTACATCACTTGGGAACGTTCTTACAAACAAAACTACGGTTTAGAATTAGGCTTGTATAACAAGTTGGAAGTACAATTAGACTATTTCCGTGAAAACAGAAAGAATATTCTTCAGAACCGTGCTGATATTCCTTCCACCATGGGTTTGCAAGCTTCTCCTCGTGCAAACATCGGCGAAGCTTTCGGTTCGGGTTTCGAAGTTCAGTTAGACTACTCTGAAAATTTCGGCAAACATTTCTGGCTCTCAGCCAGAGGTAATTTCACCTATGCAACTTCTAAATTTAAGGTATACGAAGAACCTTTATATACAGAAACGCCTTGGACAAGACACACAGGTCAGAAGATTTCACAAACCTTCGGTTACATAGCCGAGCGTTTGTTTGTGGATGATGAAGACGTAAAGAACTCTCCGAGACAGAACTTCGGTGAATATGGAGCCGGTGACATCAAGTACAAAGACATCAACATGGATGGTCAAATCAACAGTCACGATATGGTACCTATCGGTTATCCTACTACTCCGGAAATTATCTACGGTGCCGGTATATCTATGGGTTACAAGAATTTCGACTTCTCTATGTTCTGGCAAGGCTCAGGCCGTTCTTCTTTCTGGATTAACCCTGGATCAATTACGCCATTTGTAGACACCGATGGTGGAGACGGCAAAACCGGAAGAAATGCCTTGATGAAAGTAATTGCCGACAATCACTGGTCGGAAGACAATCGTGACATCCACGCATTCTGGCCTCGTTTGGCTAACAGCGTGATAGGAAACAACACCCAAACCAGTACTTGGTGGATGCGTAATGGTACATTCCTCCGCTTGAAGAACGTAGAATTGGGTTATACATTACCTGATAAATGGACAAAGAAAGCACACATGTCATTGGTTCGTCTCTATCTGAGTGGATCTAACTTGCTTTGCTTCAGTAATTTCAAACTTTGGGACCCGGAAATGGCAGGAAACGGATTAGGTTATCCGGTACAACGTGTATTTAACCTTGGTATTAACGTAAGCTTCTAAAAGATATACTATATGAAAACTAAAATATTAGCACTTCTCTGTGCAGTCTTGATGTGCTCGTCTTGCAAAGACTATCTCGACATTGTGCCGGATAACGTTGCAACGCTGGACCACGCATTTACCAACATGGAAACCGCCGAAAAGTTTTTGTTTACATGCTACTCTTACATGCCGAATCCGGCAGATGTACACAATACTCCGGCTTTTGTTTCCGGATTTGAAAGTTGGTCTTTCAAAAACAATATGTACTATTTCCAGTTGAATGGTTCTGCTACAGCCTATGCCTATCAGATGGCTGCTTATGGCCAGACTTCTGAAAGCCCTTACTTCAATAATTGGAGCGGAGGCAATGGAGGAACAAACTTGTGGATTGCAATCCGTGACTGTAACATCTTTATGCAGAACATTCACAAGCCTACAGACTTGTCTGACGCATTGCGCGCTCGTTGGATTGCCGAAGTCAAGTTCCTGAAAGCTTATTATCACTACTTGTTACTGAGACAATATGGTCCTATTCCTATCATGAAAGATAATATAGACGTTTCAGCTTCATTGGATGAAGTTCGTGTATATAGAGAACCGGTAGACGTAGTAGTTCAGTACATCTCTGATTTGTTGGATGAATGTATCCCTGATCTTCCGTCTGTTATTCAGAACGAAACCGAAGAAATGGGTCGTATTACTCAGGCAGCCGCTGCCACATTGAAAGCTCAGGTATGGTTATTGTCTGCCAGCCCCATCTTTAACGGAAACAGCTATTATGCTTATATCAAAGATAATCGTGGACAAAATTTGTTCAATTCTGAATTTGATGTATCAAAATGGGAAAAAGCAGCCGAAGCTGCAAAAGATGCTATCGAGACAGCAGAAGGAGCCGGCATTGAATTATACACTTACGATGAATTCAGTAACTATACAGATTCTACCAAGCTTAAGTTGGCTCTTCGCTTCCGTATGACAAAGAAATGGAATAGCGAATTGATTTGGGGTTCTACTCGCGGTACTACCGGCTTGCAGCAATTATCGGCTGTTAGAACAAAATCAGACGAATTGTCTTCTGTATATGTAATCAACTCATTGGCTCCTACCTTTGCCACTGTGGAACGCTATTATACAAATAATGGTGTGCCCATCAACGAAGATAAGACTTGGGACTATCGTAACCGCTACTCTCCTTATGAAGTAGAAAGTGACGAACGTTTCTATATGAAAGAAGGCTACATTACCGGTCGTTTGAATCACGCCCGTGAACCACGTTTCTATTCAGACCTTACATTCGACGGCTCGTTGATGTATGGTAAGGGTTTCTTGAAAGCTCCTGAAAAAGACTTCTATGTAATTCAGATGAAAAAGGGAGAACCGGGTGGTGTATTTGCCAAAGAAAGACACTCTTGCACTGGATATCTGCCGAAGAAAGTGCTGAACGTTGAAACCACTTGGGATAAGGACAACAGATTCACAAACAAGGAATACTCTTTCCCAATCATGCGTCTGGCAGATGTTTATCTGATGTATGCAGAAGCTTTAAACGAAGTTGCAGCAGCAAAAGGTGAGGCTGTTCCGGAAGACGTTTATTACTATATAGACCAAGTGAGAGAACGTGCTGGCTTGAAAGGCGTTAAAGAAAGTTGGGCTAAATACTCAAAGAATCCTAATAAACCGAATACTCCGGAAGGTATGCGTGAAATCATTCAGCAGGAACGTCTGATAGAATTGGCATTCGAAGGAAAGGGATATTGGGATATATTGCGCTGGAAACGTGCAGAAAAAGAATTCAACCAACCCATTTATGGTTGGAACGTAATGGGTGCGACTCCGGAAGAGTACTATGTACGCACAGAAGCAGAAGCCCGCGAGTCTTCATTTAGCATCAAGGATTATCTGACTCCGCTTTCTCTGTATGACTTAGACAGAAACCCGAATCTTGTTCAGAACTATGGTTGGTAACAGTTAATAATCAGTTAAGAATTAAGCAATATGAAAAAAATACTATCATATCTCTGTTTTTTGGCAGCTTTGTTCACCAGTTGCAGTGAAGAGTTTGTGGGACAACCTGCCACGAGCGACACTAAACCAAATCCCATTGTGAGTTGCTCTGTTCGCAACATTCCAGGGGGAGCCGTGATTTATTATAAAGTACCCAAAGATAAGGATTTGCTTTATGTAAAATGTATTTATAACCGTAACGGAAAAGAATGTAACTCTTCTGCTTCCATTTATACAGACTCTCTGAAAGTGGAAGGATTTCCAAGTGAGAACCAACAAAAAGTACGTTTGTATTGCATAGACCGCAATAACAACGTGTCCGATCCTGTGGAAGTGGATATCCATCCGCAAATTCCTCCTATCCGCACTATAGGTGAGACATTCAAGATGGATGCCGCATTTGGTGGAGTAAAATTGAACTGGAAAAACGAAACGGGTTCTATGATGTCATTCTATTTCTTGGCTCGCAATGAAGAAACCAATGAAATGGAAGTGGCAGATATAGTTTACTCTAACTCAAAGGATGGTAACTATACCTTGCGTGGTTTCAATACAGACGAACGTGAATTCTGGTGCTATGCAAAAGATTATTGGAACAACTACTCGGATACCATCAAAGGTGTGTATACTCCGTTCTATGAAAAGCAAGTAGATTCTAAAGGCATCAAGCGCGTGAAATTACCTGCCGACAATATTACAGATAACGGTAGCTGGTGGCTGTTTGAAAAGATGTTCGATGGCAAGATTCTTGAATCCGGCGGATGGCATACATACGAACCGTCAAAACCGATTTTGTTCACCATCGACTTGGGTGCTCCTACTAAACTGAGCCGCTATATCTGGTGGCATGTAGATCCATTCATGCAGCACTACAATGCAAAAATCTGGACTATGTACGGATTGAAGACTGCAGAAGAACTTGAAGCCCAGCGTCAAGAGTTCAAAGATGATGAAGACTACTGGAAGGAAGGATTCAAGAGTAAATGGATCAAGATTATGGATTGTGAAGCGAAAACCCAATCGGGCAGCAAGAGTCCTACTTCGGATGATATCAATTGGGCGAAGAATAACGGATTCCAATTCGATATTCCATTAGACGTTGAACCTGTTCGCTACATCCGTTTCTGGGTACAAGAAACTTGGGGCTCTGGTAAGCAGTGTGATATGTTAATGGTTTCCGAACTCCAGTTCTGGGGATCACAGGAATGATGAGAAATAAAAACTTAGTGCTAAAAATAATTTAACGAAATATGAAACTAAGAAATTTGATATATGTATTCTTTATGCTTGTGTCTTTTTCATCCCTTTTCTTCACTTCGTGTACGGGAATGAATGACATCATTCAAGAATACTTGGATAGAGGAGAAATCAACTACATCGGTAAAACCGACTCTATCTATGCTGTAGGCGGAAAAGAAAGAGTCACTTTCAAATGGCTGGTGAATTCCGACCCGAGAATCGAAAAGTTTGTAGTGGAATGGTTAGAAGGTGAAGAAAAACATACGTATGAAACTGAAGTAGACCGTTCGGCTGTAGACGATAAAGGTTATGTAGTACATCATATGGATATGCCTGGTGTTGAAGGTACTTTTATATTCAAGACTTATCATACCGGCGAACTTGGATATCAGTCTATACCTTCGGAAGTAACAGGAACTGTTTATGCAGATAATTACGCATCAAAGCTGAAAGTTCGTGGTGTTCAGAAGATTAATCTCTTTATGGACAAAGCCATTATTACTTGGGAACAGGCAGAATCTAGCTTAGGTGAGAAAGTGGAGTATATAGATAACGACGGTAACAAGAAAGTGGTAAAAGTAAACACTTTGGATACTAACACAGAACTTCCGAATGCAAAAGCCGGTTCTACGATTACTATATATAGTATTTTCGTGCCTGAAGTGGAAACTCGCTTGGTAAACAAGGAGGAAGTATATCTTTGGGATGAAAGTGATGAGTTCTTGGTCTCTAAGGAAATGACTCTGCCTAACATGCTTAACATAAGAGAAGACAGTTGGACCGTTTGTGATTTCTCTTCTGAAGAAGCAACTGGTGAAGGTCTTGATAACGGTAAAGCCAAATATATCATTGACAATAACCCTGCTTCCTTCTGGCATAGCCAGTGGAGTGGTACTGAAGCTCCACTTCCACATCATCTTACCATTGATATGCAAGGCCAACGCATGGTGAAAGAAGTGACAGTAGCAAAACGAGTTAGTAATCCAGACTTGAAGACTTGTCATATTGAAATAAGCTTGGATGGTAGTACTTGGACACCGTTTGGTGAGCCTCTGGAATTTGAACATACTGCCGAGCCTAATTCGAAGACAGTTGTTTCAGATACATTCGTTCCTGCAAGATATGTGAAATTGGTTATTACTGAAAGCCACCGTCCACCATTTGTTGCCATTGGCGAAGTAAGCATCTATGGAAAAGTGAAATAATATAAGCTAAAACAAGAAAGGGTGAGAAGTGCGCAGAGTAGTGCTTCTGCACCCTTTACTTATATAACCAAAGCCTATAATCAGTATTTCTCGTTAGCCGCATACAGCCGCATTGAATTCTTTTTGGATTTGCTGGGCTAATCGTTACTTTTTACATAAAACATTAACTCTACAGATTAAATTATAGTATTATGAAATTTAAGTATTTAAGTTTATGTCTCTTATCTTTATTCGCATGTAGCGATGGAGATGACAATTTTCCGGAAGATAAGCCGGATGTTTCACAGGGTGAACCAATGGAAGAAACAAAGATTATACAAAAAGACTACATCTCCAATCCGAAACTGTGGGCAACTCCTGCTTTGTCTAACGATGGATTTGTAGTTGAAATAGAAATGGGTAATGAAGGTGGCATACGCAGCACAGAAAAGACGAAAAGATCTATTGAACAATACAATATGGGGTCTCACAAGTCTCTGCTCCCTAGTATCAAGGCTGCCGAATGGGGATATACGGTTTTGAACCTTCCTACCGGATCTATGGATGGCGCAGGTAGAGTGATTAACAATATTTATTTGGATAATAAAGCTTCTATTGCTGACAGAGAGACTGCTTTGAAAACGATTATGAAGTTTGTGAAGACCCAATACCAAGTAAAAGACCCCAATACCCATTGGTATTCCATGAACGGTCATCACTGTTGGCATCACTATGCCGGAGCTGAAGGTGCTACGATATTAGCCAGTGAAATAGGTGAAAACATTCACGGATATCAATTGCATATCGCAATGAACCGTGGTGCTGCCAGACAATATAGTAAGCCTTGGGTTATAGACTTTTCTTCTTGGCACGGAGCTTCTATTCTGGATTACAGCAAAGGAAAAGTCTGGAAAGAATACAGCGGATCGAAAAACGGTCACTCAATCAGTTTGGTGGAACGTTCCATGCTGATGAGCTATATGGCAGGTGCAGATGGAGTAGTAGCCGAAGCTGGTAGTGTAATTTGTTTCTATGACGATGTTACCGCAGATGACTGCTATAAGCTGTCTCCTTACGGAAAAGTTTTCCAAAAGCTATATCAGTTCTCAAAGAATTATAGTGATGTAGGTATCACTTATACTCCGTTTGCTGTTTTGTTAGATCAGTACCATGGCATGGATCGTCAGCCGTCTGGTCAACATGCTTTCGGTAAGTTCAGTTATAACCAAGGAGATTTGGAGACATTCAAGTTGATTGAAACACTTTGGCCGCAGACTTTCTCTGTCGAGAGAAACGGCAACGAAGTAGGTACTATGGTGAACAGTAAGTATCCTGATGCAGTTGACTTTTTGTTGCAAGGGGCCTCTCTCGATATGCTTAAGACTTATAAAGTTATTATGCTGAGTGGGGATCTTACTTTAACTCCGGCTCAGGTAGCTGATTTGAGAAGCTATGCCGCCGATGGAGGTATTGTCTTGGCTTCATCTAGACATTTGGATCAGTTGGATTTCAACGGTACTGGCGATGTTGCCATGCGTGAAGAAATTGTTGGTAAAGGAAAAATCATAGGTTACGCATCAAGTTCTTTGAAAAAAGTTCTTGATACTTATCTGAAAGATATGTTGCCTATTGAAGTGGAAGGTGATGTGGAATATTTTGTCAATGTAGCCGACGGAGCTTTTTATGTAACTCTGATCAACAATGATGGCGTAACAAAATTACCTAAATCTTCTGCCAAGACAGATAACTCAAAGAGTAAGGATGTTACAATTAGCTACAAAGCCAAGAACAAGATTCAGTCTGTTGAAGAGCTATGGAATAAGAACGATGTGAGCGTAGAAGGCAGAACCATCAAGTTCAGAATGCAGCCAGGCGACTGCTATGTCTTGAAAATTGCGTCTGTCTAAGCCGTTTGTTCATTGCTTCGCATAGAGTGATGCCATCCACTCACCGAACGAAAACTTCTCGCTCGATATCTTCCGTAAGGGAATTGAAACGGTAGTAGAGTTCCATAAGAATTATCAGAAGTAATAACTGCGGATAATAAGGCATAATAAGAGCCGGCATCTAATAGGTGTCGGCTTTTATTATATTCTGTGTCGGTATTCTATGTTGCACAAATTCTTCATATGATTCTTCTATCTGTCGTCTCAGCATCGCTCATGCGGTTCGGCTTATTACGATGTTTACTCTTCTTATCTTCAATTATGTATTTTCCTTATTGCGATGAAAATTTCTTGCAAAAATCATCGGCCATACAATAAATCTCTGTAACTTTAGACTCTGAGAACATAGTGGTAATCGTTTAAATGTTAACGATTCAGCACTATAAATTTAATACTTTTATCGCTATATTTCTAATAGATTATATTTGATTTTATTATCGAACTCGCGTAGTATTAGAATCTATCAGACTAAACTTACATACATTTTTCCAAAGTGGTGATTAAGGATTTATGATGGCATAGATTGTGAAATATATAAATTTGTTTCTATATAAGGAGGAATCAGAATGGATTCAAGATATTCAATACTGCGTATTTACGTAAAGATGATTTTGGGTACCATATGCGTTTCGTGTGTTTTGTGCAGCTGCTCAGACAATGGGAAAAGGCAGATGGAGAAGGCACTCGAGATGGCTGGAGCGAACCGTGCGGAACTTGAAAAGGTGACGGAACACTATATCGGTGACAGCCTGAAACTGCTTGCAGCAAGATTCCTCATAGAAAACATGCAGTATCATTTCTCGGTAAACGAGCATTTCGTTTCAGAAAAAGGGGAATCGTACTATCCGGACATCACCCAGCTTGGAGGGGCGGCTTCTGTGCGAAGGCACTGTGATTCTCTGGTGGCTGCTGGATGGCAGATTGACAGAAAAACGGAGTATGACATACGGTGTGTAGATGCGGAATTCATGATCAGGAACATCGAACTGGCATTCCATGTATGGAGAAAACCGTGGGCTTCGGCTGTTTCATTCGAAGACTTCTGCAGGTACATACTTCCATACAGCTCGCAGAATGAGCCGCTGTCGGATGCAAGGGAGAGGCTCATGAAGCGTTATATTCCGATGTTGGACTCTGCAGGGGCAAGAAATGCGATTGAGGCATGCAGAATTATAAATGCAAGACTGAAGAAAGAAATAGCATATTGCGAGACAGGACATCCGCTCAGTCCTACCATTGAGGAGACAGAGGCTTCCGGTAAGGGGACATGTGATGCGCTGTGCAACTTTACCACAATGGTGATGCGCTCTGTGGGTATTCCGGTTGCCGTACATCAGACGGTATGGACCAGGATGGACAGGGGGCATGTATGGTGTGCCGTGCTTCATGACAGTCTGTTTCATGACTTTTCTCCTGGAGACGTGCAGCCAGGGGAATACAAGCATGTGCTCGCCACAGTCAAACACCTGATGCCGGCAAAGGTGTACAGAAGACATTTTGAACCAGACATGTCTGTCCTTCCGGAAAAGGATGATGGCTTGGTTACATTCCTGAAGAATCCGCTGCTGGAGGATGTCACAGACGAGCAGGAGATGAAAGTGTATGACCTGCGGGTCCCCGACCGGAACGGATCTTCCGGCCATGGATACATCACGTATTTATGCAACTACAATCTGGGTAAGTGGGTTCCTGTAGCCATGGGAAGGAGAAGGGATGGTGTAAGCACCTTCAGGAATGTGGCTGGAAGGAACCTTCTGGTCGTTGCAGAAGCCGACTGGTCCGGCGCACTGAATTTTATCAGCGACCCGTTTTTTACTGAAGGAGACGGGAGCGTGAGATTTCTCGTTCCTGACATGGAAAGGCATGTCTCCGTCAGATGCATGCGGAATGATGGCATAAGTTCCCGTTCACTGTATTATTGGGATAACGGCAGCGGATGTTTTAGGAGTGTTCCATGTATATTCGAGAATGACAGTGTACGGGTCTATGGCAATGTTCCGGGAAATTCCTTGCTGCTTGACGTTACCGACGGAATGAAGTACAACACATCCGTAGGGATTGCGGTGGATGGCGTGTTCAACAGGAAATCAGAACTGTGAGACTATGAAGAGATGGTTTGATATAATAACTAATATTGCCTTTTTGTGTATATGCTTGTTCCTATTGTGGATTCTGGCACAAGTTTTTGTGTTTACATCATTCCGGATTCCGAGTGATTCCATGTCACCGGAACTACGTAAGGGGGATTTCGTTCTTGTGTGGAAACCTGTCTTTGGGGCACGTTTGTTTAACCTGAACAAATCACTCAATATGGAACAAACTGAAATATACCGTTTGCCAGGATTCAGGAAGATAAAGCGCAATGATGTGGTAGTATTCAATTTCCCGCATCCAAACGACTGGAACCATATAGAGATGCATATAATGAAGTATTACATCAAGCGTTGTATCGGGTTACCTGGAGATACGGTATCCATAAGGAAAGGGGTGTTCAAGGTGGAAGGTGCATACATGCCTTTAGGGAATGTTGCCTCACAGAAGCGCATAGGATTGATGCGTCCTGAGGATTTTCCTGAGGGGGTATATAGATGTTTTCCATACGACTTCCTGCTGGACTGGAACATAAAGGAGTTCGGACCTCTGTTTGTTCCCGGAGAGGGAGATGTGGTGAAGATGAGCCGTACGGGTGGAGTATTGTACCGCAAGCTCATTGAATGGGAACAAGGGAAGAAGATGTATGTAAAGGGAGATACAGTACTGCTGAACGACAGTGTGATAACTTCTTACCAATTCCGAAAGAACTATTATTTCGTGGCGGGAGACCATGGGGAAAACTCACAGGATTCACGTTACTGGGGGCTACTTCCGGAGGAGTACATAGTTGGAGTGGCTTCAAGAATATGGAAATCGGTGGACAGCTATACGGGTGATATTTGCTGGGGCAGGGTGTGGAAGAAGATAGAATAGGAAAAAGGATATAGAGTTGTTTACGATTTGCTTATGGATAGAATGAATTTTGAACTTGAAAAATGGTTATACAGAGTCATTCCGTGGTTAGCATGGATACTGCTTACAGGCCCTGTGTGTGTAACTGTGCTGGTGACAGACGGAAGTTTACCGTCCGACCTGCAGGGAACGCAGTGGGTGTGGCTTTCTTCCGTGATGACTGTTGTGTTACCTCTGTGGCTTGCCGGATATATTGTGAATCCGCAGCGTACTGTCCGTATAGTGTCGGAGTCGGTGCAGTGGGTGCTGATGGGATTCGGAGCAATGGAAGCTCTGCATGGTCTTGGTCAGATTACAGGTATATATCCGTCAAACCATTCGCTTTTTGTCCTTACTGGAACATTCTATAACCCGGGTCCATATTCAGGCTATCTTGCAGCAGTTCTTCCGATAGCTCTGCACAGGATGTTAGTATCGAACGGAAAGAAAGACCGTCTTTCGGTCGTGCAGTATTATTTCTCGATGTGTGTACTGTTGCCAATATGCTGTGTGCTTCCGGCGGGTATGAGCCGTGCGGCATGGTTTGCTTCCCTGATTTCGTGCGGATATGTGCTTCTCAGGGTTTACCATGTGAAAGTAAAGTCGTTTGTATCGAAACACAGATATGCCGTATCGGGTGTGCTTATAGTCGGCGCACTGCTTGCCTCCAGTG
>OJKP01001285.1_pt1 | contig 14665 bp, 10 predicted proteins | sample 1596521 | NCBI WGS metagenome assembly OJKP01 (sample SAMEA4350130, study PRJEB24818) | metagenome | biome: human; feature: gut; material: faeces | place: Denmark | collected 2013-09
CCTCTATTCCTCGTTTCGATGAATCGGAGGTGCTTCGTTGAGGACGTTAGAGTCATTCAAATTACTGGTTAACCCTCGTCGTATGTCCCGATTTTAAGCCGTGGCGGATAAATGCCACAAATGACAACCCTACCCCTTACCCAAAACATTCCAAAACGGCACCCTCCCTAAGTATGCCATGCCACTTCACAGCAATAAGATTCCTAAACACATACGTGAGAGTCTTATTATTCCCGACAAAGCGCATTTTTATCATAAAATGATTATCATAAAATGATAAAATGTCATATTTACAATGTAAGACATTATAACTTTGATAGATACATCAATCACGACAGGGTACGCCGGAGTCCAATTTTTTTTGCGGCAGGGTCAAAGGGACAAGCGGAGTATCAGATCAGTTCGCGGATTATCTCGTCGGAGGTGAAGAGGCGGGATTCGGGGATGCGGATGCTGCCGCCTTGCTTCTCAAGGGCACCTTCACTCAAAAGGGAATTAATGACCGCGCGGTCGGCCAATGAATATAGTTCCGCGGCTTCCAGGCCTTTGTCGGTGCGGAGGGAGAGCATGATCCTCTCGACACGAATGTCCTCGGGCGAAAGGGTCTCAGAGGTTCTTGAATATGTGGCCAACTTTCCGCTTGGATTCCTGGATGAGGTTTGACGCGAAGACAAGCCCGAATTACAGGATGAGATTACGTCCAGATTCCGGGATGAGGTTTGACGCGAAGTCGAGTCCGGATTACAGGACGAGATTCTGTCTGGATTGCAGGATGAGGTTTCATCCTGCTGACGGTGCGGGAGTTCATGGCTGTTCCAGGAGCGTACATTGCCGGTCAGGGAATGGGCACCGGGGCCGAGGCCGATGTACGGTGCCCGGCGCCAATAGGCGCTGTTGTGGACGGCTTCGAAGCCAGGCTTTGCGAAATTGGAGATTTCGTAATGATGGTAGCCGGACCGCCCAAGACATCTGCACAGGATGTCGTACTGCCGGCGACATTGTTCCTCGGAAGCCTCAACGTAACGCCCGTCGGCTACCATCTTGGCAAGGGCACTTCCTTCCTCTATTGACAGTTGGTAGGCCGAAATGTGCTCTGGAGAAAGTTCCAAGGCCTTTTCGATCGTGTCTTTCCAGGTCTCGTCCGTCAGTTGGGATATGCCAAAGATCAGGTCAATGCTGATGTTCCGGACTCCGCTTTCGCGAAGGATATGGAAAGCCTTGACGGCATTCCCTGCATCGTGGCGGCGGTTCATCCAACGGAGAATGTCATCGTTGAATGACTGGATGCCCATGCTGATCCTGTTCACACCCAAGGCAAGAAGTCCGCGGACATATTCACGGCCTTTTTCCACTATATCTTCGGGGTTCACTTCAACGGTAAACTCATCGAAGAGTTCTGTCGGGGTGGTCACTTCGACAGGCTCAGTGACCGGAGAAAACTGTTCAGTGACCAAAGAAAGCCGTTCAGTCTGGGAAACCGCACCGACAATCCGTGACAAAACATCAAGAGGAAGCACCGATGGGGTGCCTCCTCCGATGTATAGGGTGTTGACCGCATCCTGTGCGGACATATTCATTTCCAGTTCCTTCCGGCGGTCACGAATCTCAGCGATGACGGCATCTGCATATTCATTGAACGCCTGTCTGCTCCGGCATATTTCCGAATAGAAGTCGCAGTAAGTGCAGAAACTGCCGCAGAAAGGGACGTGAAGGTAGATCACAGGTTAGCGGAGCAAGAGTTCAGTCTTGCCGAGGAACGCCTGAGAGGTGTAGGCCTCAACCGTGTATATTCCCGACTGATAGGAAGGAATGTCGTTGAGATAGATGCTCAGGTCAACCTCCTTACCCTCGTAGTCAACCTCACGGGAAGCGGAGGCGACCATAGTCTGGCCGTTGAACGAGAACGAGGTCTGCGTGCTGTTGGTGAGAAGGATTCCGTCCGGATCCTTGACGCGGAGATAGACTCTCACCGGTCCCTTAGGAGCCAGGTCGTTCTCGACAAGGCTCAGGGAGGCCAGAAGTCTCACTACCCTGCTGCTACGGTCCGTAACCTTGTCGGAAGCGTTGTAGGCGGCGACGCTCAAGCCTCTGGACTTGATCACGGAACCGGCGGCCACCTGACCGGAAAGGTTCTCGACCTGTCCCTTGAGGTCAGCGTTCTCCGCACGGCTCTCCGCGGCCTCGCGGCGCGCGGCGGCGGCATCGGCTGTCAGCTTGTGGTTCAATGTGTTGAGCGAGTCAATCTGCACTATGTAGTTTCTCATGATGCTGCGAAGGGTTCCGAGTTCCTTCTCGTACTGACGCATCTTGCGGCGGTTCGTGGCCTCGGTCTTCTGGATCCTCTCTATCAACTGGTTGACCTCTTCCTTGGAGGAGTCCAGCTGGCTGTTGATCGATGCATAGTCAGACGAAAGGCTGTCGTAGTCTCCCTTGAGGGCGATCATCTGCTGGGTAAGGTCGTCCTTCTCAGCGTTAAGGTCCTTTACAAGGCTGGACTTCGAGAACCAAATGTAGGCAAGTCCCGCGGCAAGCAGCACCGCCACAGCCACAAGAATCCACATAACCTTCTTGAGGCTTTCATTCTTTCTTTCCTGCTCTTCGCGATCACGACGCTCGCGGATAGGATCAATTTCTGCCATAGTCTTTCGATTTAATAATTAATGACACAAAAATAACAAAACTATTTCATATCTTTGCTTCGTTAGCAAAAATCGGACTATTATGAAATATTTTATCAGAGCTGTCAAATACTTTTTATACTTCACCATCCTGTTTGTGGTCATAATGGCGGCGCTCGTGTTCATCGGAGTCGTCAAGGCTGATGTCAGCCTAATGTTCCGCGATGGCTATAAGTCGCTGTGGCAGATAGCCTTGCTGTTCGCTTTCGTCTCGGCGTTCTATCCAAGATTCGGCTTCATCAAAAGGTCTGTCTTGTTAAAAGGTGAATATTCCGACCTCCGTGGCGGGATTATTGAATATATGGAGACGCGCGGCTACCGCCTCGAAAGCGAGGATGGCGAGAATATGACATTCCGCCTCCGCTCCAAGTTCAGTGCCCTCTTCAAGATGTTCGAGGACAAGATCACGATGACCCGCGAGCTTGGCGGCTTCGAGGTGGAAGGCCTGACCAAAGAAGTGGTGCGGATTGTCGGCGGACTGGAGTACAAATTCCGGGTACTGGACGAGGAGTAATCCACTTTTACGGGAAATGAATATGCTCGACCGGTGCTGCCGGCACCATTGAAGCACAGATATAACACTCTAATATTCAAAGATTATGGCAGAAGAACTCAAGACTGTCGCAAAGTTCGACAACGCGATGAGCGCCCACATCACAGCGGGCATGCTCAATGAGAACGGCATCCCTGCCGCAGTGTTCGGGGAGAACTCATCCTACGTCTCACTGAACTATGTAGATCCTGTCGAGGTAAAGGTCAACGCCGCCGACTACGATGCCGCCATGGCCCTCATCAACTCCAACGACCGCTAATATCGGCCATAAGCCTTAGGCGCAAGACTCCATTATTAGACAAATCCGCTACGCCTCGTCAAGAATCTTCTTGGCGGCGTAGGAGAGGGCGTCATAGAAATCCTGGCCGAAGACGGAGATGAGGGGTTCGCGGAGGAACTGATAGACACGGATGCCTTCGCGGCAGCCTTTCTCGTAGGCATCCTTGCATATTCCCCAACGATGGAGGTTCAGGGCCTGGCCGCCGCCGGTGAGTTTGGTGACGCGGATCGGGTAGAGCCAGCAGGACTGGGGTTTGCGGAACTTGCACTCGCCTTGGAAGAAGCACCGTTCGATGGAGCAGAAACAGTTGCCGGCCTCGTCGAAAGTGGTGTAGGCGCATTCCTCGGTCTGATCCACGACCGGGGTCACGATGTCCCCGTCACGGTCGATGGAGAAGAAGCCCTCCTTGTCAATCTGCGCGCGGCCCTGCGGCCTCATAAGCTTTGAATATATGGGGTAATTCTCCTCCAGAGGCTCCAGCTCCGACTCCTCCAACGGAGCCCCGCTGTCCCCTATTATGCAGCAACAGCCCTTGCAGACAGCGTAGTCACAGGCGAAATATTCAGTGACAACATCCTCAGACACAAGGATGTCGCCGATCTGGATAATGGTTCCGAACTTATTGTTTGACGACATATTCAATTCTCATTCCTTCGGACAGAGCTCCGAAAATTTCCTTTACCTTGTCGGCGGAGACACTGCCGATTCTGTTGTTATAACCGGTCAGCACGTCCTTTCCGCCGGAATAGCGCATCAGGACGGCGTCCACATAATTCTTCGAATCCGCAAGATAGGTCGAGTAGCCATTGGTCAGCAGGGACTTGCAGGAAGCGAGCTCCGCGGCGTTGACCGGATTGGAAAGCACGTTTTCAATCACCTTGCGGGCCTCCACAAGAGTCCTCATCGGCTGGTCGGAACCGCTCTTCACACCATAAGGGAGGCCGGATTCCGGCACAGGAGTGCAGGTGAATATCAATTCCAGAGCCTCCTGAGGCCAGATGCTGAAGCGGTCGGCCATTCTGACACTGAACCCGTGCTCGGCCATCACACCGGTAAGCCTGCGCTGGAGGGCGAGGCTGGCGACCTTGAATGCCATATAGTTCTCTGTCGTGAACGGCTCGGCGCAGGCCAAAGCCAGACTGATCTCAACAGGGGTTCCGATGCGGGAATATGTCGTGGCACCGGTGCGCAACTTATAAGATGAGAACTGGCGTACGGACGAGGACTTGCTGACCCGGAATCCGCCAAGATACTGGCAAAGGATTTTCTGGACGGACTCCGCCGACAGATCGCCCACAATCACAAGAACTCCGTCATTCGCTCTTATAAATTGATTGTCAAAAAAATCAGATGCGTCATCCAACGTTCTGGCGGTGAGACCGGACGGCGTCTTGACGGACGAGTAGTTGTAGTCCTGGTACATGAGGCTGTCCAGATAGGCCGGCTTGAGGGAAGCCAGTTCCATCCTTTTCCACGGCTCAAAGGCCGAAAGCGAAGGCTTCCGCATATTGGCGGCGGAAAGCAAGGCCTTGAGGGTCAGCATGAACCTGTTTGACGGGGCTGAGCCGTAGAGTCGCAGATCAGATGTCGAGACGGCACATGACATCTCCACCCCGTTGGCACGGAGCACTTTGTCGAAGTCGCTTCCCGGCATGCCGGCGATGTTGCACAGGCCGAACATATCGGAGAAAAACGCTCCCTCCCCGCGAGGAAGATTCCGGACAGTGGAGAAACCACCCTTTATCATAAAAGAGTAACTGAAACGCCCGGCAGCCGGCATCTTTTTGTAAATCACCTTCATGCCATTGGAGAAAGTCCACATCTCCCCTCCGGAGACAGGCTCCGCGGCCACTGACTTCATCTTGACCTTATTCCTTTCGTTCCAGAAAGCCGAGGTGTCCTTGGCCGTCACAGGCCACTTGTAGAGCGGTTTGTCCAGCATGGAGACCACGTCGGTCACCGAACCGAACAGAACCGGCCAGAACCATTCGTCATAATCCTCCTCGTTTCCCGTCCATGTGATCTTGGGATTCTCCATCTCGGAGAGCAGGGCAAGAGTGTAACCGTTGAAAAGTTCGGTCTCAGCCTTTGTGGACATATTCCTGGAAGAGAAGAAGTTGGCCTTGGTCGCCGGGGAAGCCAGATCAGCTCCGTAAAGGTAAGAGGAGACGCAGCGCAGAACAAGGGCATCATTCGTCTGCGTCCTTAGGAAACCATTCAGGACGGAATTGCGCGCGACCAGATATTCCTCCGCCCCGATTCCCTTGGAACAAATCTCCGAAAGGACGGAGGCGACCGCCATCGAGGCTGGCATCAGCTGGCCGCGGGAGGTCCGCACACTCACGCTGAAACGCTCGTCACCAGCGCATGACGCACTTCCAAGATATTCAACATCAAACGATTCCACAGGAATATCCCTACCAAGGAAACTTTCGCGGAGGCGGCTTGAGACAATCTCCCTCAACGATCTGGAGAATAATTCCGAGATGAACGGCTGGATCGTGTTCATCTGGTCGTCAGGTGTCCTCGGCGAGCGGAACTCCACAGTCACGGAAGAACCGCCGGACGGGATGAATGAATATTCAGGAGCGATGGCAGGCCTCCAGACATATTCCTTCTTCTTGTAGGCGGGATTGCGGGAAGGAACCATCAGCGAGAATACGTTCATCCTTTCCTTGATGGCGGTAGGATTGATGTCACCCGCGATGATGATGGCATGCTGGCAAGGCTGAGCCGCGATGAGGTCGAACAGCATGAGAAGCGTGGTGTCCGACGCGGCCTGGTCAAAGACCGGCACATCATCGAATCTGAATATTGTCGCGTCGTCACGGTAGGAGATATATCCTTCCGAACGGCAGCCTATTCCCTTGCGCGACAAGAACTTATAAGGAATCGTCTTGTTGAAGTGGGGCAATGACGAAAGCTCTTTTCTCGCTGACAGAGTGTCGCTTACCCCCTTGCGCACAAGCGCGAAGTCAGCGACTCCCTTCATCGATGGATTCGTCAACAGATAGTAGGAAATCCCGTTGGTAAGATTGCCGGTAGTGACCGAGCCGTCCTTCTGAAGAACGGGCAGATTCTGCGCTGGCATCATTATTGAAAAACCAAACAGCGCAAAACACAAGACTGATTTGAAGATAAGACTACGCATCATTGACACCTCCCGTTTAGACAAAAATAGCCAATAATGTGCAATTGACACAAATTTTTATTACATTTGTGGTTATTGCGATTATAAGGAATATAGTTAAACATAATTTTTAATACGATGAAAAAGTTTATTCTCGCGATCGCTGCCGCGTTCATGGCAGCAAGCATGGCATCCGCCCAGGACATGGCCCAGGCAACAGAACTCTACAATAATGGAGCCACAGCCATCTCTATGAAGAATTGGACTGAAGCCCTCGACTGCTTCCAGAAAGCTCTCGAAATGGGTAAGACCATAGGCGCTGACGCCGATGAGCTCGTGGCAAACTGCAAGAACGCCATCCCTGGAGTCGCCCTTGAGATCGCAAAAGACCTGATCAAGGACGCGAAGTACGATGAGGCCGCAGTCAAACTCGACGAGGTAGCGAAGATCGCCACTGAATATGAGAACGCCGAGGTTGCCGAGAAAGCTAAGGAACTCGTTCCTCAGATGTGGATGCAGAAAGGTGTTGACGCACTCAAACTGAAGGACTTCGCCACCGCCGCCGACGGTTTCGCGAAGTCTTACGCCGCCGACACCACCGCCGGCAAGACAGCCCTTTATCTCGGTCAGGCTCTCGGAGCGCAGGGCAAGACCGAGGAGGCCATCGAGGCTTTCAGGCATGCCGCATGGAACGGTGAGGAGGCCGAGGCCAAGGAGCAGGTTTCCAACATCTATGTAAGGCAGGCCAACGCCGCCCTTAAGGGCCAGAAGTTCGCTGACGCCGTGAAGGCAGCCGAGAAGGCCAACAGTTATGTCGAGAACGCCACAGCTTACCTCATCGCAGGGCAGAGCTCACAGAAACTCAGCAAGAACGCCGACGCCATCAAGTACTTCGAGAAGTATCTTGAGATGAAACCGGACGCGAAGAACGCTCCGGCCATCACTTTCACCGTGGCCGCCCTCTATCAGGGCGCTAAGAACAACGCCAAGGCTCTTGAATACTACAAGAAGGTACAGGACGATCCTAAGTTCGGCGCACAGGCCAAGCAGATGATCGCTTCCCTCAGCAAGTAACCAATGAAGTTCCTCGAACTTCTTGCTCCGGCAAGAAACGCTGACATCGGCATCGCGGCTATCGACTGCGGTGCCGATGCCGTGTATATCGCCGGGCCTGCGTTCGGGGCGCGTCAAGCCGCCGGAAACTCGATGGAGGACATCCGGAGGCTCACCGAATATGCCCACAGATTCGGAGCGCGCATATTCCTGACACTCAACACTATTCTTTTTGACAACGAGCTCGCGGAGGCGGAAAGGCTGCTTGCCGAGGCGAAGGACGCGGGAGTGGATGCCATCATCGCGCAGGACCTTGCGGTCTGGGAACTGACCGACCTGCCGGTCCACGCTTCGACACAATGTGCGATAAGGACTCCGGAGAAGGCACGGCTCTACGAGGGCATCGGAGCCTCACGGCTTGTTCTGGAGCGGGAGATGTCTCTGGATCAAATCCGTGCGATAAGGTCGTCCGTTAACTGCGAGCTGGAGTTTTTCGTGCACGGAGCCTTGTGTGTCTGCTATAGTGGGCAGTGCTATATGTCAGAGCGGATTGCCGGGCGAAGCGCCAACAGAGGGGAATGCATCCAGGCGTGCCGGTCGCTTTACGACCTTGTGGACGGTTCCGGGAACGTTCTGGTGCGGAACAAGGCCTTACTTTCGCTGAAGGACTACAACCTCAAGGACAGGCTGAAAGACCTTGCGGAAGCGGGAATATGCTCGTTCAAGATCGAGGGAAGGTTGAAGAACATCTCCTACGTGCGGAATGTCGTCCGGGCATATTCCTTGGCATTGGATGAGTTGGTCGCGGCAAATCCGGAGAAGTTACGCAGAGTTTCGTTCGGGCGGAGTGAAGGCGGGTTCACACCGGATCTGGCCAAGACTTTCAACCGGGGGTACACGCAATTGTTTTTGGACGGGAAACGGTCAGGGAACTGGTCCTCGATGGATGCGCCGAAATCAATCGGAGAGGAGGTCGGAACGGTGGTCTCCATAGCCCCGATGCGCCAGAACTTTTCAAACGGCAAGAGGCCAAGCGAGGAGAACATCACAATAACATTACGGATGAAAAATCCGGGTGACCGGCTTCAGAACGGGGACGGATTCTCTTTTCTGTCCAAAGGTCGTGGGGAGATTGTCGGTTTCCGTGGCGATGTCTGCCAAGGGAACCGGATAACGTGCAGAAATGTCACTGGACTCTATCCCGGAGCCAAACTGTACCGGAACCTCAGCAACGCATTCGAGAAAGAGCTGGAGTCTAATCTGCCTGTCAGGACTATTCCTGTTTCGGTGGATATTTCGGTCATTGTGGTTCCGGTCACTTCGACAAGCCCAGGGACCGAAGAGGACCGGTCGCCGAGCTTGCCGAAGCGACTCAGCGAACCAACATATTCACTGAAAATCAACGCGGTAAGTCAGGACGGGCGGAGCGTCAAACTGGAACGTGAAGCGGGACACAACGCAGCGGAGAACCCAGAAAGGATGCGCGGAATGTTCGCCACTCAAATCTCAAAGGCCACAGGAATATATTCATTCACCCTCCGCTCGCTTGAAGTGGAGACTCCTGACGGCTCGCTGCCGTTCCTTCCGGCCTCAGCGCTGAACGCGATCAGGCGCGACCTCGCCGCCGCCCTCGACAAAATGCCTTGCAGAGCGATTACTCTGCCCACAGGCAAAACTGCCGACAATCCGGGAATCTCCAATGCCCTTAACACTCCAAATAACGCCGAATCTCCATCCGGATGTCAAGACCGTCGGCAAGACCAGAAGCCGATTCTATCTAAAATCCCGGATATTCAAGAACCGGCATCGGACGGCATCCATGTTTCGTACAAAGCCAACATCGCCAACCATGTCGCCCGCGAAACCTATCAGGTCCTGGGTGCGACCCAAACCGATGAGGCTTTCGAAATCTCGCACCTTCCCGGCACCGAACTGATGCGCACCAAATACTGCATCCGCCACGAACTCGGCCTCTGCCCGGTTCATCGGGAAACCGGCAGGCATCAAGGCAAGGCAAACTTCGCGACCGGCTCATCCAAGTTGGCCACAACCACCCCGTCAGGGCACCTTTATCTTATCAACAACGGCAAACGCTACCATCTCTCATTCGACTGCGCCAACTGTGAGATGGTTGTCCGGGTTAACGATTAATTGTGTAAATTTACCACCGCAACCACTGCTTTTCGGGAATATTCCGAGGCACTAAAACAGATTTGATCATGAGTCCCTTTAAGAAAGGAGTGTTGTCTCTCCTTATTCTGGTTTTGTCCGCCTTGCCATCCCAAGGCAACGAGGTGATGTTCTCTCCGGTGATACGGAACTTCACGCCATCCGACTACCATGGCGGCAGACAGAACCGGTCAGTCTCACAATCAGCATCCGGGTTGATCTATGTGGGTAACAACCAATATCTTCTGGAATATGACGGACATTCATGGAACAGGTACCTTATGCCTAATAAAGGTATCGTCAGATCGGTTCTTGCGGATCCTGACGGAAAAATCTACTGTGGCTCCTCTCAAGAATTCGGTTATTTCGTGAAATCAGGAAACTCTCTGATTTTCCGTTCGCTCAGTGACGGACTGAAGGAGATGAATATCCTGATTATAACATAACGGAACAGCACCGCTTTGGGCATTGGCATCTCCCACAAAAATCACTTATTGCGGTTTCGCGTCCCAGCAGAACCTCCGTATTCCAAGAGCGTGATTTCGCTTAAAAGGCGCTCGCGAAGAAACAATCATCCCTCTAAAAGCGTAAAAGAGGCTGAATGTCGCTTGTAGGAGAACATGATAAAGGCTCGCAATTTTCTCCTCGAAAAATGAGGATGGCAATCTCCTTGAGATAACGCATTAAGTAACATGAGAAAAATAAGTTGCCTCAGATTAAGAGAAGATTTTCGAGGATAGATCTATTTTCAAAGAAGGAGTGTGCCGGTGGCACATGACTGATGAGAAAAGACATATAGACCGAAAAGACAATCAACGATTACCAAGTTATTTTTAAGGATTACTAAAATGGCAAGCCCTTGCCTGCTAGCGAAAATTCATCGTATAATCACATTCTATATAATAGCCCATGTTTATTACCAGAATAAGGAACAGCAACAATATCAATCATACGTTGATATCATACAGTTTTACACTTTTGAAAATATTTCGGGTTAAAATCATTACAATATGAAAGTCATATTCATAAATAAATTCCAAGTGTGTACATGGTAGAATATTAATTCATGGGCTACAAGTGCGTACCCGGCATATTATTCAGATTAAAATTCCGCTTACATATTATAACGTATTTGATTTTTTTGTAAATTTCGGGTCTCTAAAAACCAAATATGTATTTATGAAACGATTCTTGACTTGTGTCCTGGTTGTACTGCTGGCGACAGCGTGCTACAACGATGACGAGCTTAAATCTCGCCTGGACGATGTGGATCAGAGACTTGCAAAAGTGGAAACACTGGTCTCTTCCCTCAACACCCAACTCACAAAACTGCAAGAACTGATCGCAGGGAAACAGTTCATCAGCAACATTGAGGACAAAGAGGACGGCACTCACGTCATCACCTTTGTCAATTCCTATGGCGAAATGTCCACCATGACCCTGAAAGACGGGTCCAAAGGAGCAGACGGAAGCGACGGTCAAACCCCAGACATCTCGGTGAAGCAGGCTCCGGACGGAAAATGGTACTGGACAGTAAACGGAGAGTGGCTGCTGGACTCTGAAGGAAAGACGGTACCCGTCACCGGAGAACGCGGAGTCACTCCTTCCATGAAGATCGAAAACGGGAAATGGTACGTTTCCTACGACAACGGCATCACGTATGTCGAATGTGGCCAGGCCACGGGCGACGCCTTCTTCAAGGACGCAAGGTTGAGCGAGGACGGCAAGACAGCCTACCTCACACTCGCCGACGGCACTGTGCTTACTTTCGAGATATACAAGGAGTTCGGAATCGCGGTGGAAGTGCCTTCTTCTCTTATCTATTCCGGCCAGACCAAGGAATATGCCTACACCATCACAGGCGGAGACGAGAACACGATTCTGGAAGTGCTTCCAAAAGGCAATTGGGAAGCAGAGGCCAAAGCCACTGATGAAAAGAGCGGTGTGATCGCCGTGACAGCGCCTGACTCACCTGAGGTAGGCAAGGTCATCGTCCTTCTCAGCGACGGGGCCAACAAGACCCTTATGAGAACTCTGACATTTGTCGCCGGAAATGTGCACGTCAGCACGACTTCGGTCGAAAGTCCGGCTTCAGGTGGAGTGTTCAATGTGGATGTGACAACAAACCTTGAGTTCACAGCTGAGATTGAATCAGATCAGACATGGGCACGTCTGGTAGAGACCAAGGCCTACGAAGTCTACACCAAGACCATCAGCGTCAGCGTTGACAAGAACGAAATGCCTTATGCAAGAGAGGCAAGACTGACTTTGAAGAACGACGGCAACATCATAGAATCAATTGTCATCTATCAGAATCCTGTCACTTACCCAGACAATGTCATGGTACTTGTGATGCAGCCTCTTGCTAAAGACAGCTGTGTCGTGCTTCCTGTCACATACAACAGAACGACTCCGGAATACAACGTGGATTGGGGCGACGGTACCAAAGAGACTGTAAAGTCGGCTTCTTACCCGAAGCACAAGTACAACGACGCATCCAGGTTATACCCTGTACAAATTAGCGGAGCCATCGGTTCTGTCAGCCGCGTCAGCGTAACCAAACACGATGCTGATCTTGTGGAAGTCATCCAATGGGGTGACCTTTCTCTCTCCGGTGTTAATTTTGAATATCAGACAAACCTGATACGCATCGCAGCCCCTAAGGGTGACGAACTTAAAAATGTCAGCTCTTGCAACAATATGTTCCATAATTGCAAAAGCCTGAAAGAAATTCCAGCCAAATTCATGCAGGGACTCAGCCCGAAGACAACCAATTTCAACAACACATTCGATGGCTGTGAATCTCTGGAATACCTCGACCCTGACATATTCAAGAACTTCACGACAGCGGGCATAGCAATGCGTTCTCTGTTTCTCAACTGCAAGAACCTGAAGAACGCGCCTACTTTCAAATACTTCAAATTCAAGCCTTCCTGCGAATACCTTTACAACCAAACTTTTTCAGGTTGCGAATCGCTTACAGAGATTCCGGAACACATGTTCAACGAGACAGCCAAGGCCGTCACCAGATCCACGAAACTGACGAACACTTTCAAAAACTGCAAGTCCTTGGAAGTCATACCGGACAGTTTCTGGGAGAATCTTCCTGTCGATAAGATTGTGGAACTGAACAACGCGTTCCAAGGCTGCGAGTCCCTGAAATCAGAGAGTCTCGGATTCCTTAATAAACTCCTGAAGGTCTACAAATGGCAGAACGCGTTCTACGGCTGCACTTCATTGACTACACTGCCGGAATACGAGGTGAAGATGGACGGCAAGACAGTCAGTGTTCCTGTCTACATGAGAGACGCAGAGGAGTACAAAGCCTATTTTGCAAACAGAAATTACTCGGCTACCAATTTCTGCTTCAAGGACTGTGTCAACCTCGAAGGTTACTTCGACAAGATCCCTCAGTCATGGGGCGGCGGTTGGGACGGCACCACAGAAAAGCCTTCGATCGAGGTGACGGCAACCCTCCCGGAAAAAGACGGTTACTTCAGCATCGATTTCCATGTAAAAGGCAAGAGTGTCGCTACGGCCTACTATTACCTTACAGCCAAAGCCATTGCGGATGAAATACTTCCGAAGTACAATAATTCTTACAGCGAGTTGTGCGAGCAGAAGGGTATCGAAATCGAGAGTGAATACCTTAAGGCATTGAATTCAGACCAGGGGCTCACTCTTGGATTCACCGAAGGCGTGCCTAATGTGGAGTATATTCTCATCGTTTCAGGAAAGAATATGTTCGGCGAAAGCTATGCCTATAAGGTTCAGGCCACCACAGCTATTCCAAAGGGTTCTGACGAGTACGAGCGTTACCTCGGCGAGTGGACGGTGACCAGCGCTTCAGCCACATCCGAATATGTCGGCTATGACCGCAAGCCTATCTCATTCGACATCAAGATCGAGCCTTTCCGCGTTGACGAGAGCTACTATGTCTATGGATGGGGTGTCACAAAATTCACGGACAATTACCCGATGATTATGTTCTTAGAGGACGGAAAACTCTGTGCATGGACCGGAGCCCACCATGGTTCGGTTATATATCAGGGTTACCCATATAGTGACGGCATAAGCTACAACATAGTCCTCAACTCATACACTCTGTGGGAAGACGGCTCTTACGGCATCTACATGGCCGACGGAGAGAAGGTCGGCGAGGCTGAATATGCCGAAGGCAGTTTCAACATGAATGGAGTGAAGTCGAAGTACTATGCGGAGCGGGGTTACGACATCATGTGCCACGGCTTTGACTTCTGCCTGTCGATGGGAGGTCCTGGCTGGTCCAAGATATTCATCGCTCCGGAAGTCGTGAAGGATCAGTATGTCATCCACGGAGAGGACGGAAAGAACTACGCTCCGTACATCCTCGCGCCTTACACATTCACAAGAAAGGCGACTAAGAGCAACGCCGCCAGCGTTACCGTCGAGCGCAACAAAGCCTTGATGGACAGCGGCGAATGCCTGCCGGCAAGTTTCGGCAAGGCCGAGGTGAAAGCCAAGGTCAATGAGCCTGCCAAGGGATTCTACAGATTCTGATCAGAATCCATTGACAGAAAGTCTATAATCAAAAGACGCTGCCGGGAGAAATCCTGACAGCGTCTTTCAATATGACCACGCTCATACTACCTGCCTTTGCCGAACACAAAACTGGACAGCCAACCAATCAGGAAGCAGGAGACCAATCCAAGGAAACCATAGAGGGTGGATGTCACGTGAGAGAACCTGTGAAAGAGCAAGAGGACAACCACACAGCCGACGAAACCGGTGACCGCGCTCCTCGTCCCGATGCGCTTTGTGAA
>OJKP01001298.1_pt1 | contig 14598 bp, 13 predicted proteins | sample 1596521 | NCBI WGS metagenome assembly OJKP01 (sample SAMEA4350130, study PRJEB24818) | metagenome | biome: human; feature: gut; material: faeces | place: Denmark | collected 2013-09
GTGGTTTGCTCCTATCTCTTGTTATCTCAATTTGGGGTAACCTTACCCAATGGCGAGAGCATCAAGATTGGGAGGAGGCAGACTTGAAGTATAGGGCATTGAAGATGGTGCTTCCATCTGATGACCCAAACATTCGTTACATCGAAAAGCATTTCAATGTGCAACGAGATGAAAATGTGATAAACAACGTAAAAAATCGCGTTGCTGCTTATGAGGATTCTGTTCGCCACCATTATGAAATGATAGAAATGGCAGCTTATAAAGATAGTGTAGCCAATCGGTTATTGCGAGAGTCCGAAGAGATTAAAAGTAATTTCACCAATCGTTAGCCTAACAGAATATCGGTAATTTAGACCTTGTCCTAATCGGGGGTGTTCCCCCAAAATCGGATTTCCTTATTCCAATCTGCCGATATAGAATGTACAAAAAAGGCAGTGCCACAATGTGTGCCACTGCCTCCATACTTGTTATTTCATCAGAAATTATTAATCTTATCCTTCGTATATACACACTTGACATCATCGTGAATCAAGGCACCACTATACCAACCATCACCAGAAGCAGTCCAATTGAAACCGACTTCCGTACCTTTTGATACTGCCTTGATATTTTTCTTGACCTTTACACCAAAGCCCGTAACATACATTTTTTGGTCAGGATAGTTGTTGACGTTACGAAGTTTGATGGCAAGATACCTGTCTTTCAAGCATCCAGTAACACCCTCGTTAGAGTTGCAACCTCTCAACTTCCAGTCACCATCAGCATCACCCTTGCCACAGAACTTCATCTCGACAACGGCATTACCTGTTAAATGTCCAAGTGCATAGTAGAAGTACATCTTGCCTTTGGTTACCCCTTTCACATAATCGTACATGTTTTCTTCGAGACGATAGAACTTACGACGGATGCCATTGATGTCATCAGCGTACAAGAAGTCTTTCACTGCCCCAGAAGTGATGTGCATGGCAATGGCATCCACGATAACCATATTACGCTGTTCTACCTTCAAGCCATACTCATTCATGTATTCTTGCAAAGCATCAATCATTGCTTGGCGACGAGGGTCAGAAAAATCAAGAAGCTGATATAGTGGAATAAGTCCACTATCAGTGGCACTATCAATGCCCAAAGAATAGCCAAGAAGCGCACAATTGTTCTTCTCGCCCTTTACGCAACTATTCATCCATGCGTTCACATCTTTTACAGATGTGTCACCACCATAGCGGTGCTCCACTGTCTCGACATTGGAGTTCTCACGACACTCCTTATCCTTAGGCTCAAACGTGATATGTTTCTCACCATCAACAGTTGCACCTGTATCAGGAATAGGAACCTTTGCCGTAACATCCATCTTGAGAAGTTTCTCAATGGAAGTCTCCCAGTTGTTCTGTTCTCGACGCATGATATACTCATACATGCAACCGTAGAAAGTCTTCGTGGTAACGTGGGTACCATACTTCTTGTATAGTTCCTTGATGCGGTTCTTGTCCAAACGAGCTGCAGACGAAGGATTAGCATTGTCTGTTGCATTGATTTCATTCCATACTTCGGTAGGAATGTAGTCACGCAGTGTGTCCAACACAAATGGCTTGACATTGAGAGCATACATCTTGCGGATAATCATCTTCTCGGCATACTCATAGATGTCAACTTGCTTGGTGCTCTTGTTGAAAGAACGGCTAAGGTTGCTTCCAAAAGAAAGACCTTTCACACCAAGTGAGATTTTTCCTGCAAGGCAACTGTTGATAGAGTTTGTCATTTCGGAATAATCCTTACCAGAACGATCTACATCGTAAAGCATCTCGGCATCGTCAAGTTCAACAAGAGCTTTCTGTACCAACAGATTGTAATCAAGAATCTGCGTCTTTACAGACTCGTTAGTACCTAGTACTCCTGTGATGTCAACACCACACCCGAGTCCAGTTTTTGAGACCAAGTTAACATCATTCGTGTTAACGGTCTTTAGTGTCATTGGTTTGTTACACATAATTTTTATCCATTATAAGTTTGATATAGGGTGAATTCCCATCTATTATTTTCGAATTTACCATAAAAAGCAGCAGGATTACTATTTATATAGGAATAGTATGCAATTCTGTTTGCAGAAATAGTATTAACTCTTCCCTCATATTTTTTTGGAAGAATCCAATAATCATAGAGACCTAACTCCGCCTCAGAAAAGCCATCAGCATTCCAATGACATATACGCAAATACAACGTACCATTTTTTTCGATTTCACGGATTCCTATTAAGCAACCTGTCAATGATGGAGTATAAAACTTCACTGCTTCTGGGTTTTGGCATGGGATATCAATATAAAAGCCCGTGTCTCTTTTCCATGGAAGAAAGTAAGCAAGAGTAGTTCCGTTATTATCAACTCTCACTCTTGACTCATTCCCACTTTCATATTCACGACAACGTGTTGGTTCGTTTTGAACATTTTCACAATTCAGAATTCGAAGAATTTTAACATTCTGCATTCTATTAATTGTTATATCCATGATTAATGATATTTTTTTCCTTACTCGTTTACTATTAGGCTTTTCAGGACCCGCCTCTCAACGTTGATGGTGCAAAGATATAGCAAAAGCCCGACTGGTGCAACTATTTCCACCAGACGGGCTTTGTGTCCATCGAATAGGCTATTTCTGCCTATTATTCCATAAAAATCTTACTTGTTTCGGTTTCTCGATCCCCAAAAGTGAAATGAGGATTTCAATTCCTCACGATACTTATCGCCGATATGTACTTCCATACCATTCTCCAAAACGACATGGCCATAATAGTACATGTCGATGTAGCTAATGTTGACGATGAAAGAACGGTGAATACGCTTGAACATGTTCGGATTCAACTCTGGCTCAATGTCTCCCATGGGGCAAGATTGAGTGTAACACTTGCCGTCAATCATGTGAATAACACAGTTGTCCTTCATTGCCTCAATATAAGCAATGTCACTGACGGTGATGCGCTTGCATCCCATACCACAACTAACCAAGAATACATCGGTAGGGTACAAACACTCGTTTGATGCTTTCATTTCTGTTCTCATAATATAATTTTGTTTGAGCACCTCACGATTAACGCAAAGGTACTTCAAACCATGAAAACAGGTAGCACGAAACCACCATACAGCCATATTATCCACCAAACAGACATCAGGGTACGATGAAGGGTCTATACGCCACTTGTCATCGTGGCATATAGACCCTTGTCGTTTCCCGTGAGGTGCGGGTAAATATAATTGCTGAGCACCTAATACTCCTGCCCAGCTTAGGAGTTTATCTAATGTTATTAATTTCTAAATTGTTATTTAGGATATGTATTACGTCCACATTTTATGGAGTGGAATCTTTTTCCAAGAAATTGTGGTCGTTTATGATCCGGAGAATCTGCATACTTCTCAGATTCATCAGATTTCCACCCTTCATAATCTCTTCCTGTCATAACCTTTTGATCTTTTGACAAAGTTAAATCTACAATTTCAGTAAATACATTATCAAAGATATTGATACCTGCAGCGGAAATATTACCTAATGTCACCGAATTTAGTTCTGTACAATCGGCAAAGGCATAGTCACTTATAGATGAAACTATCGGAGCATAGATTGTTTTAAGACCAATACAATCCTGAAAAGCCACCGGCTCTATACTCTTTACATCTGGCAAGCTAATAACTTTCAGCGGTTTACAATTCAAAAATGCACTAGACGGCAAAGCCTCAACTCCGTAAACAGTTAAATCTATACTGCCATCACTTGCACTGCTTAGAGCTTCTCTTATAGCATTAAACACACTAATATCTGCATTTGCAGCCAAATTATTGATTACAATGTTCGTATTGCCCACAGCCAAAGCATTTTTTATAATTAGTACGGCATTTTCTGTAGTTGTTACAGCATCGCCACCGGTAATTGCATCTCCTTTACCCCAATCCGCAACACTTACACTTCCGATTGTAGCTTTGTCCTTACCTATTTTTACATCATAGGTATAGCTCATAGCTTTGTCAAGAGCAGGAATTCCCGTTACATACAGTTCTTTAGTCTGAGTAGGGTTGCCCTCACCATCATTGTATGTCACAGTGAGTTTGAGGAATTTCTCTGTAGAATTGGCATCTCCAGGAGATACCAAAGCATAGAACACATTGTTGCCACTTTCTTCTTTTTTATAAGTTTTGATGGCTGCGTAGCTGTCACTTTCTCCTGCAGGAACTTTCAGCTTAGAATAAACTTCTACGGCAGAAAGCGTAGGGTTAAGATCTTTGAACTCATCTCCAAACCCGCTTACTTTGACAATGACGCGAGCCGTCTGACGTTCAAAGTTCAATGTCAACTGTCTGTCGGAAGGTATATATGCCTTTTCTATAGTTTCTCTGCTTATCATATAATCTGACTTCTCTATTTTGTCAACTGCAGATTGGTCTGCTGAGACATAACCTACAGAGAAAGAATTGGTGGTACTTTCATCCGCCTTCTCAGGATAACAAGCCTCGAAAGCCTGGGCATTACCCGTCCAAACCAGATAGTCACCAGCATTCGCAGGTGCCCATACCTCGCCCATCTTCTTATAAATCACGGTTTTGCCCTCAGTCGTTACACTGATTACATCGTTCTCATTAAAATTCTGTTGTTCCTCTTCTGTACCCAATGGATTACTACGGGTAAAAATGCTGTTTCCACCAACGTTGGCAGTAATCTTCACCTCATTGGCAGCAGTGTTAGTGCCCTGCTCGTCATCTGTAGAGCAAGCGGCAAGCATTGCTATAACTGCAAATGCTCCCATATATTTTGTAATTTTCATATCTTGTCTATTTTAAATGTCAAACAATTCTTTAATCAGTCTCTAAACTACCAGTTGTTCCAGTAGTTCCTTCTTCCCAAGGTTTCGCACTTATGGCACCCCCTTGCACTACATCCTTACCAACCAACAGATGCAACTCATATTTTTTACCAGATTCAAATAGCGTATTGTCGGTGCCAGTCCAGATGTAATCAGTGCCATCCACCTTGAACTTAATACATAATTGTCCTGCAATAACTTTCTGTGGAATCACAATGGCAGAATATTTGAAGGTGGCATGGTCGGTTGTTTTATCCGCCTTCTTGAATGCTACAGTTTCAGGAGTAATGGCTGCTGATGCCTGACCGTCACGTAGAAAACTTATAGGGTCTGCTGCAAAATTCACCTTACTGCGGATAAAGGTGCCATCCACCTTGACATCAGTTACGGTTGCTGACGTAACAGGCTTTTTTTCATCCTGATTAAACTGGTCTCTCAACTCGATAGTGAGATTCAGCTGGCTGAGAAGATGGGTGAATGCGACATCAACCGCTTTGCTGGTATTCAATTCCGAACCAGGCGTGAATCCCGTTTGCTTAAATACAATAAGGTCGGAAGAATAGTCTTCAGCATCGCTTTGGTCCGCTTGTACAGAAAAGGCATAGTCTGTCTTCCCGAAGATTTTAACTTTGCCAGTTGCATCTTCGGTAGTCTCCTGATATGGCGCATAAGCCAGAATGTCAACAGCGGTAGTTGAATTCTGCCACAACATTTGGGTAGCAGGATTCCAATTGTTGCCTTCCTTTGTTACCTTGATATTATCATAGGTATACTTGTCACTACCTGCATTGTTGATGCAGAAGCCAAACGAATTAAGTTTATCGGTGCTGTTTCCGTAAGAGGCACGGGTATTCATGCCATCTACACTCGTCATGATTCTAACCACATTATCCATTGGATAATTGCTCTGTGCCAAATCCTCATCGTTGGAGCAGCTGGCAAAAACTGCCGTTGCCAAAGCTGCCATTGTTAATATTTTAATTGCTTTCATATTGTTGAATTTTATGTTTTAATTTTAAGAAAGTTAATCGTAAGCCTCACCCTTGATAGGTTCGCCTGTAGAACCCCAGTCGGAGATGTTTACATCGCCAAGTTTTATGACGTCACGTCCTACCTCCAGGTTGATGGTGGTAATCTTGCCACTCTCAAACTTGAAAGGTGTGCCGTTGTCGTAGATGAAGTCCTTGCCGCCAATGGTGATGGTAATCTTCTGAACACCATCCTGCGGGATGATGATGGAAGCATATTTCTTGTTGGCAGTTAAAACCGGCATGTCGAAGTCAGCTTTATCTTCTGCTACAGCAGATGGGGTGACAACCTTGGTCAGATAATTGACGGTTGCTTTTTTTGCGGCATTGCCTACAGCTACCTTATCTACGGTAGGTCCCTCTGTTCCCCATTGATTCTTATAGGTAAGGTTCACCACAAGTTTTGCCATTACATGGGTAAAGGTAAGAGGAACAGGTTGCTGTTCATCGACATTATAGGATAAGCCATCTTTGTTGACTGCCACCAAGAGGTCGCTTTCCACTTGCTTTGTCTCAACGAATGTATATTCTCCGGCAGAAAGGTCGGATATTGCTGAAATAGGGTATACACCGATGAAATAATGCTTGTCGCGGTTGTTCTTCCAAAGCATCTGTGGATTGGATATCCATGAGCCGTTTGTCAGCTTATTGATGGCGTTATTCACCACACGCTCGCGTGTCTCTGGAGCAACAGTTGCATCGCCAGTCCAGGCATATACACTGATTTCATCACCCTCCTCAAAGGTTTGACCGCCTTTCGCATCTGTGGCAACACGTGTCATATTGCCGATACTGGTAGAAACGGTGATATACTTGGAGGTCTCGCCTCCGATACCGTTCTCGTTGTCAGAACAACTGCCCAATGTCAAAGCCATTGCCATCAGGGCAAAGAGATAAGTTTTCTTTTTCATTGTCTTTTACTATTATATGTTTATATTCTTGTTTTGATTCTTGCTTAAATGAGAGGATTGCTTAATCTTCAGGATTCAGGATTTCACCACGATATATCCATTTCTCAGTCCAATCATCTATCTTCGTGCTCGTAAGATACATGTAAGGTTTCATCTCCTCAAATTCCAAGTTTATCTTGTACTTGCCGCCAGATTTCATGACAGGAGCTTCGATGTCGTAGTTGCTAACTACTCCCCCAGGAGAAATCAGTTGGATAAACAACTTGGTGGTATGAAAACCGTTGGCTGTCGGCATCAAGCGTAATGTTTCCGTTTTTAAAGTTTCGCCAGGCACTGCAATTCTCAAAGGTATATCACACTCTTCCTTGGTATAGCTTGCCGTCCCGAATGTTCCATCCTCATTCTTTTGCAGGGGCAGGAGTCCGGTTGCAACATTCAAAACCTTGCCTATCATTGCAAAATTGTCTGGAACTCCTTCAATGAAGATGGTCAATTCTGCAAGTATATGTCGCATTTCATTTTTTGTTATGTAGTTGACATTTGATTTGTCAATAACTATGTCCGTGACACCATAATAGGCATGGTCGGGAGAGGCACTTGGATTGGACAATCCAAACATGAGTTGGTTCATATTGAGGGTTGCCCTTGTAGCCTCACCGATAAAAAACGGTTCTATAAGGTTGGTGGCAGCCAGAATCTGATAATGCCCTACAGGAAGAGCGAAGCGTTGGCTTGCCACCTCCTTAGCACTACTATAATGTTTTTCCTCTACCAAGGAGCCGTCATCGGCATTGAATATCCAGAGCTTCACATCCTTCACTTCCGTACCTTGGTCGGCTTCATCTGCCCAAGTGAGCGATACTGACAAGCCGCCTTCATCCTCACCACCATGAACATCATGATCGCAACTTGCCAAGAGGCATGGGACGCATAACAGCACCCATAACCAAATATTAAATCTTCTTTTTGCTTTCATTTTCTATCTTGTTTTATGGGTTACTGATGATTGTCTGTTGTCTCTACTCGGCGAGCCTTATCCGCATCTTGGGTGTCATCGCTGCCATTTCCTATGGCAGTAATGCGATTAGCCTCTATGCCATTCTTCACAAGCCAGGTTTTTACGGTTTCTGCACGCTGGCGAGATATACGTTTATTGACAGCCATGCTGCCTTTCGTGTCACTCCAACCTGTTACCGTCACCTTCATGTTCGGATTCTCTTTCAATGTTTTGAGAATAGCATTCAATTTAGTCTCTTCATTTTGTTGGATATCGATACTATTGAAGGTGAAATATATGACAGGGAAAGTCACCTTTGCAGATTCTTTTATGTCTTGTTCAGCAACTCTTGTTTCAGCCTTATCCACTGTTTCTTTCTGATTGACCATCTCCGAAGAAACTGGTTCTTGTTGTAGAACTTCCTTTTGTGGAACTGATGGAGTTTCTGCTATCTTGTTCTTCTTTTTAGAGAGGTTAATCCCTAATCTTACTCCACTTTCCCAAACAAAGTTGTTCTTATGCAGATGCTCTGGCATTCCGTCCATACGTTCGCCAGTAAGACGAGTCAAACCGGAATAGATGCCCAATTTCAGGCATGAGGTCAGTTGATAACCCACCTGCAAGTCTGCGCCATAACCCAAATGCCAGTTGGTAGAGCCATTCATCACCTTGGCATCATCGGATATAGTACAGATATCAGCCTTGGTCGTTACTGCATATATATGAGGTGAAACAGCCAAATCCCATCGGCTGTTAGCTGTCTTGTGGAACAGTCCAAGGAGATTAACGTTCACTCTTGCCCCATACCAACCCATCCTGACATGGCTTTTCAGATTGGCATATTCCCAACTGTCCATGCCTAAGACACCTGCGTTGTAAAGCATACCGTCGCTACCCAACCAATAGTTACGTTCTACGCAGCAGTCTTGTGCCGACAAGTTCATCTCTCCATACTTGGCAGATAACTCAGCCGAGAAGATGGAGTTGAAACGATAGCCCCCATATAAGCCAGCAGCCCAACCGAGGTGCGTCTTGTCATGTCCGAAACTTGAGAAGGTAGAGAAACCGAAAGGCATTCCACCCTCTACTCCGACGTACCAGCCTTGCGACGGGATAAGTACATCTTTTCCTTCTTCAGCTTTCATTGTGGAAAGCGGAAACACTGATGCAAGTATTGCAATCAGCAATCTAATCCGTATTGTCAAATAATTTGCCATATTATTTCGTTTATATTACATCGTAAAGATAAAGATAAGGAGCTTTCTCCTAATAATCAAAATGGGTGACTACCATTAAGCCTTTTGTTTCATTTGAGCCGAAACTCACTCTAAGAAATACAAGAGGTTTATCAGGGAAATAAAAATGAAAGCCAACAGCAGAAAGATATAAAAACGTTCTCTCTTGATGAAGTCACGAAAGCTATAGCGAGCCTTCCAATGATTCTCAAGATACGACCTGTACTCATGTATCATGGCATATCCGAAGATCATACATAATAAGAGTACAAACACCCCGATGATGATCAGGGCTAATTCTATCCTTGGCATGGTTTCTATCATTTCTTTCATGTCGCAAATATAGTGTTTTTCATCCGAAAAAGGTGTCGCATTCCTATGTTCAGGTGTCTACTTCCTATGTTTTAGGTGTCTACTTCGTAGGAATGCGACACCTTTTTGGCTGTTTTTTGTAGAAAATTTTGCTTTTTCTTTGGTACTTTACGAATAAAAGGTTATGCTCAATTTGAGTCATTTTGTGCTGCATCTGTAGAGTGGAAGTCTCTCCATTCTGTAGGAGAACAGCCTTCTTTTGTCTTGAAGATTCGGTAAAGATGCGTGCGGCAAGAGAATCCACACTCGGCTGAAGACTGTTGATAAGAGAAAGGTAGTTCTGTTTGTTGATTTTATTCGGTAACAGCGAATAGAATTATGCCATTTTATTCGCTGCTACCGAATAAAAAGAACCTTTAAATTTTGTAGTATTAAATAAAATTCGTACTTTTGCCCCCAAAAGTAAGTATATGGAAAAGGAATTGTTTCGAACGATAATAGCTGAGAGCCAAGAATATATAGGTCGTATTCATTTGGTACAGCGTCCTCTATATTTAGAGGAATATGGCAATTATGTGTTTGTAGGAGTAAGACAAGCAGGAAAATCCTATTTGCTATACCAGAGAATACAGCAATTGCTGACAAATGGAGTTGATATAGAAGACATCGTGTATGTCAACTTTGACGATGAACGTTTGCAAGGAATGTCGGTTGCAGACTTAGATTTCATATTGCAAGCCTATCATAGCATGTATGAAGGTCAGCCCATCTTCTTTTTTGATGAGATACAGAATGTTGAAGGGTGGGCGAACTTTGCACGCCGTTTAGCCAACCAAAAATATCGTGTCTATATAACTGGCAGTAATGCCAAAATGCTGAGTCGTGACATAGAGACTGTGTTGGGAGGAAGATACCTGGACATCAGCGTGTTTCCATATAGCTTTTCTGAATATCTGAAAGCTGTTGAAGTCTTGCTTTCAAAGAATTGGCAATATGGACGAAAAGCAAATGAACTGCAGCGCCATTTCCGAACTTACTTTGATTGGGGTGGTTTCCCTGAGCTTGTGCATTTTCAAGAAAAGAGAATATGGCTCAACAGCTTATATAATCGTATTTTCTTTAATGACCTGGTGGTTCGGCACAAAATAAAGAACGAGGATGCCTTACGCCTATGTGTAAGAAGATTGGCAGAAAGCGTGAAACAGCCATGCTCCTTGAACCGTTTGAGTAATCTGATAAAAGCAACCGGTACTTCATGTAGCCCATCAACAGTAATGGAGTATGTTCGCTATCTGCAAGAATCATGCTTGTTGATTTCTATTGACAATTATGTTTCCAAGTTCGTGGAGAAAGAAACAATTAAAAAACATTATTTTGTAGATAATGGGCTGCTGCATCTCTTCATCAACAATCCGAACACCTCTCTGCTGGAGAACCTTTGCGCAATTACATTATACAAGAAATACGCCAAGGGCTTATACTATTATAATAAAAACATAGAGGTTGATTTCTATGTGCCAGATGAGGGGTTAGCTGTTCAGGCGAGCTATCAGATGAGCGATGGGGAAACCATAGAGCGAGAAGTGAAAGCATTAGTAGCCTTGCATGGTTTGCATCCTCTGAAGAGAGCTATGATAATCACCTATGAGGATGAAGGGGAGATTGTGCGTGATGGACTCCGAATAGAAATAAAACCTGCATGGAAATGGGTATTGGAAGGTTTGTAGAATATAAAGAAACAGAGTTTTATTAGACCTGTATGGTTGAAACCACCACACTGCCATATTATCCGCCCAACAGTGTGGAGCTTACTTGCGCGACTTCAGAACCCCATAAAATTATGAGCACTCATAACTTTTTCAGTAACTTTTCCCAGTGAACTCTTGCAGATATGAAAAATATCACCATCTTTTCCTTCATAAAAAATGGAAAAAATCAAATAAAATAGCTTGATTACGCAAAATCAAGGTAATATCTTTGATTTTTTAAAAGAAAAATATTATCTTTGCATCAGATTTAATCAAACTATTCAAGTTTATGATAAAAAGCGTGATTACAGGAGATTTAGTAAACTCCACAAATATTGCTGCAAAATGGAGGCAAACGGTATTGGATACATTGAATGTATGCGTTGCAGATTTTCGGCCTCTAACTCTCTGCAATCTGGAAATGTATCGAGGTGATAGTTTTCAAATAGTTGTTGATAAACCAGACTATGCCTTGGCTGTAGCTATTGCGCTAAGAGCAAAACTTAAAGCAATGACTCCAAGCAAACAGCAGCTTTGGGATGCTAGATTATCCATTGGTATTGGTGACATTTCTTTTGAAAGCGACAATATAGTAACTAGTGATGGAGAGGCTTTCAGATTATCTGGCCGTTCGTTTGACAATATCGGTAAAAAAAGACTGAGCATATCGACTACATGGTCTGATTTTGATAAAGACATGGAGCTGGTCACTCGTTTTGCTGATGACATAATTACGTCATGGACTGCTAAACAGGCAAAAGTAGTCTATCAGGCAATACTCTTTCCTAAACTTCAGAAAGACCTTGCTGAGGATTTGGGCATGACAAGACAAAACTTTAATTATCACTGGAGTTCTGCTAAGGGTCAGCTAATCCTTGACTATGTGGAATATTTCAAATCGTTAATCGCAAAATACAATAAGCAGTAACATGGAATCAATCATCATTTTTATAAAGTTACTCTGCGCCCATCTATGTTCTGATTTTATACTTCAAACAGATAGTATCAATAAGGGGAAGCGCAAACCTGGTATTAACGGGATTGGTTATCTGTTACTTCATAGTACCATACATGCATGTGTGGCATATATGTTGGTGGCGGATTGGTTATGCTGGCTTGTACCTTTGGTTATTTTTGCCAGCCATTTTATAATAGACTTGATTAAATGTAGGTGCTATCAGGATTCTCTTTCTACATTTCTTGCAGATCAGTTTTTACACATTATAATAATTGGAGTATTATGGTTCGTTTTCTACGGAGATGGTACCGTTCTTTCATATATTGAGAACCATTGTTCTGCAAATGTTTGGTTAACCGTCGTGGCATATATATTAATGTTAAGACCATCTTCTATCTTATTGGGGTTGTTTCTTAATAAATGGACACCTGTATCTTCTAACACACAGAGTTTACCTAATGCCGGACAATGGATAGGTTATATTGAAAGAATCATGATTCTGACATTCGTCCTTGTTGGCAGTTTCGAAGGGGTCGGCTTCTTGCTGGCAGCAAAGTCTGTTTTCCGTTTTGGTGAATTAAACAAAGCCCAGGAAATTCGCACAACAGAGTATGTGTTGATAGGCACTTTTTCTAGCTTCACCATAGCAATTCTTACAGGAATAGCTATAAAAAGTTTATTCTAAAAAAGTCTATATGTCACGATGCAGAGTGGCCTATAGATCTTTTCATCCACAACTACCGCATCGTACACGATAAGGACAGCAATAAGGTCATCGAGGGCTTGCATTTCACCTTCATAGAACTCCCTAAGTTCACTCCACATTCCATCGCCGACAAGCGCATGATGGTATTGTGGCTCCGTTTCCTCACGGAAATCAATTCCAACACGAAGGAGATTCCTGCCGACCTGCTTAATGATCTGGAGATTGGGAAAGCCGTAGAAGATCTTGAAGTTTCCGGCTTTACTGATGCCGAACTCCGTGCCTATGATAAATTCTGGAATTCGGTAAGCGTAGAAAGAACCCTCATGGATGACAGATATCAGAAAGGCATAGAAAAAGGTAAGGAAGAAGGAATTGCTGAAGGTATGGAAATGGGCATGAAGCAAGGTATGGAGAAAGGTAGAGCAGAAGGCATGGAAAAAGGCATGTCCCAGCGAAGCCTTGAGATTGCCAGGAAGATGCTGGCAAAGGGTATGGATGAAGCATCGATCATGGATATGACGGGGCTGACGGCAGAGGAGATAAAACTGCTGAAAGCGGAGATGTAGATTACGAATATCACCATATAATCAAGGGTCTATACGCCCACCTATCATCGTGGCATATAGACCCTTGTCGTTTCCCGTGAGGTGCGGGTGACTATGTTTGCTGGACACCTTATACTCCTGCCCAGCTTAGGAGTTTATTAATCGTCTGCACAAATGATTTTATGAAATGTATAGAGAAGAAACGTTGTGCGTTTGTAGTCTTCTGTGTCCCAATAGCTTTCTCCAGCTGGAACCCATTCATACGTTGCTTCCTCTGTAGGACGAAGCCGCATCATAGATTGTCGTGAAGACAATGTCAGGTCAATAAAGTCGGTTTGACACCAGTCAAATATACCTCCCATACCTTCTTCTTGTTCTAGTCCAACTGAACTTAGTGCCCCGAAACGGACCCTCTTTAAGAGGCTACATTGTTCAAATGCCCTGTATTTTATCCTTGATGCCTTTCGCATATCTACAATTTCAAGCTGGTTGCATAGGTAGAAAGCACGAAAATTAATCTCTTCGACTTTTGGAGCATATATTTCCGTCAATGTACTGCCTTGAAAAGCATAATCTTCAATAATGGTAGCGTCTGGCAAGCGAACTACGTTAAACCATGGAGCAACGCCTTCTGGTAAATTACCAAAAGCTTTTTGAGGAATTCTCATAACACCTTTTAAGGTAATATCGACAGAACTTTTTTGAACACCTTTATCTTTTAAGGCAGTCTTTATGGCCTCAAAAAGACCTAACGACGCATTGGAAGGTAAAGTTAACTCCACATCATTGCCGTTTTCCAATTGCTTAGCGACCGATTCTCTTACACTCTCTTCCGTTACCAAAGAAGCCTCGCCACCAGGTATTGCCGTTCCTTCTTTCCAATCTGTCACTGTAACATTATCTATTATGGCTTTATCCTTACCAATCTTTAATTTATAGGTATAGCTCATACCGCTTTCAAGATTTGGAATGCCTTTAATAGAGTATGCTTTAGGCGTTCCAGTACCGTTTTCCTGTACACTTATGCATATAAAATCTTTGTTCGCGTCTTCTGCATTTGGAGCAACCAGAGCCACCCAAGAACTCTTTGGGTTAGAGTCATCCACCTTATATGCTTTTATAGCAGAAACATCTGCGCCTTGAGTTGCCGGTAGCTGTAATTGAGAATATATATTTATCTCAGCTACATATGGTTGGTCAAACTCATTCATGAAAGTCGAATTTTCTATATCGATAACGACACGTGCCGTCTGGCGCTTGAATTCCAAATCGAGCTGACGGTTTTCTGGTATGTTTTCATATGTCTTCCTAGCTT
>OJKP01001310.1_pt1 | contig 14491 bp, 9 predicted proteins | sample 1596521 | NCBI WGS metagenome assembly OJKP01 (sample SAMEA4350130, study PRJEB24818) | metagenome | biome: human; feature: gut; material: faeces | place: Denmark | collected 2013-09
CCTCCGTCTGCCCTTCCTTGGGCTTCCCTATCCTGGTGGTGCCCGTGCCCCAATCCTCCGCCATGTCCACCATCAATGCTTGCGCCGTTTACGTTGTGGATTTTGTGCGGGGCGGCCCCGCCGACAAGGCCGGTCTGAAGACCTTTTTTTTTTTCAAGCAGAAGACGGCATACGAGATCGCCCAAAAGGACGACCTTGGCACCCTGATCCAGCAGCATGCCGCCGGTGATACCCTTTCCATCACCGTGGCCCGGGAAGGCCAGATGCAGACCGTCAGTCTGACCCTGGGCGAAAAGAACGCCCAGACCCAGCAGCCACAGAAAAACTCCTGATTCTCCCCAATCTTTTTCCTGATCAATAAATCAAAAATCCCCTGACCGGCGTGAACTGGTCAGGGGATTTTCAATTACAGGTTGTCAAGCAACGGCAGACCGTATTTTTATATCTGCCCGAACACGGTGGCGCTCAGGGGCAGGAGGACGGTCTGGCCGGTGCAGATGCGGCTGCTGCCCCGCCACAGGCTGGAGGAGATGCCGTCACTCAGCAGCTTCCAGCTGCCGCCGGGCAGGGTGACGACCTGCGCCGTCTCGGTGGGGTTATAGTAGACGCACAGGGCGCTCCATGCCGCGCCGTCGCCCCACTGGGCGGGGAGCCGCCAGCCCACAAGAGGCTGTTCCAGCGGGAAGAACTCGATGGCGGCAGGGCTGGCCTTGTCCAGCGCGCCCAGCCGGGGGAACGCCGCCCGCAGACCAATGAGCCCGCGGTAGTAATCCACAAGGCTGTGGAACTGTTCGGCCCGGTGCCAGTCCAGCCGGTTGAGGGCCGGGCTGGAGTGGTAGCTGTTGCCCTGCCCCTTCTTGGTGCGGGCAAACTCCTCGCCCGCCTGCCAGAAAGGCAGGCCCATGCTGGTCAGGTAGATGCCCGCTGCCAGCCGGTTCTGGGCCAGCGCAGTCTTGTCCACAGCGGCAAACTCCGGGCGGGCGTAGCGTACCATCAGGAGCTTATCCCACAGGGTAAAGTTGTCGTGGGCCGAAACGTAGCTGATGATCTGCCCCGGGGCGTGAGGCGGCAGCTTTTCACTGCGGCACCACGCCGCCACCGAAGCACCGATATCCCAGAAACTCCCCGGCCTGCCCTCCACATAGCCCGGCTCCCGGGCATCGAAGCAGCCGCCCTTGATGGCATCCCGGGTGTTGTCGCAAAAGATGCCGATGCGCTCGTTCAGCATATTCAGGTTGTTCTTGTTGGCCTCGTACCGGTGCAGGGCGCTGCAGCCGCCCTGCCACGGCTCACCGTACATCAGGATATCCCGCCCGCCGGGCAGCTTGTCCAGTTCAGCCCGGAGGAGGTTCATGGTCTCCACGTCATACAGGCCCATCAGGTCAAACCGGAAGCCGTCGATGTGATATTCCCGTGCCCAGTAGAGCACCGAATCAATGAGATAGCGCCGGGCCATGGGCCGCTCGGAGGCAAACTCGTTGCCGCAGCCGCTGCCGTTGGAGAGGGAACCGTCGTCGTTCTGGCGGAAGTAGTAGAGGGGCACCACCCGGTTCAGCACATTATCGGAACGATACATGTGGTTATACACCACGTCCATTACAACGCCGATGCCCGCCGCATGGAGGGCCGCGATCATCTGCTTGCACTCCCGCACCCGCACCTCCCCCCGGGTGGGGTCGGTGGAGTAGCTGCCCTCGGGCACATTGAAGTTGGTGGGGTCGTAGCCCCAGTTATACTGCCGGGTCAGGGGGCGGCTCTCGTCCACGCTGCCAAAATCGAAGATTGGCATGAGCTGGACATAGCTCACCCCCAGCCGCTTGAGGTAATTCAGGCAGGTAGGGTGGATGCCGTCGCTGCTCAGGGTCGTGCCCTGCTGGGTAAAGGCCAGAAATTTGCCCCGCCAGGCCGTGTGCACACCGCTGGCCGGGTCCTGCGAGAAATCCCGGACGCTGACCTCCCACACACTGCGGCGGGCCGGTGGGATCACTGGCCGCACATCCCGCTCCCAGCCCTGCGGGTCTACCCGGGCCGGGTCAAAGATCATGCTGCGCACCCCGTTCACCCCAGCCGCGCGGGCGTAGGGGTCCGCTGCATTGCAGGTGCCAAACGGAGTGGTAAGGGTGAAATCGTAGTATTTTCCGTGCTGGTCGCCGGGCAGATAGATGCTCCACACACCCTTGTCCTGCTGCTGCAGGGGCAGGGTGCCCACACAGGCCCCGCCGGTGCCCCGGCGGTACAGGTTCACTGCTGCCTGTTTTGCCGTGGGAGCCCACAGGCGCAGGTGTGTCCCGGCGGGGGTATACTCCACCCCCAGCGGGCCATAGTATTCCGTCTGGCGGGCAAAGGCTTCGCTCTCAAACAGCGTCTTCCATTCAGCAGGTGTTCTTGGCTCCATGGCAATTCATCCTTTCATTTGACAATAGTGTAACGAACTTTGTCCTTTATTTCAACCCTTTCCTTGCAAAACGTACCAGACTCCACTATACTGAAAGAAAAAGCACTGCACGGAGGGAAGTTTTATGGCATACACCGATGATTGGGAAAGTCTGATGAACGGCGTGTTCGGCCCGGGGGGCAGATTCAAGGCCGCCCCCGGCACTTCTGCACCCAAAACAGGCGGCAGCGCCGCCCTGCCTGACCTGAACGCGGCGCTTCTGGAACAGCAGAAACGGCTGGACGAGCTGTTGAAGCAGCAGAACGCCCAGCTCAGGACCCAGAGCGATGCCACCGCCGCCGCGCTGGAAAGCAGCCGCCAGATGCTGCGGGACATGGAGGACGAAGGCCTGCTGGCCAGGGGCACCACCGACGTGAAGCCGAAGCACCTGGGCAGCTTTGAAGGCCTTGCCGCCGAGGTCAAGCAGACGGTGCTGGGGCAGGATGCTTTTGTGGACAGCGTGGTGCGGGCCATGCGCCGCCCCTTTGTGCTGGGCACCGAAGCCCCCGCCGCCCGCAACGTCATCCTGCTCACAGGCGGGGCAGGCACAGGCAGGCATTTTGCACTGGAAGAAACTGCCCGCTGCATGGCGGCCCGGGGCCTTTTGCAGAGCGACAGGATCGCCACGCTGGATCTGGCCCTTTACCCCAATTCCGGAGCCGAGAAGCTCTTCCTGCAGGACCTCTACGCTGCCCTGCACGCGCCCGGGGAGATCCTTGCCTTTGAGCACTACGAGAGCTGTTATCCCGGCTTTCTGAAGACCCTGTCTGATCTGGCCGTCAAGGGCAGTGCCCCCCTGTCCAGCCGGTATCTCGTGAACAAGGAGGGCATCCTTGTGGATGCAGGCACAGCGCTGGCCCCGGGAGCCGTCAGCCGCATCGACCCCTGCGGCAAATACCTCATCTTCTACTCCCACAAGGGCCGGGAGGCACTGGCTGACAAATTCGGTGCGGCGCTGGTGTCGGCGCTGGGGGATGTCTGCGAGACGGCCTCCTACACCCGGGAGGACCTGGCCGCCCTTGCCGCACAGCAGCTCAACGCGCTGGCCCAGAAGATCCGCACCCGGCTGGGGCTGACCCTTTCCGCCGGGGCCGACGTGCGGGACTATGTCGCGGCCCAGTGCACCGCACAGAAGGGTGCGGCAGGCCTTTCCGCCTGCACTGACCGTATCTTCCGCGCCCTGAGCGAATACTGTCTGCGGACCGATGAAACCCTTACCGGCACCGTGACCCTGACCGCCGGGCCGGAAGGGGTGCAGTTCCGCCTGAACGACGGCGCAGACCAGCCCCTGTTCGACCTGCTGCCTGCCGCCTACACCGGCGCACTGGATGCCATCCGCGCCGAGATCAACGAGCTGGTGGGCCTTGCCCCGGTCAAGGAATATGTGTTCGGTCTGGCCGACAACCTGCAGGTGCAGCAGCGCCGCGCCGCCGCCGGGCTCAAGACTGCCAGCCTTTCGATGCACATGATCTTCACCGGCAACCCCGGCACCGGCAAGACCACCATTGCCCGGCTGGTGGCACGGTATCTGAAAGCCATCGGTGCCCTCAAGGGCGGCCAGTTGGTGGAGGTGACCCGTGCCGACCTGGTGGGCCGCTACACCGGCCACACTGCCCCCCTGACCAACAGCGTCATCGAGAGCGCCCTGGGTGGTGTGCTCTTCATTGACGAGGCATACAGCCTTTACCGCGGCGAGCAGGACAGCTTCGGGCTGGAAGCCATCGACACGCTGGTGAAGGGGATGGAGGATCACCGGGACGAGCTGGTGGTCATTCTGGCAGGTTACACCAGGGAGATGGAGACCTTCCTCACCGCCAACAGCGGCCTTGCCAGCCGTTTTCCCAACCGGATCGAGTTCCCGGACTACACCGCCGTGGAGCTGCTGCAGATCACCCAGGTCCTTGCCAAAAACAAGGGCTACACCCTGGCCGAAGCCTGCACCGAACCCCTGCTGGGCTATTATGCCCGCTGGCAGGAATCCGATGCCCGCACTGCCGGCAATGGCCGCCTTGCCCGCAACACACTGGAAAAGGCCATCTTCCACCAGAGCCGCCGCCTTGTCGCCGAGCCCGCCGCCGCGCTGGATCTGATCCTGCCCAGTGATCTGGAATTGAAGGAACCGTAAACACGCAAAAAGGACTGCTTTCGCAGTCCTTTTTTGTTATTGATGCTGTTCTGCCAGCCGGGCGGTCATCTCCCGCATTCCCTGCCGCACTTCGGGCGGGGCAACCACTTCTATCTTGCCGCCAAAGCCGCAGACCCAGCCATAGAACTGGTCACTGACGCAGATGGGGACATCAAAATGGAAGCAGCCATTCTCCTCGGGCAGGAACATGGGCGTTGCGCCAAAGCGCTCCCGCATGGCACCTTCCAGATCCGCGGTGCACCGCAGGGTAACGCGATGCTCCGGCCCGCCGTACATTCCAAAGTGCTTGCGCAGATAGGCAGGCAGGTCAAGATCCGCAAACTGCTCCTGACCCCGCCGGGGCGCATCCAGCACCCGGACCCCGCTCATCTTGTCCACCCGATAATGGCGGATGCCCTTTTCGTCGGCAAACGCAATGAGGTAGTAGCACCCGTTCTCCCAGGCCAGCTGCCACGGGCTGACGGTCCTTTTCTCTTTCTCGCGGCTGTCGGCTTTTCTGTAGAGGAACTCCACCATTTTACCGTTGTTGATGGCCTCGTGCAGGGCATCGATGCTGTACAGCAGGCTCTTGCTGTCGGTCTTGGGGCGGCCCTCCACATAGACCTGACGCTGTAGCTGGCTGCCCTCGTAGTTGGAGCAGAGCTTTTCCAGCTTGTGGATCAGCCGCCTGCTCGTGGTGCCGGATACCACCCGGCTTGCCTGCACGGCATCCACCAGCAGCTTGAGCTCCGCCAGATCAAAGGTGCGGCTGGCAAGGAAATACCCGCCGCCCCGGCCCCGGCGCAGCTTGATGTCATAGCCCAGCGCACCCAGTGCCTCAATATCGCTGTACACACTCTTGCGCTCACAGCGGATGCCCTGCGCCTCCAACAGCTCCACCAGCTGCGGCACGTTCAGCAGGTGGTTTTCATCGGTCTGCTGCTCAAAAATGCGCAATAGCGCCAACAGCTTGGATTTCTGGCCTTCCTGTTTGGGCATTCGGTACACCTCATTTTTTCGTGTTGTGCCAAACCTCTCAGTCTCGCTTCCAGCTCCCCAGCAGGGGAGCCAGAAAAAAACAGCCGTGCTGTGTGCTGAAAAGGTTACGGCGCTTTCTTATCAAACGCCGCGCGGCGCTGGGTGGACAGGCGGAACATCTCCTCCAGCTTTTCCCGGTCATCGGCCACAAGGGCGTTGCGCATCTCGTTCAGCGCCCCGCTGAACTGGTCGATCTCGGAGATGAGGTTTTCTTTGTTCCAGAGGAACAGCTCCGCCCACATCTTATCGTTGATGCGTGCAATGCGGGTCAGGTCCCGGAAGGAATCTCCGGTGTACTCGCACAGCGAGGTATTGTCGTTGGCGCACATCAGGCTGACGGCGATGGCATGGCAGAGCTGGCTGACATAGCCGATCATCCTGTCATGCTCCTGCACGGTCAGGGTGCAGATATGCTTGAAGCCCAGCACCTCGGCCAGCTCCCTGGCCCACTGAATGGCCTCCGGGGTGTTCTTTTCCGTAGGGGTCACAATGAAGTTGGCCGGGGCAAAATTCACCTCAGCGGCGTGCTCCACGCTGGAGGTCTCACGGCCCGCCATGGGGTGGCTGGCAATGAACTCCACGCCCGGCCTGCACATGGCTTGAATGGGCTCCACCAGACCGGTCTTTACGCCCGACACATCGGTAAAGATGCAGCCCTCCTTCAGCAGGTGGCCGTAGGTCCGGAACCACTCGATCAGGGCCGTGGGGTACAAGCCAAAGATGATATGGTCGGCCTGACGCACCAGATCCTCAAAATCGTGGGTCTTGCCGCTGGCGATATAGCCGTGGTCGAGGGCATACTGCAGATGGCCCTCGCTGCGGTTGATGCCGTCCACATGGAACCCGGCCCTGCTCAGCTCCAAGGCGTACTTGCCGCCCAGCAGGCCCAGGCCCACAATGAGATAACGCTTTGATTTATCCAACATGTTCCACCTCCGCGCCCAAAGGCTTGATGGCTTCCAGAAAATCCGGCCAGCTCTTGGCAACGGCCTCGGCCCCGCTGATGGGCAGGGCCAGCCCGGCGGCCAGCGCCAGCACCGCAAGGCTCATCACCACACGGTGGTCGTTGTGGCCGGAAAGCGGCTGCTCCGGGGCATGGAGCGTGCCGGCACAGCCATGGATGGTAATGGTGCCGCCCTCGCTCTCCAGCTGCCCGCCGCAGGCCCGCAGCTCGGTCTCCATGGCCTCGATGCGGTCACTCTCCTTGATACGGAGACGCTCGGCGTTGCGGATGACCGTGGTGCCCTCACACAGCAGGCCCAGCACCATCAGCACGGGGCCCAGGTCGGGGCAGTCGGCAAGGTCGATGTCCGTTCCGTGGAGCGGGGCCTTTTCAAACACCACGCCCTGCCCGGTGCGGGTGAATCTTGCGCCGCACCGCCGGAGGATCTCCAGAATGGCCGCATCGCCCTGCAAGGTCTCCTCAGACAGGCCGGTGATGGCCACACCGCCGGTCACAGCGCCCAGCACGGCAGGAAAAGCCGCCTGGCTGTAATCGCCCTCCACGGTGTAATCACCGGGAAGATAGTGCTGCCCGCCGGGAATTTCCAGCGTGTTCTCATCCAGCCAGCGGCTCTCCACACCAAAGGCGTGCTGCACCGCGCGGGTCATATCGATGTAGCTCCGGCTCTCCACAGGCGGGATGAGGTGCAGGGTGCTGGTGCCGCCCAGCAGGGGCAGGGCAAACAGCAGCCCGCTGATGAACTGGCTGGACACGTTGCCCGCCAGCTCGTATTCGCCCGGGGTCAGGGCACCTTCCACAGTCAGGCGGTCCGCGCCCTGCTCAAAACGCAGGCCCTGCTGCTGATACAGCGTTTTGTAGACCGACTGGGGCCGCTCCATCAGCCGCCCACGGCCTGTAAAAGTCACTTCCTGCCCGGTCAGGCTGGCCAGCGGGATGAGGAAGCGCAGGGTGCTGCCGCTCTCACAGCAGTCCACGGGGGCATCAACCGGCAGAAAGCGGCCCAGCCCCTCCACCACCGCGTCGTTTTCACCGGTGGTGACACGGGCGCACAGTCGGCCCGCCGCGCCCAGCGTGGCGGAGATATCCTTGCTGAAGGCAAGATGGTGGAGATGGGAGGTTCCCTTTGCCAGCGCCGCGCAGAGCACCGCCCGGTGAGCCATGCTTTTGCTGGGCGGCGCGGCGATCCTGCCGCCCACCGTCCGGCTTGATTTTATCGTGATGTTCATTGTGTTACTTTACCTGGCTCACCCTCTCCGTCAGCGCTTTGCGCTGCCACCTCTCCCAAGGGGCGAGGCCTTGGCAGTCCACCGCAAGGTCTGTGGTTTCGCCAGAGGCTCTCCCTTTGGGAGAGCTGGCAAAGCCGTCAGGCTTTGACTGAGAGGGTGAGGCCGTTCATCGTGTTACATATCCCGGCCAATGGCCCATGCGACCTGACGGCACTTTGCCATGGCCTGTGCAAAGGCATCCGGGGTCAGGCACTGTGCGCCATCGCTCCATGCGTGGCGGGGATCATAGTGGACTTCCACCTCCAGACCGTCGGCACCGGCGGCCACAGCGGCGATCATCATCGGCTCAACCAGATTGGCCTTGCCGGTGGCGTGGCTGGGGTCCACGATGATGGGCAGATGGGTCTTTTCGTGGATGATGGGCACAGCGGAGAGGTCGAGGGTGTTGCGGGTGTATTTTTCAAAGGTGCGGATGCCCCGCTCGCAGAGAATGACCTGCTCGTTGCCGCCGGCCATGATATACTCTGCGGACATGATCCACTCCTCGATGGTGTTGCACAGGCCGCGCTTGAGCAGAACAGGCTTGTGCATCTTGCCCACGGCCTTGAGCAGCTGGAAATTCTGCATGTTGCGGGCACCGATCTGTACCACGTCCACATATTCCTCAAACTCCGGGATCCGGTCCTCGCTCATCAGCTCGGACACGATGGGCATTCCGGTGGCCTCCCGTGCCTTGACCATATCGAGGATGCCCTCGGTCTCCAGACCCTGGAAGGAGTAGGGAGAAGTGCGGGGCTTATAAGCGCCGCCGCGGAACAGGCTTGCACCGCCCGCCTTTACGCCGTTGGCAATGCGCAGTGCCTGCTCCTCGCCCTCGATGCTGCAGGGGCCTGCCATCACGGCGATCTTCTCGCCCCTGCCGATCTTCACGCCGCCGCAGTCGATGATGGAATCGGCGGGGTGGAACAGGCGGTTGGCCCGCTTATAGGGGGCGGACACGCGGGTGACGTTGTCGATCCAGGGGTTGGCCAGCACGTCGCGCTCATCGATCTTGGTGGTATCGCCCACCAGACCGAACACATTGTAATCCTTGCCGGTGATCAGGGTCACATCCAGGCCCTGCTTCTCGAATTTGTCTACGATCTTTTCCAGCTCTTCCTTGGGGGTGCCTTTTTTGGTCGAAATGATCATCTCTTTTGATTCCTTTCCCTTTTCTGAACCTCTCAGTCTCGCTTCGCTCGACAGCTCCCCTAATAGAGGAGCCCTTGGCAAAACCGGGAACTTCTCCTGAATGCCAAGGCCTCTCCTACTAGGAGAGGTGGCAATGCGTCAGCATTGACGGAGAGGTTATTCATTTACTGCACCAGGTGCGTCTGCGCGCCGCCATCCAGCCGGAGCAGCTGCACAAGGTAGGCGCAGGCATGGAGATATCCGCTGACCCCCTCGCCTGCAAAGCGGCCCTGACAGCCAAAGGAGACCACATCCACGCTGCGGAAGGGCTCCTTGCCGCTGGGGTCGGCCAGCATCACTTCCACGGCGGGCACGCCGCACACCTGCAGCGCTTCCAGAATGGCCACGCTGTAATAGGCGTAGCCGCCCGGGTTGAGGATGATGCCATCGGCCCGGCCTGCCGCCGACTGGATCTCATCGATGAGGTCACCCTCGTGGTTGGACTGAAAAAAGTCCACCTGAACATCCATCTGGGCACAGCCCGCCTCAATATAATCCAGCAGTGTATTGAAATCGATCTGCCCCTCCATGCCCGGCTCCGTGAACTGGGTCAGGTTGAGGTTGGGACCGTTAATGACTAAAAATTTCATCCAGCGCCTCCATTGCCGCCGTCACGGCATCCGCAGGGGTGGTCTTGTTGGGGATCACAGCATCCGCTGCCGCCAGATAGAGCGGGCGGCGCTGGGCTTCCATGGTTTTCAGGGCCTCAGGGCTGGTGGAAAGGGGCCTTCCGCCGCCCACCAGCAGATCTTCCAGCGGCCGGTCGATAAAGAGCACGATGCCGTTGGCGTGGAGCGCCCGGAGGTTTGCCGGGTCTTTGACCACGCCGCCGCCGCAGGAGATGACCTGCCGGTTCTCCCTGGCAAAGCGGGCGGTCTGCGCGGCCTCCAGCTTCCGGAAGCCTGCCTCCCCCTCAGCGGCAAAGATGTCCGGGATGCTGCGGCCGTCGGCCTTGACGATCTCCTCGTCCAGATCCACGAACCGCTTGCCCAGCCGTTCCGCCAGAGCGCGGCCCAGGGTGGATTTGCCCGAGGAGGGCATCCCGATGAGGGCAATGTTCAGCTGTTCCCGCCGCAGCTCGCTGGTCACACGGGCGATCTCGGCACCGGCATCCTCAAACTTGCGGTCGAGGAAAAATTCTGCCGCGTACACTGCCTGCGCCACCAGCATTTCCAGACCGCCGACGGCAACGGGCACCCCCAGCTCCTCGGCCCGGAGGATGAGCTCGGTCTTATCGGGATTATAAATGACATCGATCACGGCTTCCAGCCCGGGCATGGAGGTGATATCCAGGGCGCTCACGCCCACATTGGGGTACATGCCCACCGGCGTGGTGTTGATGATGATCTGCGCCCCGGTGGTCAGGGCCTGAGCATAAGTCAGCTCTCCCTTTTCGGGGTCGGGATGGCGGCTGACGGTATAGATCTGTTTCGCGCCCCGGTCATGGGCCACGGCCCAGGTGGTGTTGTGGGTGCCGCCGGTGCCCAGAATGAGCACGGTCCTGTCCTTGAACTCCACCCCGTGTGCATCGCACAGGTAGGAGAAGCCGGGATAATCGGTGTTGTAGCCGTAGAGCAGGCCGTTCCTGTTGACGATGGTGTTCACGGCGTTGATGGCCTTGGCGTGGGGGTCGATGTAGGAGCAGTACTCCATGACCACCAGCTTATAGGGGATGGTGACATTGATGGCCCTGAACTGCCGCCGGGTCATAAAGGCCCGGACTTCCTCTTCCGTGGGCAGGGGGCACAGGTCGTACCGGTAGCCGCAGAGCATCTCGTGGATGACCTTGGAGTAGGAGTGGCCCAGCCGCCCGCCGATGAGTCCGTATTCCATTTACAGCACCTCCTTGCGGTAGCCGGTGGGGTCCTCCATCCAGGCCATGCCGTATTTTGCGGTGAGCAGGTCGCCCACGGCCAGCGCGGCGGCGCAGGTCTGCACAATGGCGGCCCGGGGCACGATGCAGGGGTCGTGGCGGCCCTGAATGGACAGCTCCGCGTCCTTCTTTGCGATATAATCCACCGTGTCCTGCGTTTTGTAGATGCTGGGGGTAGGCTTGACCGCCGTGCGGAACACCACGGGCATCCCGTTGGAGATGCCGCCGTTCAGGCCCGCATTGTGGTTGGTGGCGGTGACGATGCGCTCCCCCTGCATCCGGAAGGCATCGTTGGCCTCCGAGCCCTTCTGATCCGCAAAGCCGAAGCCAGAACCGAACTCGATGCCCTTGACCGCCGGGATGGAGAAGGCCAGGTGAGCGAGCTTGCTCTCCACGCTGTCGAAATAGGGTTCACCCACGCCTGCGGGCAGGCCCAGAATGGCGGTCTCCAGCACGCCGCCCACACTGTCGCCCTCGGCACCGGCGGCACGGATGGCAGCTTTCATGGGTTCCTCCACACTGCCGTCCAGCAGGGCAAAGCCTTCGGACTTGTTCAGCAGTGCCTCGGCCTGCGCCGCCAGCGCGGCGGGATCATCCAGCGCAAAGGGGGCATCGCTGATCCCGGCACACCGCCCGATGTGCGTCACGATCTCGATCCCGGCCCGGTTCAGAGCTCCCAGCACCAGAGCGCCGCCCGCCACCAGCGCGGCGGTGACGCGGCCCGAAAAGTGGCCGCCGCCCCGGGCATCCTGATAGCCGTGGTACTTGGCGTAGGCAGTGTAATCCGCGTGGCCGGGCCGCAGCAGGTCAGCCGTTCTGGCATAGTCGCCGCTGCGGGTGTTCTGGTTTTCGATCATCAGGGCAATGGCGGTGCCGGTGGTGCGGCCGTTGACCACGCCGGACAAAAACTGCACCGCATCCCCCTCCACACGGGGGGTGGAAAGGCCGTCGCCCCGGGCACGGCGCTTGTCCATGCAGGCAGCAAGAAAGGCTTCCTCCACGGGCACGCCCGCCGCCATGCCGTCCAGCACCGCGCCGACAGCCCTGCCGTGGCTCTCGCCAAAAATGGTCAGCGAAAGGTCGCTGCCAAAGGTGTTTTTCATGGCTTACTCCTCCACACCCAGCAGGGGGCGCAGGCCCTCCACGGGGATGGTCTCGGCCCGCCAGCAGCCCAGACCCGGCACCTTGATCACCGTGATCTGGCCGCCCTGGGCCTTTTTATCGTGCAGCATCTCGGCCAGCACCTTTTCCTTGTTATAGGTGGTGCGGGTGGGCAGGCCAATGCGGCGGTAGACCGCCCGCACCCGCTTCTGCAGCGCCTTGGATTCGATCATGGGCAGCATGCCCAGCGCCACGCACTCGCCGTGGAACAGGCCCACGGTGCGGCGGCCCTTGATGCCCTTGACGGCCTCGATGCCGTGGCCGATGGTGTGGCCGAAGTTCAGGGCCTTGCGCATCCCGCGCTCGGTCTCATCCTGCTCCACAACGTTCTTCTTGAACCGCAGGCTGCGGTAGATGATCTCGCTGATCTGGGTATCGATATCGCCCTTTTCAAAGATGGCGAACAGCTCGGGGTCCGCCAGCAGGCCCGCCTTGACCGCCTCCGCCAGACCATTGATGTAGTGGCGGCGGGGCAGGGTGGAAAGGGTGGCCGGGTCCACGATGACCAGCTTGGGCTGCCAGAACGCGCCCACGATGTTTTTGGTATCGCCCAGATCCACAGCGGTCTTGCCGCCGATGGAGGAATCGATCATGGAAAGGGTGGTGGTGGGGCAGTTGATAAAATCAATGCCCCGCATGTAGATGGCAGCGGCAAATCCGGCCAGATCCCCGACCACGCCGCCGCCCACGGCCACCACCAGGTCACCGCGGCCCATGTTGAACTCCAGCATCTGCCGGAGCACCGTTTCCAGGATCTTGAAGCTCTTGCTGGCCTCGCCCTGCGGCACCGTGATGATGGTGGATTCCCGGCACTGGTCGGCCACGCGCTGGGCATACTCGGCAGGCACACCGCTGTCGGTGACAACGGCCACCTTGCGGTCCAGCCGGGCAAACTGGTACAGGTTTTCCAGTGCACCGTTTTTCAGGATGATATCATAACTGCGCTCGCCCAGATTCATGGTGAGCTTTGTCCCGATGAAATCGCTCATTTCGTATACACTCCTAACAGCCGTACCGTGCGGCAGACATGATTCAGCTCGCGCAGCAGCGCGGCGGTCTTTTCGGCGGCGGGGTCGCCCACCAGCTCGACATAAAAATAATAATCAAAGGGGACGTGGGGCAGCGGGCGGCTCTTGATGGACTCCATATCGTAGCCGCTGGCACCGATGACCTGAATGACCTCGGCCAGCTTGCCGGGCTTGTTGTCCAGCGTGAACAGCAGGGAGAACCGGTTGCCCGCCGTGGGCTTTTCGCGGCTGAGAACAATGAAGCGGGTGGTGTTGTCGCCGTCAGTGTTGATGCTGGGCACCAGCACCTCCAGCCCGTACAGGGCGGCCGTTTCCACGCTGGCAATGGCCGCCTTGGTCCGGTCGCCGCTCTCTGCCACGAACTTTGCCGCCATGGCCGTGTTGGGCATGGCCGTGGCAGGCAGGCCGAACTGCTTCAGGAAGGTCTCGCTCTGGGCAATGGCCTGCTGGTGGCTGTACACACGGGTCAGGTCGGAAAGCTGGGTGCCGGGCAGCACCAGCAGGTTCTGGGAGATGGGCAGGTCGTAGACATCCACCACCCACAGCCCGGGGTGGTTGTAGCACAGGTCCAGCACCGCCGACACATCCCCCGCGTGGCTGTTCTCAAAGGGCACCACGCCGTGGGCGGCATCGCCCTTTTCCACGGCATCGAACACCTCATCCCAGGTGGGGCAGCTCACAGCCTCGGCATGGGGAAAGAGCGCCCGGAGCGCGATGTGGGCAAAGGCACCCTCCACGCCCTGATAGGCGGCGCGGTTGCGGCCCAACACCTCGGCTTCGTACTGCTTGGCCACGTCCATCATGTTCTGCACATGGTCCCGGTAATAGGGGCGCAGGGCCGGGTCCCCGATCCGCGCTTCGGCCTTGTCCAGCACCACCTTTTCGCGGGCGGCATCAAAGATGGGCAGGCCGTGGGCCTTTTTGTATTCCGCCACGCTGAGCACCGCCTTCATCCGCCGCTCAAACAGGGCAGCCAGCTGGGCATCCACCGTGTCGATCTCCCGGCGGGCCTGTTCCAGTGCGTCCATCATTCCACATCCTTTGCATTTCGTGATACTGGATTAGTATACCATAACTCGGACACGGAAACAACAAAGGGCGCACGGTTTCAGGGTGGACAACTTTTCAACTAGCACCTGCAAGAAGCGAATAGAATTGAAGAGGTGCCGCCCGTGGCAGCACCTCTTCAACGTTTCAGATCTTCCCGGCTCCGCGCCGTTCCATAGTATCTCCCATAGGGGTTTTCCAGCTCAGCGGCACGGGGCGGAGCGGGCGCGGCCGGCGGCTCCGGCACGGGGGCCGGGGGGCCGCGCCCGCCCCGCCGTGAGAGGAAAAGTACATCCATGGCAGACAAGAAGAAGGGGGGGGTGGAGCCCGCCGCCCCCGCCGCCGATAAGAAGAAGGCCCTGGAG
>OJKP01001313.1_pt1 | contig 14430 bp, 16 predicted proteins | sample 1596521 | NCBI WGS metagenome assembly OJKP01 (sample SAMEA4350130, study PRJEB24818) | metagenome | biome: human; feature: gut; material: faeces | place: Denmark | collected 2013-09
AGGACGGCTCTGTCCTCCCTCATTTTTGCCCTGCGCTTTCGCCCTTCTCCGTCAGCTGTTTTTCCAGTGCGGTCTGTCTGGCCAGGATGGCATTGACCTTGTCGTAAAGATCCTCGATCATGATCTCTGTCTTGAGGTTGACCTTATAATCGTTCTCTGCACGGCGGCGGTCCTTTTCCTCCTGCCGGTTCTGGCTCATCATGATGAGCGGCGCTTGAATGGCCGCGACGCACGAGAGCACGAGGTTCAGCAGAATGAAAGGAAAGGGGTCGAAGGCCTTGGCCGCGAGCAGCGTGTTGACAACCATCCAGAGGATCAGCACGCCGGTGAAGGCGAAGATGAACGCCCAGCTGCCCGCGAATTTAGCAATGGCGTCTGCCGCCCGCTGGCCGAGGGTGTATTTTTCATTTTCGCCTGCGAGATTTTCGGAAATCTTACTGTCCGCCAGCAGGTTCAGTACCTCTTCGTCCGTCATGTCGTGGCGGATGTCCTTGAGGACTTCTCTCAAAAGCTTTCTGTTTTCCTTCATAATATCATCCTTTTTTATCTGACCGGCGCGTGATCGCGCCGGTTTTATGCTTCATTTTTCGGCGCGCGCAGAAAAAAGTCCGGCCCCTTGATCTCAAACAAAATGAGCGACACGCCCAGCAGCAGGTCGGCGTGCTGGGACGGCTCCTCCAGCGGGATCGCGAAATCCTCCTGCAATCTGCGGATGCGGTAGAGCACGGTGTTGCGGTGGGTATAGAGCGCGTCGCTGGTCTTTTTCAGCGAGTGGCAGCAGGTGAGGTAATGGTAGAGCGTTTCACAGTACTGTGTATCCTTTTCACGGTCGCGGGCGGCAAGGCGGTGCAGCGCAATCGGGATTAGGTCGCCGCGCCCCTCCAGATTTTTCAGCAGCAGCGGCGTGCGCAGCTGCGCCACGGAGCAGACCGGCTCCCCGTGAAAACGCTCGTCCGTCATCAACTCCAGCGCCTCGCGCGCCGTGCGGTAGAGCCCCGGGAGATCAAACAGCTCATCCAGCGGCTCGGACACGAGGATCTTGAGCTGAAACTCCTTTGCCAGCGCGGAAAGCGTGTCCGCATCCCCCTCCCGGTGCAGGAAGAGAAAAACATCGCCCTTATATAAAAAGGGGTGGGAATCCGCAATCTGCGCTTCCAGCTCCTCTTTCAGATGCCGCTTCCCCATGTACGCGTTATGGTACGTCTCAAGATCAATGAGGGCAAAGGTCAGCGGGTGGAAATCCGCCAGGTAAGTGCCGGACGCCTGTAGCTGGAAGTGCGCGGCGGAAGAAAATCCGCCGTCCAGCAGGTGCATGAGGATGTCCTCCGCCGTTTCAAAGGGCTTGTCCTGATGGCTCGCCTCCACAAACAGCTGCTTGGCGAGAATGCGCTCCACCAGCTCCCAGGTTTGCGGCGGAATCTTTTCCAAATGTCCGTCCGTATCCACGCAGATCAGGCAGCCGAGGCGCACGCCCGCGCTGACGAGCGGCGCAAAACGCCGCCGATAGGGGCTGTCCGCCAGCTGGACATAGTCCGCCCAACCGGCTGTGAGCATTGGGTTTCTGCTGATGATTGCGCCGGCCTCATAGGAGATCTCGCCGCGGCGCACGGCGGTTTCAAAGAGCGCATCGGAAAAGCCGAGCGGCAGGTGGTGCGCCGCAATATGAAAGGTGTCGTCCAGCACCAGAAGTGGGCAGCCCAGCAGTTCCCCTGTGCTCAGCGCTAACTGCCGGAGATCATCCTGCGAAAAGAACTCCTCCAGTAGCGCCTCTGCATTGCACGACTCCCAGCGTTTTTCCTCCATGGTCTGCCTCCTTCTTCGGCTTGTGCATTCGGTACAAGTCGTTTTTTCTTTATTGTATCGGCAGCTTCTTGTTTTTGCAAGAGGAAAAGCTAAATTGTGTGTCAGAAAGGAAAGTTTGAACGATTTATATACAGATTCACGGAGGGATGATTATGAAATGTGAAAATTGCGGCAGAAATGAGGAGCCAGCTTCATCTATCGCAGCAGCATCAACGGCAGAACGGAGGAGCATACGCTCAGGCCAAGGAGACCGTGATGGCGGAGCTGCGCCAGACTTTCCGCCCTGAGTTCCTGAACCGTATCGACGACATCATCGTGTTCCGCGCCCTGACGGAGCAGGATATCGAGGAGGTCGCCCGCCGGATGCTCAAGACCGTGGCCGGACGCATGGAGGCCATGGACATCCATCTGGATGCTTCCGACGAGGCGGTAAAGGAGCTTGCTAAGGAGGGCTTTGACCCCAGATACGGTGCGCGTCCCCTGCGCCGCGCCATCCAGAGCAAGGTGGAGGACGCCGTGGCCGAGAAGATGCTGGACGGTACACTCAAGACCGGCGATACCGCAAAGCTGGCCGTGGAGGACGACAAGCTGGTTGTCACCAAGTGATCATCCCGTGGAAGTTCCTGATACATACCTGAAAAAGATCCCCGGATGGCTATGCACCATCCGGGGATATTGCTGTCAAAAAAGCATAGCTTGACTGATGTGGGGAATCGCTGTGTGGTGAAGAACTTGCCGGACTTCTGACAGAAAAATCGGCATATGTTAATTTTGCTTTTTAGAGCGTCGAACAATAACGTAGATCAACCACTCTATGGCTAAGACGCCAAGATAAAAAGCCGCCCATATAGCAAAACTAATCAGCTTTACTTCTAATGTCTGTACAGTTCCATGCCCATCTACTGTTCTTGCGAATAAGAACGCACTAAAGCATAAGAAAATAATAAGTTGAATGATTTGAAGAATTTTCCAACCTTTGTTTTTCATAATTAGCCTCCTGCAATTTCAATCTTTATATTCTAATTCATAAAATTATACCACATAATTTATGAACAATGCTATCGAAGCTTTGTAAAACATATTAAAGTCCGAATGGTTTCCCTGTCCATACTTTCTCGTTCTTGCTTGTGCTTTTGGCACAAGCTCTATTTCTTTTCTTGTACCGGCGGCGTATTGTCTTTACCGCAGAAAAAGCTAAACTATACAGCAGAAAGAGAAAAAAGAAAGAAGATGGCGTTATGAGTACAAAGTCCATGCGTATCCTGAATGTTGCAGCTGGTGTGCTGCTGATCGCCGCGGGCATCTATTGCTTGTGCAATCAGGACGTGGCGCTGCTCTCGGCGGGGCTGCTGCTTGGTATATTCCTGTTGCTGTCCGGCGTTGCGGAGATCGTGGTGTTTGCCGCGACAAGCGGCGTGATGCTCGGCTCCGGCTGGCTGTTGCTCGATGGTATTCTGACGGTGATCATGTCGCTGTTCCTGCTTTTCAACCAGTGGTTCACGATGCTGTCGCTGCCGTTCCTGTTCACGCTGTGGCTGCTGTTTTCCGGCGTGTCGCAGTGCGTCAGTTCGTTTGATCTGCGCGCCCTCGGTGTCCGCGCGTGGGGATGGATCCTTGCAGTCGGCATTCTTTTGACGCTTGCCGGTTTCATTTGCCTGATGGATCCGTGGGTCAGCGTGGCGGCCATGGGCATGACGGTCGGCATCGTATTTCTGCTGGAGGGCGTCAGTTCCATTGTCTACGCCTGCATTTCCAGAACAAAGGACATTTGATCGGCAGGCACTGCTGCGGCGCGGCTGATACCACGCCGCCGTGCTTCACATAAATTGGAATCCCATATTTCATCTTGAATGGAGGAATTGTTATGGTACCCAGCATCTATGGTGAAAACATGTTTGATGATTTCTTTGATGGCAGCTTCTTTGGCGGTCACAGCCCGCTGTTTGGCAAGCACGCCAGAAACCTGATGAAGACCGACATCCGCGAGACGGACGACGCCAAGGCTTACCGCTTTGCGGTGGAGCTGCCCGGCTTTGAAAAGGACGAGATCCATGTGGACGTGCAGGACGGTTACCTGACCGTCAGCGCGGAGAAGGGCCTCGACAAGGACGAAGAGAACAAGAAGGGCCGCGTGCTGCGTCAGGAGCGCTACTCCGGTGCCTGCTCCCGCAGCTTCTACGTCGGCGACGTGAAGCCCGAGGACGTGAAGGCCAAGTACGAGTCCGGCGTGCTGACCGTGCTTATCCCGAAGGAGGAGCCGAAGAAGCTTACCTCCTCCAGCAAGATCGCCATCGAGTAAGTCAATAGAAAAGGCGGCCTGCCTTCCGCAACAGGAAAGGCAGGCCGCCTTTTCCTTTCGCGAGGAGGATATGGCAGTATGGTGAAAACACTGTTTCAGGCGTCTACATGGAACGCGCTGGCGCTTGGGAATTTCGATACGGTCATCAGTGTGCGGGAGCTTCTGCGCTGTGCCGATACCGGGGTCGGCATCGGCACAGCGTTGGACGGCGTGATAACTTTTGAAAACGGCGCAGCCTACAAGACAGCGCCGGACGGCGAGGTCACCGTTATGAGGCCGGAGGACAGCATGGCGTTTGCCGCAGCCATGGTGTTTGACGAAAACGCCCCGGAGATAGCGCTGAACGGCATCGATGATCTTACCTCGCTCAAGCAGATGCTTGCGCCGTTTGTGCAGGGAAATCCCAATCTCTTTTATATGATCAAGGCCGGCGGCGTTTTCAAGACTATGCATACGCAAAGCTGGAACAGCTGCCGGAAGCCCTACCCGGTGCTTTCTGAGGCGGCGAAAAGCCGGAACGAATTTTGCTTTGAAAACACCCGCGGCAATGTGATCGCCGTCTGGTGCCCGCGGTATGTGGACGGCATTTGCATACCGGATTGGCATTTTCATTATCTGAGCAGCGACAAAACGCAGGGCGGGCATATCCTCGACCTATCGGCGGAGCGGCTGCATCTGAAGATCAACCGGATCGGGCGTTTTGATCTACTGCTGCCGCAGACGACGGAGTTTGCGCACTGTGAGCTGCGCGAGGGGAAAAGCGCCGCAGCTGAGAGGTTTGCCGCCTGTCAGGCAACAGCCGACAAGCTTTTATAAAAATCATGAATCTTATGTGTAACGGAGAGAAAAAATGAAAACGGAAGCTTCTGCGCAGAACACCTGTGTGATCTAGATCGATCACCCGAATCGCATCGTTTCCTTCCAAAAGGCAGAAGGCTTTGAGCCGCAGTCCTTTGCCTCTCCCGATGAGCGGCTTGCATACGCTTTTGAAAAGTGCGCGAGCGGATATCGCGTGCAGTAAAAAGCCGCACAGCAAACAAATGATCCTGAAAGGGGCGAATATGATGAATAAGCTGATCTCTTACTTTGGAACCTTTACCCCCGGGGCTGATGGCGCGGTCGGTGCATTTCAATTTGAGTATCTGACAAGCCTCGGCTTTGCCGCACTCGTCATTTTTGCGGGACGTGCCATTGTGCGCCGATCCCATGTACTTCGCAAATTTGCGATTCCAGCGCCGGTGATCTCCGGCCTGCTGTTTTCCGTCCTAATTGCCATTTTCAAGGGAACTGGCATTCTTGCCATTTCTTTCGATACAAACGTTTCGCAACGTTCCGCTACTATTGCCTCATGCATGTCTATGCGCTGGGGTGGTTTGACGGTTACTTTTCCTCTGCGCTTAATTTCTGCTTCTGTGGCATAGTAATGCTCCCTCCATGATTGACAGTGTTTTATTTCACTGTCTCTCATAGAGGCAATGTCATTAAGTTTGCGCGCAAAACGCTCAATCACTTATGATGGTGATTGAGCGTTTTTATTTCAGCGCAGGGGGATATATAAAAATATGCTTATCGGCTTAACTCAGCAAGGCACAAGATTTAGGTGCCTTTCCCAACTGATTCTCGCTGTTCCTGCGATTGAATCAGGGGTAAAGCTGATCCATAAGGGAGAAGCGGAGGTTTGCATCCATCTCAGCAGTCCTCATGCTCCCATCGTGATCGATGCTGCGGGGCGCAGTGATTTTGCCCTGGTGGTGCCGGTCCGGCTGAAAGAGGAAATGGCAGCTTGAAAAGAAAAAAGATGGCATAGCGTGCGATACGCCGCACATCATCAAAGGCCGCATCGTCAAGGTCATCCGCACAGAGAGTGAGGAAAAGTTCAGCGCGCAGGGCAATCACATTGGCAGCGAAGTGAAAGAAACCATTACAAACAAAATGATTTTCAATGTCCTGACGCCAAACGGCTTTAAGGCATTGACATGAAAAGAGGCGGAATTTATGCAAGACAAAAAAGCGCGTTTTCGCTGCGGACAGCTCTGCGCGACGCCTGCTGCATTGGATAAGGTCGGAAGAGCAGGGCTGATCCGGCTTTTGGAACGACATCTGAGCGGCGATTGGGGTGATACCTGTGAAAGCGACGCAAGGGCCAATGAGGAGGCACTTCGCAGCGGAAACCGGATTATTTCATGGTATCAGGTATCCAAAGAGCTTCGCATTATGATCATCACGGAAGCGGATCGCTCTGCAACGACGATCCTGCTGCCGGAAGAATATTGAGGTGAACGAGAATGAAGTTTTGCAACATGGTAGTTGTTGTCCCGGTAGATCAGCTCACCGGCAGCAAGGCCGCGCTCAGCGCGCAGGTTTGGGGACAGGTATCCAATCTGCTGATGCCTGCCTTGGGAAAGCTATACCGCCAGTTCCATCCTGCAAATGATGCATGGGGCCATAAGCTCATCAGTCCTTTCGGCGTGGTGCTGGGCTGTCAGGAGCCGGAGCTGTTCTTAACGCTCTTCCTGACCGGGCAGCAGACACAGCAGGAGGCCGTTGCATTTCATGCAGCCGCCATGATCAAAAAGGCGGATATGGACAATGCGCAGAAAGCAGGCGATTCGCTCATCTGCCCCGTGGTGGTCGATGGCAGCGATCCGGAGCTGATGATTCATGCGCTGTGGCACATTTCGCTGCAAAAAGGCGCGCCGCTCCCAGACTGCGGGATCTACTATGCCGCCCTCGGGCGTGCGGTCGCATCTCAAGAGGAACAGCGGGCGATTCTGTCAAACCCTGCCGGATATGCCCTTTGCGTCGTGCGGCTCAGCCCGGAGGTGGAAAAAGATGACAGTATTTAATCAGGATGCTTTCATAAAAATGCTGCTTTCTGTCCCGCAAAAAGACGACGCGGCGTTATTCCCCAAATCAGAGCACAGCCCGTATATCCAAAAGCTGTTGGAAGCCTTTGATAAAGAAGAAACCATTGACCTTTCTATCATTGATTGGGATGCGTTCCAAATAGAGAATGTAACGCCCGAAAATTATGAGAGGGTCTATCATCGGGTCTTCGATGGTTGGATACAGGGCTTTATCCACTACTGTCGGAAAGCTCCTGTTTTCCAGCGGCAAGAGCGCTCTTTTTTTTGAGGTGCCGGTTATGTATGGAATTGAGTATGAAGACGATATCCTGCTGCTTCTGCGTATGATTAAATTCCTGCATATGCAGTCTCCGGATGCCGCACACATCTTTTGCCAAAGCCACCCTGTCGTTGATATGGAGGAGCTTCTCATGGTGATCGATGAAGTTATGTGGGATATTTTTGACGATGTGAACTTTTTCTTTGATGAAGAGTATGAAGCGACCGTCGTGCAATGCTCCCATCCAATCATCGACCGGCTGTATGAGCAGGGGCGCGCTTCTGATCCGAAGCACGGAAGCAGGCAAAGCGTATGGAGTAAAAAGCTGCACGATATTACTGAGTATTTCGTGCTGGGGGCAACAAACTCCGTTTACAAATTCTCACAGCATATCGCCGGAGATCATGTCATTCTGGAATTTTGCCTGTCGCCGGATTACTACGAGCCGCTCTATTTTGCAAATTCGCTGGTGGATCTGCTTCGTTACTGCCAATGCAGCGTCCGGCGAATAGAGGCAAAACTTGCTGAGAGAGAAACGGAAAACATAAGAAAGGAGGCTGCCTGATGCAGCCGGCTGAAAACAAGGATTATTCGAGAGATGTCATTCTGCGGTTATCTCCCACCAGAAATACGATCATTGTAGAGGAGCAAAAACCGGGCGGCATTGCCGCCTATAGGGAAATTGATCCTCTGGAGCTGTACTATGTTATCAACCAGAGCTATGCCAGCAATGATTATCTGGACAGCGGCTTTCTTCCGGAACACTGCCTTCACCTATCCATGTCCGCCACGGAGAAGTATTTCGTGCTTTGGAATCCGGAACTGCGGGCAGATGTGATTTATGGGGACAAGGAATACCCAAATTTTCCGATTCCCCGCATGGTGTTTGGCGTGCGGGTTCTGGAAAACGGCAAAGTCGCGGAGTGTTCCATGGGTGTCGTTGCGGATGAAGCGCCAACCGTGGATATCCTGATGTGGTATCCGTTAAGCAGATGTGCATCATGTTGGGCGGAATCAGCATGAAAACAGCTTACAAATTGTTGGGGAACGGTGAAATTCACCATCTGAAAATTGGTAAGTCATTTAAGATTCCGAAGATTTGCGTGATTGAGTATCTGCTTGGTTGACGGAGAAATTTCGGCGCAAGGATTTCAAAATAAAGTTTATAGGCACATTGGAGAGAACGGCAGCTTATGGTATAATTGATCTGCCATTGACAGATAGGTTGTACCGCTACAAAAAGGAGGAACAACATGGTAGCGGGTCATCTGCAAACAAAAAAAGGTTACTATTACATGGTGCTGAATTTGAAATCCGAAGATGGCAATCGCAAGTCCAAATGGATTTCAACAGGGATACCGGCAACTGGGAAGAAAAGTGCAAAGTTGGCGGAAGAAATGTTAGCCGAAACCAGATGCACCTATAAAGATGCTGCATCACCTTGTGCAGTATCTCCCGTGATCAGCAGAGAAGATATTTCTTTTTCTGACTACATGATCAAGTGGCTGGGTATCATCAAGAACTCTGTGGAGGTAGATACATATGCGGGATATGTAAACAATATTGAAAAGCGAATTGTCCCATATTTTCGTGGACAAAGAATACTGCTCAGAGAGCTGACTGCGCTGGATGTGGAGAATTTTTACAGCTATTGTTTCAATGAACTGCACCTAAAAGGAACCACGGTTCAGCGTTTTCATGCGAATATCCATAAGGCAATGAAGTATGCTCGTAAACACGATTTAATTGCCTCGAATCCGATGGACAATGTGGAGCGGCCAAAGAGTCAAAGATATGTTGGAGCATTTTATTCTGTGTCGGAACTAGAAACGCTCTTTCAAGCAGTGAAAGGTGATCCTTGCGAGTTCCCTGTTCTAATGGCAGCTTTTTATGGCTTGCGAAGGAGTGAGATCATAGGGCTCCGGTGGAGGGCAATCGACTTTGAAAACAATCTGATTACGATTGACCATACAGTTGTTCAGTGTATGTGCGATGGTACGACCATCACAGTCGAAAAGGATCGTACAAAAAATCAGTCAAGCTGCCGCTCAATGCCATTGGTTCCGCAATACCGCGACCTTTTGTTGCGTATGAAAGTACGGCAGGAATGCTGTCGGAAGTTGTGTGGAAATTGCTATACAGAAAGCGAGTATATCTTTGTAAACGATATGGGAGAACCCTATCAGCCGAACTATGTAACACAGCATTTCAAGCTCGTCTTGAGGAAAAATCACTTGCGCAGTATTCGCTTTCACGATTTGAGACACCCGTATGTCAAGCACACGACAAAAATTTTTAGCTTACGCCTGATGGATTTTCAAGCGCAGGCTTATCCTGATGCTCGGCGAAAAACTCGCGGAGCTTGTCAGCTTCTTCGGGTAGGACAAAGCCGAAGCCCTGTCCGTCCACTCTGCAATAGAAAGCGATTTTCATGTCTGCCTCCTCAATCGAAAATGTCTTGGATTTTGTATGCGATCTCAATGCGCTTATCAGGGTACACCAGCACCCGGTCGATTAGCAGCTCGGCCAGCTCGGTGGTCAGCGTGTCCGCATCGAAAATCGCCTTGGACGCTTCCATGCGGCTGTCCTGCCGTGCCTGTTCGTCCTGTTTCTGCTTCGCCTGTGCCAATACTGCGGCATAGGCGTTTTTCGTTTTCAAAAGCAGCTCGTCACACGCGGTCTTTTCCGCCTTGTAGGTGTTCAGGTCAATCTCGCCCATGAGATAGCGTTCATACAAGGCGCGCTTACCGTCTTGCAGTGCCTCGATCTGCTGCTCATATTCGGCGCGTTCCGGTACGGAAGCATCCACCCGGAGTGCGCCGTCAGGGGCAAGCGGTGCGGCGGCCTCCATCTGCTTTTTCAGCGTCAGGAATACCGTCTGTTCCAGCTCTGCGGCATTCAGGCGCATCTTGTGGCAGCGGCTTTCTTCGTCTGCCTCGGAATGGCGGCAGTGATAATATGAGGTTTTCTGCATGGTGCGGGACAGCGCATGACCGCAGCAGCCACAGAAGGCTTTGCCTTTCAGCGGGTAGTCCCGCTTTTTCTTGTTTGGCTGGGAAAAGCGGAGCTGGCTGGCCTGCACGGTATCAAACACGGCTTTCTCTATGATGGCCGGGTGATGGTCGGGGATGATGTACCACGATTCTCTGTCCTTCAGGCGGCTTCTGGTGCCACCTACTTCGAGAACCGCCCTCTTGCCGATCACATACACGCCGGTGTAGCGTTCGTCCTCCAAAATGCGGAGAATAGTGGATGTACTCCAAATCCCGTGACAGCGGGAAATATCGTGGGTATGATTGCCTCGCGCCGCTTTGTACTGGCCGGGAGTGGGGATGCTTCTGCGGAACAGCTCCCGCGTGATGGCGGTGGCGTTGATACCCTCTGCGGCAAGCTGGAAGATGAGCTGCACAACGGCAGCGGCCTCCGGGTCAGGCTCCATTCTGCCATCGGCGCTTTTGCGGTAGCCGTAGGGACAGATTTTGCTCTGATACTCGCCGCGCTGCATCTTGGCGTACTTGGCGCTCTTGGTTTTAATGGACATATCGCGGCTGTAATACTCGCTGATGAGATACTTGAACGCCACGTCCATGCCGCCGGTGTCACCCTTGAATTTGCTGCTGTCAAAATCGTCGCTGATGGAAATGAAGCGGGTATGGAACAGCGGGAACACGCGCTCGATGAAGTAGCCGGTTTCAATGCTGTTTCGCCCGAAGCGGGAAAAATCCTTGACGATGATGCAGTCGATCTGATTGGCCCGCACCAGCTCAATGAGCTTCTGTACCTGCGGACGCTCAAAATTCGTGCCGCTGTACCCGTTGTCGATGAACTCCATGATCTCCGCGTTCAGAGCTTCCGGCAAGGAAGCCGCGTATTCGTGGAGGACAAGGCTCTGATTTTCAATGCTCAGGCTGTCGTACTTGTAATCCTCGATGGAGAGGCGGATGTAGAGGGCAATCACATATTTCTGCATTGTTCCAGCACCTCCGCATAGGTTTCAAACTCGCTCTGGAAGCGATAGCGCACCGTGATCTGCTTGTCGTGGGATACCTCGATGCGGTCAATCAGACGGTCAATGAGTACGCCGGTCAGCGCCCGGTCGGTCTTAATTTGTGCGGCATCCTGCTCCAGCGCCCGGTGCTGCTCAATCTGCGTATCCATCGTTCGCAGGCCGTCCTCCAACTGCTCCATTTCCACGGCGAGGTCGGCAATGCGGCTTTCGTACTTCTCCTTGTAGTCGAAGTATTCATCCTTGGTGAGAACACCTTGGACGAGGTTTTCATATAAGCTCCGCACGATACCGCGAAGCCGCTGGATTTCCTGCTTGCGGCTGGTGATCTTCTCCCGCAGCTCAGTGCGGTCAGCGGCCTGCTGGGGCAGCTCCGCAAGGGAGAGGGTGTATTGCCCCAGCGCCGTATCAAGCGCGTCCTGAAGCATATCTGCCAGCATATCCAGCAGCATATCCTCGCGGATGGTCACGCCGGGGCAGGCATCCTTGCTGATTCGGCTCTGGCTCAGACAATGGTAGAAGTACACATCGTCGGACTTCTTGCGGATATTCCGCTGCCGGTGCAGGCTGCCGCCGCAATGGGCGCAGAACACCTTGCCTTTGAGCAAATTCGGCGTGTAGGCTTTGACCTCCCGTGCCTTGGCGCGGCTGGCGGTCTGATTGAGAATTTCCTGCACCGCCGCGAACTGTTCCCGGCTGATTATGGCCTCATGGGTGTCCCGCACCACCGTCCATTCCTCGGCATCGGCCTTGACCTGCCGGTGATCCACGGTTTTGGTTTGCCCCTGAACGAGATCTCCGGTGTAGACCTCGGAGCGGAGAATGACGCCGACTGTCCGGGTCTGCCACTTGCCGCTGCCGAGCAAATTTTCGTGGGTGATCTTGCCCTGCATCTTCTTGTAGTGGCTGGGGGTGAGAACGCCCTCCTCATTCAGCCGCACGGCGATGGTATTCAGGCCAGCGCCCTCGGAAGCCCACCGGAACATCCGCTGTACCACAACGGCGGCAACGGGGTCGATGATAAGCTGGTGGCAATCGTCCTCGGCTTTCAGATAGCCGTAGGGAGTACGCGCACCGATGAACTTGCCGTCCTTCATGGCCTGCCGCTGCTGCGCCCTGATCTTGCGCCCGATGTCCAAAGCGTAGGCTTCGTTTATCATGTTCCGCAGCGGAATGATGATACCGGAATGGGCGTCCTCCGGGGCGACGGTATCGAAGTTTTCATTGACCGCAATAAAGCGGATATTACGGATGCGGAAATACTGTTCGATGTAGTAGCCGGTGTCGATGGTGTTTCGTCCCAAACGGGAGAGGTCTTTGACAATCACGCAGTTTACATGACCGGCCTCAATATCCGAGAGCATCTGCTGAAAGCCCGGACGGTGGAAGTTTGTCCCCGTCGCGCCGTTGTCGATGTAGGTATCGTACACGCTGATCTCCGGGTACTGCTCCAGATAGCGGGCAATAATCATCTGCTGGGTTTCAATGGATACGCTGTGCGTGTGGGTATCCTCCACCGAAAGGCGGACGTAGATCGCGGCGCGGCAAGCGGCGTCGGCCTCTTGCACGGCTACCGCAGCCGTTTCTTTCCTGCTTTTTCTCGCCATGCTCAGCCCACCTTTCTCTGTTCGTAATCTTTCTGCTGCGCTGCCAGCGCCAGAAGCCGCAACGCCTTTTTGTATTCGTCCTCATGGGTAAAGGTAATATCCAGCTCCTTTTTGCCACGGACGCGGATGCTCTGTACCATGTGAATGAGCGCCCTGCGGTCTAAGGTTTCCAGCGTGGAGAACTGCGTAAACTGTGAAATCCAGCGGTTGCGCTCACTCCGGTTTTCCAAAATCTCCGTGAGTTTTTCCTTGAGAACGCGGACACTCTCGCGAATGTCCTCGGCCTGCTTGGTGTACTTTGCCTTATAGGAAGCGTATTCTTCCTTGGTAAGCATACCTCCCACAAGGCTCTCATAAAGCCGTGCCTTGAACTCCAGCACCTGCTCCAACCGGCGCTCGTTGTCGGTAATGTGGTCGCTGTATTCCTTGGCAAGCGCCTGATTGATGCTGGACTGGTCAATGCCGGTCAGCAGCGCCTCCAGCGAAGCAATATTGCCGATATAGGCTTTCAGGCTGTCCCGCACACAGTCGATCAGGCTGCTTTCTTTCAGCATGACCGGATGGGCGCAGCCCTTTTTCTTGCCGGTGGGACAATAATAGTAGTGGTACTCCTTGCCGTTTGCACGGTTGGTCTTGCGGGTCATGCGGCTTCCGCAGCACCCGCAGATCAGAATACCGGAGAACAGGTACACCGTGTCCTCGTTGGGAGAAGTCCGGGTATCCAGCCCCTTGATGCGCTGCACCAGCTCAAAATCCTGACGGGCGATCAATGCTTCGTGGGCATCCGGGACACGCACCCACTCGGAGGCAGGGCGCTGCTCCATCTGCTTGATCTTATAGTGTGGCGTACCCTGTTTGCCCTGCACCAGTGTTCCGGTATAGGTTTCGTCCTGCAAGATGCGGATGATGGTGGTTGCCGACCACTTGCAGTCAGCCTTGTCCGCATAGCCCTTTTTCGCGTAGGGCAGACCGTTGTTCTTCTTGTAAGCCAGCGGGGAGAGGATACCCAGCCGGTTCAGCTCTGATGCAATCTTGGAGGCGCTTGCGCCCTCCAGCCGCATACGGAAGATGTCGCAGACAACGCGGGCGGCGTAGGGGTCAGGGACGAGCAAATTCTTGTTGTCCTCGGCTTTCATGTAGCCGTACACCGGGAACGCGCCGACGAAATCGCCGTTGCGCCGCTTCACGTCCAGAGAGGAACGGGTCTTGATGGAAATGTCCCGGCAGTAGGCTTCGTTCATAATGTTCTTGACCGATACGGTCAGATCATCGCCGCTGTCGTGGGCGGTGTCGATGCTGTCGGTGATAGCGATGAAGCGCACCCCGTAGGCCGGGAATACCCGGCGCAGATACCGGCCAGTTTCGATGTACTCGCGCCCTAAGCGGGAGAGGTCTTTTACGATGACGCAGTTGATATTGCCATCGGTGACATCCTGCATCATTTCCTTGAACGCAGGGCGGTCAAAGATGATGCCGCTGTATCCATCGTCGATCTTTTCGGAAACGACCTCAATATCCGGGTTGCGCTCTACAAAGTTTTCAATGAGCTTGCGCTGATTGGAAACGCTGTCGCTTTCGCTGGAATGATC
>OJKP01001319.1_pt1 | contig 14370 bp, 10 predicted proteins | sample 1596521 | NCBI WGS metagenome assembly OJKP01 (sample SAMEA4350130, study PRJEB24818) | metagenome | biome: human; feature: gut; material: faeces | place: Denmark | collected 2013-09
TCCTGTAACATTATGCACATTACAGTGGGGGGACTTACCACTGGAAGTTATTTGTGAAAAAGCAAAATCATTTGGCTTTGACGGAGTTGAACTGGGTTTACCTTCTCATCTGGATGTCCGGCAGACCGATCCTGCGTATTATCAAAATATCAAATCAACGCTTGACAAGTATGGGCTGAAACTGTTTTGCATCTCAAACCATCTGGTCGGGCAGGCGATATGTGATCATATCGATCTGCGTCATAAATCCGTATTGCCCGATTATATCTGGGGAGACGGTGAGCCGGAAGGAGTACGTCGTCGGGCGGCCGAAAATATGATCCAGGCAGCCCATGCAGCCAAGATGTTAGGAATCGATACCGTAGTCGGTTTTACTGGAAGTCCGATCTGGCAATGGCTCTATTCTTTTCCGCCCGTAACCGATGAGATGGTGAATGAAGGATATGCCGATTTTGCCCGTCGTTTTATTCCGATTTTAGATGAATACCAAAAGTGTGGTGTCCGTTTTGCCCTTGAGGTGCATCCGACCGAAATCGCGTTCGACACTTATTCCGCCCGTAAAGCCCTTGAAGCCATCGACTATCATCCGGCTTTCGGTTTTAACTACGATCCGAGCCATTTGGGATATCAGGGAGTGGATTATGTAGACTTCATCAACCAGTTCCCGGATCGTATTTTCCATGTCCACATGAAAGATGTATATTGGAGCGACACCCCGAAACAGATTGGCGTCTTCGGCGGTCATTCGGCTTTTGGCGATGCCCGTCGTTTTTGGAATTTCCGAAGCCTTGGACGTGGAAAGATCCGGTTTGAAGAAATTATCCGTGCCTTGAACGATATCGGCTATCAAGGTCCCCTTTCTGTAGAATGGGAAGATAGCTGCATGGATCGTGAACATGGAGCACGCGAATCTTGCGCTTTTGTCAAACAAGTAGATTTCCAGCCATCGGCACACGCCTTCGATGCTTGTTTTGAAAGATAGAAAAGTGTTTTTGCGTAGTTAAATCCCTTTTCAGAAAGTGTCAGAAAAATAAACAGGACGCAGATGTCGCAAAAAATACCGCGTTACTCTGCGTCCGATAAATCTTCGTATCCTTGTCACCCATAATGAGCCTGCGGCTTGGCCTATTTCCTGTTCCCATAACAGCACGTCGGAACAAGGGTTATTGTTGTTTTTCTTTTATACCTATTGGTCTAAATCGAAACTCATGTTCATGAAAATCGATTTTCATACCCTTGAAACAGAATTTTCCTGCAAGGGTAATATTTTTTAATAAACATGCTTTTTGCGTATGTTGTTGTGAACAAGCTGATTGGGCTATAATCGTGTTTTAAAGGGGATATTGTCATTTTTTTCAGTTGATTCTGTTCGGATCAAGCAAAGATTCTCCCCTTGTAGGTCCGAACTTATGCCTGTTCGAAAAGAAGGCGAAACCGGAGTCTTTAAGGCAAGGTTATGACGAAAACAGAACCTGTCCCTTCCGTGCTTTGGAACGTAAACGACCCGCCCATTTCTTTTACCAACTGTTTCACGCTGCAAAGCCCCAGCCCATATCCGGGAGGCACATCTTTCCCTTTGATGCGGACACGATAGAACTGTTTGCCCAACTTTCTCTGTGTTTTTAGCGGAATGCCCCAACCATTGTCTTGGATGGCGATAGAAAAGCGGTTGTCATGTTCGTCCAAACTGACCTTGACTTTGACATCGTCGTCCGAATATTTCAGCGCATTGTCCAACAGATTCCGTAAACAGCGTTCCAGGCGGACCGGGTCCGTATAGATATAATGTATGGGAACGGGATTGTCCAGTTCGAACTGATATTTTTTCCCGGGAAACAAAAGAGCAATTTCCCGCATGGCGTCTTCGATCAGTTCAGGCAAGGAGACCTGTGTCTTTTTTATATCGACGTTTTGTTTGGCCTTGCGTATATTCAGAATAGATTCGATGATGTCAGTCAGTTTACGGATTTGCACTTTTCCAGTCTGCAGCAATGATTTCCGGCTGTTGTCAGTCTCCTTCAGCGCAATGAAATCCAGTATGCTGTAGGTCGCGTTAAGAGGCGCTTTCAAGTCATGGACGGCAGTGTACATGGTTTGTTGCTGCTGTTGCAGTTTCTTGCGAGTATTCCGAATGACAATCAGTTGGTAATACAGGCAATAGATGATAATGATTGTCATCAGAAAAGAGACAGTCAATGCATAGTAGAGATGGTAAAATATTTGCCGGGGAGGTATGGATACAAAGGCTTGGATGTAAAACTCACCTTTTGTCCCGATCGGATGGATAGCGGTGATAATATGTCGGTTCCATTTATATATATTACATTTGGGGACTATTATTTGCCCGTTTTTGCTACATAATTTTAATTGGCATGTTGCATATGGGATATTTTTTTGTATTTCATTTTTGAATATACTGTCTAATACCGCCATAGGAAATGAATGATTTTTCAGAAGCATCTCTATGGAGCTTTGAGCAAAAAAGGTGGAAATTCCTTTTCTTGCATGAGATAAAGAATCCAATTGGAGAACAATAGTATCCCCTTTATGGCTTTTGATTTCTTCGGAAGTCATTTCTTCTGCGCTTTTGATGATCAGTTTAGGTTTGTTCGTATTGTTTGGTTTTCCGAAAAGCCCGGATTTCAGAACCAGTTCATTATCGATACTGTAAGTTAAAGATTCTTCAATAAGATCAAGATATTGAGCTTTTTTATCCAGATACAAGTTTGCCAGCCAGTATCCTTGGGATAATAATAGCGTAAGCATTCCGATTGCAGATATGAGTATTGTCCTGTTCATAGTATTTCTTGTTCTAAGTTTGACAAAACTAATAAAAAATAAGTGTATTGTGAAAAATATGATGTTTTTATTATGTCTCTATATTCAAATAAAGCTGTCATTTGTATAAATTTTAAAACCGAAAAGAGATGAATAAGTTGAAAAGTCTATCTAAATCAGAAATGGGTGCCATAATTGGTGGTGAAAATAATCACAGTAGAAGCGGTGGCAAATGGGTGTATGATTCGAATACCGGTAAATGGTATTGGGTTGAGGTTTGTGATTCGATTGAATCGAAATGATGTAATAAAAAGAGAGTGTTAATCGTAATAAGAAAAGTGATGAAAGCAGTAAAAGTTTTTTCGTGTTTGGTTTTAACCTGTTTATTTACCAGTGTCAATGCCCAATTAAGGGTTTTGTCGGACGGTCGTGTGCAAGCTGGAACATTAACTGATGTGGATGGGTTTGATTATGAACAGGTTGCCACGATGCATATACTTGGTAAATATGGTGATGCGCGTGCAGGTTCAAAAATATCATTTGGTGATATTGGCCGATTTGAAAGACAATCGTTGAATGTTTTTCTTGGTGAATATGGCACGACAGATAGTGATCAGCTTTGGTTACATGGAAAATTGGGCTTTTTTCTGACAACTACCGGTTATGCAAATAAGGTGATAGCCTATTATAACCCTTCAGCAAATAGTAATTTCGTTTTTAACACGAACCTTGTGGTAAACGGTGTCAACATTACCTCTGATGCTCGTTTAAAGGATAATATTCAATCGATAGAAAATCCACTGGAGATACTTACTCAAATAGATGGAGTCTCTTATTCCTATCGTTTGTCTGAAATCCAAGAAGCTCGTGAATCCGACGACGCTGTTTTTTCAGAAAAGCCAAACTCTGCGACTTCGACATCCGGAATTTCTTCTTCTGTCGATAATTCTGCTATGACAGCAAAGGAAGCAGAATATCGGCGCATTCAGCAAGAAATAGATCAACGGGAAGCCACGGAAGCCAATCGTAGACGGATTGGTTTTCTTGCTCAGGATATTCAAAAAGTCCTACCTGAACTTGTTCAGACAAATGAAAAAGGAATCATGTCAATCGACTATACCGGTTTTATTCCTCTGATAGTGGAAAGTTTGAAGCAAATGCAACAAACTATCCAGGATCAACAGAAAGAGATCGAAACATTGCAAAGTCTTTTGCCTGCTGAAACAAAATCCATGTTTCGGTCTACGTCCAATGAAAATGTGAGTGTGGTTGAGGGAGCAAAATTGTATAATAGAACAGGCGCTTCCGTTTCCTATACGTTGCCGACAACTTATACGAATGCGAATTTGCAAGTATTCGATGTATCAGGTAGACTATTGAAGAAGGTTACCTTGACAGGGAATAACAGTATCGTTGAAATCAATCCATCGGAGATTGGACTTGGAACATTCGTCTACACGCTTTTCGTCGATGGTAAGAAAGCGGATACGTTGAAGAAATATGTTAATTGAGGCTGTTAACCGCAAATAGATAATTAGTATGAAAAATGCTTTTAGAATATATCTGTCAATATTTTTGTGGTTGTGTTTTTCTGATTCTGTCAGAGCCATAGAGCAGCCGGCAGACACTACCCTGGTTTATTCTGCTCGTTATTGTGTTGATACATTTAAAAACCAGACTGTGTCATCTGTACAGTCTGTTGAAGGATGTGATTCGCTAATTGTTCAAAATGTATCGGTGACCAAAACTGGTGATCTGAAACTTTATGCACCGGAAGGAGTCACGATATATGGTTTGTTTGAAGTGGCACAAGGAGGAGCCTTGAATATCAATAGAAAAGGATCTTTGATTATTGAGTTTACCTATGATGCTGCCGGGAATAGAATTTTACGAAAAATAGGGCAATGACCAATTTTATAGAATGAGATATGAAAAAAATATTAGTTGTATTATTTACTATATTTTGTAGTACGAATATTATTGCTCAAATTTTAGGGGATGGTGGAAAAAACGATCCGACTGCAGTGCAAGATACGATTGTTTTACCATTGAACTTGCCTGATGAATATAGACGTTTATTAGAAGATCGTCACAGTGATAATGTTGATAGTGACTATGAGACTATGAAGCCAACTCGTACCCTTAATAGTTCTTATGCTGTAGGAGCGATAATTGGTGAGGCGAATGTTTCCCAGACAGGAGGTGCTACTTATCAAATACCGATTGAAGTTCCAAAAGGAGTAGCAGGATTTCAACCGGACGTCTCTATATCGTATAGTAGCCAATCTGGAGCAGGTTTATTGGGATATGGTTGGAGCCTGAATGCCTCTTCTTTTATAACAAGGATTGGAAAATCTTATTATTATGACGGAGTAACGGAATCACCAGATTTATCGAATACTGATAACTTGATTCTTGACGGACAGCGTTTAATATTGAGTTCTGGAACAAATTTTGTGAATGGTGCAAAGTATAGGACAGAAATAGAAGGCTATAGTGATATCACTTATAAAATAAAAAATGCTCATGCTTATTTAGAAGTAAGAACGAGAGATGGAAGAGTCTTAGAATATGGTTCGACAGATGATTCATCTGTTGAAGCGTTTCAATCAGGACCTATTCTTTTTTGGTTGTTATCTAAAGTGACTGATAAAAATGGAAATGTCATGACTTATTCTTATGAAAAGATTGCAGGACAGGTTGAGTTTTATCTGTCTGCTATCCAATATGGGGATGACCGGAAAATATCATTTACTTATGGAGAACGAAAAGACCAACAAGTAAATTATATCGCAGGTGCAAAAGTGAATAGTCGAAAAATACTAAAACAAATATCGACTTATATTGCAAATGTACAGGTAAAAAACTATCAGTTCAATTATGTAAATGATAGCCTTTATTCTAAATTAACTGAAATTGTAGAGTTTGGGCAAGGTAGTGAAAGATATAATTCTACTTTGATAGATTATGGGACACCTGATGTTTATGCTTCTGAGGATATAGCATCGTTATCGGAAAATAGACAAGGAAATAAACCTATTTTTGCAGATTTCAATGGCGATGGGAAGACTGATTTTTTGTCTTTCCCTGAAAAAGACTCTTATACTTCATCAGATGTTGCAACACTTTATCTTGCAACAGAACAGTATGGTATAATAGGTTTTAGAAAGCAGTGTACAATACCTTTAGTTTCAGGATTTTCTCATATTATACCCGCTGATATGAATGGTGATTCAAAGATTGATGCGGTTGTTGTGTTTCAAGCTCCGAATGGGACATATCGATATAATTATTATTTATGGGAAAATGATAAATTGGTATATAACTATCTCGGATTTAACACAGATAGCCCTACAGGAATCGCTGGCGATTTTAATGGTGATGGTAAATTCGAAATATTAGTGCAAGGTAATCAGAAAGTATTTGACGGTGAAGGAAAAGAGATTGCTTCCGGTGGAATAGATGATTGGGGGACCCAATATGTGAATTGTTTTGCTAATAATCTATATTTGAGTGATTTTAATGGAAATGGCAAAACGGATTTGTTAGTAATGAATGGTACAAAGTCTTGGGTGTATGAATTGCAAGGAAAAACATTTGTTCGTCTTTCTTCTTTTGAGACAACTTATTTGAGAAATTCATATTTTCCTTATTTTGCGGATTTTAATGGAGATGGTAAGACTGATATCTTATATCAAAATGTACAATCCGGAAATTATGATGATGTTCATATTCTGTTTTCTACCGGAAAAAATTTTGTGAGGCAGTCCGTCCCTTCAAGTGTCAATATTCGTGCAAAAGTAAGTATTGGTGATTTTAATAAAGATGGTAAATCTGATATTTTTCACATGGAAGTCGTTAATGGTAAAATTGTTATGAAGGTCGGGTTATATGATGGAACCGGTTTTATCACTAAAACATATTCAACGATACTAAGCCCAAGTAATTTTGAGGTTCCTTATGAATATGAGAATTATCTTTTCCCTGTTGCGGATTTTAATGGAGATGGAAGATCTGAATTCTGTTGTGCGCGTTTTGTAGATTCTTATGTAATCCATACATTTGATGACGAACAAACATTGTTGGCTAAATCTATTACTAATGGGCTTGGAGAATATACATCGTTTAGTTATCAGCCTATTACGGAGAGTGGTGTTTGTAGTATTGATGAAAATCTTCCGTTTCCGTTGACGAATACCAGATTTCCGTTGTATGTTGTAAGTAGTGCTACCGTAAGCGGGACAAACTATAGCGACTATACGACTTATTCATATAAAAATCCTCGTATACATAAGCAAGGAAAAGGATTTCTTGGTTTTGGAGAGATAACAGCAAAAAATAACAGTACGGCTATTAATACCGTGACTAAATATGGTTACGATAATACTCACTATTATCCTTGTGTGATAGAACAGAAAAGTGAAACTAAAACAGGGGTGGCTATTCAAACAACAGCGAATGAGTATGCGACAGTTCTTGGAAGTGGAAAGATTTTCTATCCTTATATTCGAAAACAAACAGTAACCGACCACCTGAAAGGTACGGCTATTACGGAAACTGTTTCAAATCTGGAATATGGAAATCCGAAGACCATAGTGAGAGATTATGGGAATGGTTTGGTTGAAACGACGACTTCTGTTTTTAAGAATGTTATGACAGGAGACAAATGGATTCTCGGACTACCTGCATCAATTGCAAAGCAGACTGTGCGGAGTGGTGCGAGTTGGACTGATAGAACAGTATATGAGTATAATACCAATAATCAGATATCGAGTAAAACGATCTATACAAATACAGGGCAGGAGCAAATTTCACGAGAAACTTATACGTATGATAAGTATGGGAATATATTGACTTCTGCATTGAAGCCTTATTCTTCGTCTATTTCACTGACAACTAGGCATCAATATTCATTGAATGGTGTATATGAAACGTCAATAACAGATCCAATGGGATTGACAACATCATATACTTATAATGCACTGGGATTACTTGCCTCCACAGAAGATGTGAGAGGGAATATTACAACATATAAATATGACGGATTAGGACGACTGAAAAAGACGGTCTATCCTGATGGAACGTATACTTCTATTAGCCGTGCATGGAGTACGATTGCCGGTGGCGTCTATAGTTTGACGAAAGAAACATCAGGGGAGCCGACTGTAACTGTTTATTATGATTCTCGTGAACTTGAACTCCGTACAAGTCAAGTACGGTTCGATGGCTCACCTTTGTTTGTGGATAACGTGTATGATAACGCCGGTCGTTTGCAAAAGGTTTCTTTGCCATTTAAAGGGAGTGTACCTTCTTTATGGGATACATATAAGTATGATGTATACGGAAGGTTGGAGCAAGTTACACATGCTTCAGGAAGAAAAGAAGCGTATGCTTATTCCGGAGCCAGTGTGACGGAAACGAAAAATGGAATATCAATAAAAAGGACGTATAATGCAAAAGATGAATTAATAGGAACGAATGATCCCGGAGGTTCCATTTCTTATCAACTACGTCCGGATGGACAGCCTTCTTCAATAACTGTATCAGGAAATGTTACGACAAGTTTCTCTTATGATAAATATGGTCGGCAGACTGAAATAAACGATCCGAGTGTCGGCGTAAAAATTTTTGGTTATGATGATGCTGGAAATATCAATTATGAAAAAGATGCCAACGGAAAGGAAAAAACTATGATATATAATGAGTTCGGTCAATTGACTAAACGAACATTGCCCGAATATGAAACAACTTTTGTTTATGATCAGTATGGAAGTCTTGAAAGTGAAAGTTCTGCTAATGGAATATCTAAATCTTATGTTCGTGATGCCTTGGGACGGTTGTCCAGTAATCGTGAGAATGTAGATGGTTATTGGTTCCAATACAGTTACAACTATTCTTCTACAACAGGTTTGCCTGAGTCGAAAGTTTATAGTTTTTCTTCCGGAGGTAATGCTATTATCGAGAATTATACTTATCAAAATGGAACTTTGACTGAAATAAAGCAAAATGGACAAAATTCGATTTGGAAATTGCTTTCTGAAGATGCTTTCGGGCATCCGACAACTGTATCGACAGGCCCTTTGAATCGAACTTATTCTTATGATGATTATGGATTCCCGACTACTCGAAAAGCTGTTACTTCTTCAGGGGGTGTTATTCAGGATTTCGGAATGTTGTTTGATCCCATTACAGGAAACTTGAAGGGACGCGGGGATAACAAATATAATAAGTTTGAACAATTCCGTTATGATAATCTGAATCGGTTGACCCAGGTCTATATGGCAACATCGTTGGTAGCTACACCTTCTGCTGAAGCTGAAAATGTATATTCCTATTTGGCGAATGGCAATTTGGCTTCAAAGAGTGATGTCGGTGCGTTTTCTTATGATAATGCCAGTAAACCGTATGCTGTGACCGGACTCGGATTGATAGGAGATGCTGTTCCTGCTCGTAATCAGCAAGTGACTTATACCTCTTTTGAGCGACCGGCGTCCATTATCGAAAATAATTGTACGGCATTATTTTCTTATAACGGATCCGGAGAAAGAGTAAAAATGGATATCACCCGGAATAATAAAACAGAAATTCTCCGTTATTACTTAAACGGGAGTTATGAAGTCGATCACACTCCAGCGGGAGACACGGAACGGCTTTATATGGGAGGCGATGCTTATTCCGCTCCTGCTGTGCTGATAAAAAAGAATGGTAGTTGGAACTTGCATTATATTTGTCGTGATTATTTGGGTAGTATAACACAGATGACAGATAGTAATGGCACTTTGCTGCAGGAAGTGAGTTATGATGCTTGGGGACGGTTACGTAATCCGAATACATTGGTCGCTTATCTACCGGATATGGAACCGGAACTCCTTTTAGGGCGCGGTTATACGGGGCATGAACACTTGACAATGTTTGGTTTGGTGAATATGAATGCCCGACTGTATGATCCGGCAGTAGGACGCTTCCTGAGCCCGGATCCTTATGTGCAAGTCCCGGATTTCACACAAAGCTATAATCGTTTTAGCTATGCGATGAATAATCCGTTAATGTATGTGGATGCTGATGGCGAAAATCCTTTATTGGTGTTAGGATTGGTCTTCGGTGCTTATATTGGAGGAGTTGCGACAAATCGCGGAGAGCTAAATCCGTTCCGTTGGAATTATAGTTCTATTACTACCTATTTGGGGCTTGGATTTGGTGCTTTGGTTGGTTATTATGGTGCATATGGGATTGTTTATCCTGGAAGTATGAGTATTGCCGGTTCAATCGGAACTCCCTGGATAAGTGCAGGGACTTCAGTAGCTGCATTAGGTCAAGGAACAGATTGGCAATTTAATTTTCAATGGACGACTGCTGCTGGTGGTGGTGGTCAATATGGACATTCCGGCAATGCAGAAGTGTCGGTGGATAAGGCGATTGCTGATGCGCAATCTTATTATTATAATTATTATCCTCACTCTCAAGGTTCATCATTGGATCCCATGGTTGTTTTATCTACAACTTTGTCTGGTACGTCGGAAGTTTATTATAGTAAACATTTTGGTACATGGATGGGAAAAGATTTCAAGGTGAGAAGTCAAAGTTGGGGTGGAAATCAATACACTGGAGGAAAGAATCAATTTGCCAAACAGATGTCTAAAAGGATAACGTGGGGTGGAAATATAGTAGGGATTTATGGTAGCATAAACATATATAGTGATTATCGGTCCGGGAGAATATCGAAAAGTCAATTGTTTTTAGAAGAATCTTCGAATGCATATTCTACTGTTGGAGGAATTTATGGAGCGGCTTGGGGCATTGGTTGGGAAATGGGAAGACAAACAACCTACCAAGCATGGTATCAACAGTTAAAATATCGTTTTTGGTATAATCGAATGGAGAATTTAATTGGACCTCCTTCTGAAACAAATAAAATATATTGGGATGAATTTTATAAAAATTATCGGCCATGATTGATGTATTATATTATATGTACTATCTGTTCTACTTAAAGGTGCTTAAAGATACGCAACCACATGGGAGAACGGTATGGGCTTTGAGTTTTATATGCTCAATGTTCGTTATTAGTATATTGGATTTGATTTTGATCTTTTTTTTCTTGTATTTGATGCCGGTTGAATATATGTATGCAATAGTTTTATTGATATTAGGTGTGTTCTATTGGATTTATTTGCGGAAAAAAAGAGGAAAAATGGTCGTGGAAAAAATGAAACCTCTTATTCGCGGTAGTTTTCGGCTTTCAGTTATGTTTGCAATATTATCTTTTGTGATGATATTTGCAATGTTTCTTTCATCTGCTGTCATGGGGAAATATATGTATCAGCTTGTTGAACCTATGTCCCGAATGGTGTTTGGCGAATGATGAATTTTATAAAAAATATCGACCATGATTGATGTATTGTATTATATGTACTATCTGTTCTATTCAAAGAAACTGAAAGATACGGAGCCGCATGTTAGGACAATATGGGGAATTAGTTTTCTTTTCTTTTGTGTAGCAATAGGAGGATTGAATTTGATATGGGGAGTTCTGTTTTCAAAAATGGTGAATTTTTGGATAATGATGGCTTCTTTCCCATTGATAATTCTAATAGTGTATGTAATCTATTATAGATCAGGTAAAGGGAAGTATATAGTAGAACATAAAAAACCTCTTTTTAGAAACAGTATGTTTTTATCGATTTGTATTGCAATTGTATTTACTTTTTTGTGCGTGTCTTTACTCGTAATAGTTCCTGTTTTGATAAGACCTATATTACAGTTATATTAGAAATGATTAAGATACGCAACCACATGGGAGAACGGTATGGGCTTTGAGTTTTGTAGGGAAATATATGTTACAATTCGTGAAGCCTATGTCACAAAAAATATTTGATTAATTAAAAAATATAATCAAGAATGAAAAAGTTGATTTTTTCTTTGTTTCTGCCTCTCTTTTTAGGCAGTTGCGCCCCCAAAGTGTTGACACACATAGAAAAGAAGTATCCTTCCCGTATTGCTGCGGATGAAGTCCATTTGTATGGAGTCGGGCAAACCCTGCCGGAAACGGCAGAGCGGATCGGAAGTGTACGAGTGGTGGATGGCGGGGCATCCACCAAGTGCAACTACGAGCAGGTTGTGGCATTGGCCAAACAGGAGACGGCGAAGAATGGCGGAAATGCTTTGGCGTTAACGGATCACCGGAAGCCGTCGCTACTGGGTAGCAGTTGCCATCAGATCGCCGGTGATATGCTTTGGATCAGCGACACGGCAAATTGGGAAACGGGGACGGTTGCTAATTTGTCTGCTCCGGTTGGTGATAAAAATACCACCGGTGTGGCTAAAAGTGCTTTCCGACACAGCACGTTCTATGCTAATGTCGGGTATGCTTTTATAACCAGTAAGTATTATTTACCGTCGGGTGCATCGGGCGATCCGAAAAATGGCATGGACTGGCAATTGGGTTATGATTGGGTGTCAAGGAGCGGCTTTGGAGCCGGGTTGATGTATTCGGGCTATAAGTCGTCCTATGCCTATTCGAATGTGGATGTCAAAGTGGGGCTTGCATACGTGGCACCTCAGTTTGTGATGAAACAAAAAGTAGGCCGTTGGGGGATTGAGGAAAAATTTGGTATCGGCTATTTCAAGTATCGGGAGTCGGCGAAAGGCACGAGCGCTTCTCTTTCGGGTGTGGGATATGATTTCCTGTTTGGAGCGGAATATTACCTGTCTGACCATGTCGGGATCGGAGCGAACTTTGGATACATCGGCGGTTCTTTGCCGAAGCAGGACGCTGCGGGTTATGGAGACGAGGAGCATTCCGGAATCTTTCGTTTACACTTTGACGCCGGAGTGCGGTTTCATTTCTGATCGGCAGATTTGACAACCGGGAGAGGCTGAATCGGGTTCAGCTTCTCCTGGTTGGATTGTCCGTCAGAAATCCAGTTGATATCCGATACAGGGGTGTGTACTGATATGAATGCGTTCGTCCAGCCGAAATTTCTTGCGGAGTTGCGAGATGATATTGTTCAGGCTTTCTTCACTCAAATTTTTACCCCATATTTCTTCAAGCAGTTGTTTGCGTGTGGCAACCTGTCCTTTATTGGAGTATAGCATTCGCAAAACCTGAAATTCTTTCGGAAGTAATTTCTCAATCTTTTTATCCGGATAGATCAGAAGATGTTTGTCAGTGTCTACTTGATAAGTACTGATTGCCCATATCGCAGGCGTCTGCTTAGGAGGTTGTTGCAATAGTCTTCTAATCTGAAAAACCAATTCCGTAATGTCATACGGTTTTTTGATGTAATGGTTGGCTCCTGCGTCGTAGCTCCGGATAATCTCGGCTCCATTCGTGTGCGAGGAAGCTATGATGACCGGTAGTTGCGGGTATTGTGAGTGGATTGCCGGAAGAAAGTCGAGGCTGTTTTGATTGTTTACTTCAATATCCAATATCAGCAAATCAGGCGGAATGGAAGCCAGACTTTCTTGAACCAGAGGGCAAGATACTAAAAACTTGGTATATTGGTATAACTTGCAGATATTCGGAAATAAAACCCTCAGAACATTTGAATTCAGGAATAAATAGAGTTTCTTTGTGTTATGAGGTGATCTCTCCATAAAAGTTTGCCGAAGTATTGATATGATTAAAAAATTAATATTGTTTTTGTTGATTAGTTGTGGCGCTTATGCTCAGAAAATATCAATAGACTTGTCCATTGAATGGGAAAAGAAAGAGTTTTCTATGCAAGGAATGAAGTTTGATAGTATTCCATTTTTGAAAATTGAATATGTGAATTTGTCAGATGAAAATTTGTATTGCATGAAAATTTATAGAAATTCGAATCATTTACCTAACTTTTTGTCATCGGTTCAAACTATTAATTTTGAAGATAAGCTCATCCATTATAACCCTTTTGTGTGTAATTGGAATGTTTTTGTCGGAGGAATTGTTCCGGATAATCTTCATTGGTATGTTTTGCCGGATAGTTTGAATTTCAGTAGTGAACATGAAGCCGATCTCATAAACGATGTGTTATATGAGATTTATTCTCCTTTATCAGATCCTTTAACCCTATCAGAAGTTGATAATATAAATAGATTTGATAAATTGCAAGATGAAGATATATTGAATTGTATGAGGAGAGATGATATGGTCTTTTTGAAATCGGAAGAAACTTATTCTGAATATTATTCTTTAATCGGTTTTTTGAAGTTGAAGGGGAATTATACTTTTTTGTTGTCGCTGGATCGAATGCAGGGATATGTAGAGATAAAACCTTTTTGGAATAGTAATACATCTAAGTTTGAGCGTGAAAAGAAAAAATTGCCCAAACGAATAGAGTGTTATTCTTTATATGATGGAATCATTCGATCGAATAGGATTTCAGTACAATTTAAATAAGAAATTTCAAAAGGTGGACAATGTCATTAATAAATTACCAATTTCTTTTTATCTAAAATATATTCGTATGAATCTATTTATATTGGCTCTTTTGTTTTTTTGCAATTTTTTGAAATTCATGCTTGACAAGCAGGCGGTTTTTCGATATAATAAAGCACGTTCCGGCGGTAAGCGCCGCGCGAAACTTGAGCGATCATGGCCCGGTAGCTCAG
>OJKP01001324.1_pt1 | contig 14325 bp, 8 predicted proteins | sample 1596521 | NCBI WGS metagenome assembly OJKP01 (sample SAMEA4350130, study PRJEB24818) | metagenome | biome: human; feature: gut; material: faeces | place: Denmark | collected 2013-09
CGTCACCGCCAGCTTCTCGGTGAACCAGCAGGCGGCGCCGCCGCCGGAGTCTCTGGCGGTAGTCGGCATCCTTTGCAGGGCGGGCAGGTCGGCCTTGGCGGCGGTGTACGTCTCGCCGCCGTAGAACTCCAGCTTGGCGGAAGTCATATTGCCTTTGAAATCCTCCGGCGTCACGAAGGTATAGCCGCACTGCTCCGTCAGTATTTTCAGCACCGTGGGCGGCACGGGCTCATAGTCGGTACCCATGTAGCTGGCCACGTCCGCGCCGTTCTGCCGCAAATCAGCGCACACCGTGTACCATTCCGGCTGGACTATCCCCTGCTCGGAGAGAATGGTCTGCACCTGCTCCTCCGTCAGCGGGACGACCTGTTTTACTGAATCCCCCGCCTCCCACGTGATCTGATAGACCTCCAGCTCCGCCGTTTCCGCCGCGCTCCGGTACTGGAACCGTACAGCGTACTGTCCATCCATGCCCAGGCCCACGAACTGCTCCGTCAGCTCTACCACATCTCCGTTGTGGAGCGCCACGTTCTCCTCATTGTACCGTCCGTAGAGGGTGAAGCCCTCACCCTTTATCACGGACAGCTGCGCGCCGCTGCCCACCTCATACACCGGGATGTCCTCGCTGTAATTCTCGTCGTATGTCACCGTGCGGTACGTCACGGAATAGACCTCCGACACGGAGATGCTCAGCTGGTCCCTCTCATAACTGGCGACCACCGGCAGCCCGCCGGTCAACTGGGACATGGCATACCGGGAAATATCCGCCAGCAGCACCTCCGATGCGTCGCCGTTCCCACGGGGGTCGGCCTGCCCGGACAGAGTCCAGATATACCTCCGCACCTGCTGCGGCAGCTGGCTATATCGCTGCGCCAGCACGTCCATGGCGCCCTCGGCATACGCCCCGTCCGCGTTCAGATAGTACGCGCACAGATAGCTCAGCGGCAGGGTGTCCCAATCGGGCAGCGTGTCGTTGTAGACGATGCCGTAATCCTCCGCCCGGACGCTGCACGGGTCGTTATCCCCGGTAACGCTCCACGGCATGGTTTCCTCAAAGCTCGGCTGCGCGTCCCCCTCATAGTAGACGATAGAGCCATCCTCCGCCATTGTCCGCAGCATATCCATATACGTCTGCAAGCCCTCTACGCTCTCCCGCGCCGCGCTCAGTGCATCCACATAGCCCGCATGATTGCTCGAATACACCGCACCGGTGACATGGGACGTACCCGCCTGATCGATGTCCGTCCAGCGGAACCAGTCGATATTGTCGATCAGCGCCATGGCGATATAGCCCCGCTGCGCCATCTGCCGGTTCCACTCCGCGCTGCGTTCCGGGACATCACCCGCAAAGGCATAGCACACCGTCACACCCATAGGCTCCCTGTTCGTGTCCAAGCGGATGGAATAGGCGTATGTGTCGCTGTCCGCCGTATCGCCCATCTCCGGCAGCCCCAGCGCGTCCAGTATGCCGCTGACCGCCGCGTTGTCGCCCACATACTCCGTCCGCAGGGCGAACAGCTTCTCCGCGTCCAGCGTCCCCACGTTCTTGTAGCTGGGCTTCGTCAGCAGGCACACGCCGATGATGGCCGCCGCGACGACCAGCAGGATGATAGCCCAGAGGGCGGGCTTCTTATAGTTGAGCACGTTCTTCACCCTTTCTTTCACAGCCACTTCGCCAAAGGCCAGCGGGCACACCGCCGCCATTTTCGGCTGGGCGGCGCAGGACACCAGCGCCCGGGAATAGGCCGCCCGCTGCGCCGCATCTGCGTTTTTCAGCGCCATCTCGTCACAGGCGTTCTCCATGTCCCGCCCCAGCAGAACATACGCCGCCCACAGCACCGGGTTGAACCAGTGCAGCGCCAACAGCAGAAAAGCCAGCGGCTTTATGATGTGGTCGCCCCGCCGGATGTGGCACCGCTCATGGGCCAGCACCTGCGGCAGCGCCGTGTCGTCCATGCCCTCCGGCACGTAGATGCGGGGACGGAGCAGCCCCAGCACAAAAGGCGTTCCCCACGAGCCGCAGCGGTACACGTTGTCCTCCAGCCGCACCGCCGTGCATACCCGGCGGTAGATGCCCAGATAGCTGACCAGCATATACGTCAGCATCATCACCACGCCCGCCAGCCAGATCGCCGCCAGCAGCGACACGGTCATCGCCGGCTTGGGCGCCGGTACCGGCTGTGCCGTCACGACTTCCGTCGGCGGCAGCGGCGTCACCGGCTCTGCCGGGCCGCCGGACAGCACCTCGTCCGTTTTCTGCGCCGCCTCCTGTGTCTGGGGCAGCTCGTACAGCACCGCCGTCACAGGGCTTTGCGCCGCCTGTAGGCTCACCGGGCTTTGCAGGGAGAAGGGCAGTACCAGCCGCACCGCCACCAGCGCCCACAGCAGGCACACCGCCCACTTGGGCGCCCGGCGCAGCGCCAGCCGCGCCAGCATCACCGCCAGCGCCCGCACCCCCGCCTGCCACGAAAGCTCCACGATCCTCAGAAATATATCAGTCATTTCGCTTCTCCTCAAATTCGGCGATCATCCGCCGCAGCTCGTCCGCCTCCTCCGTCGACAGTCCGCGCCCGCCCACAAAGGCGCTGAGAAAACCGGGCAGGCTCCCGCGGAAATTCCGCTCCACAAAGGCGCGGCTCTCGGCGCACTGTACCTCGCCGCGGGACACCAGCGCCGTTACCACGGCGTCCTCCGTCTTGACAACGCCCCGCTCGGTCAGCCGCTTGATGACCGTATAGGTGGTGGACTTCTTCCACCCCAGCTTCTCGGCGCACAGCCGCACCAGCTCGCTGCTCTTCACCGGCTGATGCTCCCACAGGATCTCGCAGAACCGCAGCTCGCTGTCAAAGATCTTCGGCGTTTCCAATCCTATTCCCTCCTTTTCACGGTCTACATCGTTAGACCTCTCGCTTGCAGTCTAACCGATTAGACCTCTCTTGTCAAGCAAAAATTTGCATCCCCCGCCGCTTTGTGCTACACTCTGCTCAACAGGAGGTGGGACGCATGGACATACTCTATCAGGACACGCGCATCGTGGTGGCGGTCAAGCCGGCGGGCGTGGTGTCCACCGACGAGCCGGGCGGTATGCCGGAGCTGCTCCGCGCCCACCTGCACACCGACTGCATCCGCACCGTCCACCGTCTGGACGCGCAGGTCGCCGGCGTCATGGTCTTTGCCCGCAGCCGCGTGGCCGCCTCCCTGCTGTCCCAGCAGATCCGGGAGCATCGCTTTTCCAAGGAGTATCTGGCCGTCCTCTGCGGCACGCCCACCCAGCCCGCCGACACCCTGACGGATCTGCTGGCGCGGGACACCCGCCGCCGCGTGACCTATGTGGCGGACACCCCCTCGCCGGATACCCGGGAGGCCCGGCTGTCCTACGACACCGTGGACAGCGCCGATGGTCTGACGCTGGTGCGCGTCCGGCTCCATACCGGCCGCACCCACCAGATCCGCGTACAGTTCGCCTCCCGCGGCCTGCCGCTGTCCGGTGGCCGCAAGTACGGCGCGTCCGACGCGCCGTGGCCCATCGCCCTGTGGTCGTACCGTCTGTCCTTCGCCCACCCCCAGACCGGCGAGGCCATGACCTTCGCCTGTCCACCGCCGGACACGGCGCCGTGGACGCGCTTTACGCTTCCGGAAACACTGTAAGCATGCAAAAAGCCTCTCCCACATAGACGGGTGTCCGTAAAACAGTTAATCCTCCGTATGGCTTAGACCATGCGGAGGATTTGTTTATGTCTAATCTTCAAACTTGCTGGCGGCAAACGGTTTGTCAAAACCGTTTGCGGACGGCAAGTCCACAGGGGATAGCCGCTTTAGCGGCGCAAGGGGGTGTAGCCACCTTGGCGGAAGGTCGTGACGCAACATTCCCGGTCGGGCAGTTTTCTTCTGCTGACTGGGAATGAAGCGACCCAGGACGCACATACTCCCGATAGGAGAGTATAGAAGTGCGCCCTTTAGTTCCTAAAGGGATTTTTCCTTAATACTTTTTCATCAGCTTATTAAAAATGACAATTCCTGCGATAACTTGAAACAGTAAATATCCGCTGAGATAGAGTATGATCATGCGAGCATTGTCGATAACTTCCAATGCTCTGAGAATACTGAAAACCAAAATAGAGAAACAAATAACCACCAGTCCTATGCCGTAAGCATATCTTCCGGCTCTATCTCTAATTTTTGTTTTCAACTCGTCATGTTGCTCAATTCGGTCGTTCTCCAAACGTTCTTCGTATTGCTCTTTATTCTTGGGGGAACTCCAATAAAAATATTTGCATATCATCATAATTCCAGGGAAGATACCTGCGCCAGCAAAGCCCCATAAAATGCCCTCTAACTTTGTTTCAATCAATAGCGCAACAATCAAACAAACCACACCGAAAAGCACATATAGTATCCCGGTTATCAAATTACTCTTTTTCATTTTCTGCACCTCTTTCATAGATAAAGATTTCTTCAATCCGTTTACCAAAAAAGTCTGAAATTGCAAAAGCTAATTCCAATGATGGATTATACTTTCCTGTTTCGATTGAACTAATGGTTTGTCTTGAAACACGAAGCATTTTTGCAAAATCATCTTGATTTAATCCTCGCTCCTTTCGTAACTGCTCAACTTTATTCTTCAAAAAAACGCCTCCTTGCATGACAAGTTTCCTTTACAAACTTACTATAGCATGACGCGCCCATCTTGTCAAGTTTCCTTTACAATATTTACTTCTTAATCATGGGAAAACTACAATTTATTCATACAGTAAGAGTGCCCAAACATTTTTTGTCCGGGCGCTCTCAGTATCAGTCATGGATCATCCGCTTTGGCAATATCTGTCGAAAAATTCACCGACGCCTCGCCGGAGTCTGATTTTTCCGTGAGCGGGCAAAAAAAGCGCCCGCCAAATGACGGGCGCTTTCCCTTTGTTCACTTCAGGTATTTTGCGACTTCCTGCTCAAGCTCCTGCCACACGGAATATTTCGCGCCGTTTTCATCGAAGAAGGCCCTCAAATCGCGGTTCAGCGCGCTCATTTCGTCGACCGCGTTCATCGCGTGGTCGGACGCGCAGATCTTCCCGAGGCTCGTGGCGCACATAAGCTTGAAAAAGCGCAGACAGGTCTTGTGGTACGCCGCGCCTTCAAACTCCACGTTGTCCTTCGGCAAAATTTCATGTCCCGCGTTTTTGATCGCGCGGTAGCCCTCGATATTAGCGTCGATCAGTCGGCTTAAATAGGCCGTGTTGCCCTTGAGCTTTTTGAGGTCGACGGACGCCACATACTCCCGCTCCCGATGGCCTGCCGAGGACGCAAAGGCAAACATCACGTTTTTCTCCGGCAGCGAAGCGCTCAGCGCACTTGCGCGCATGTCGTTTCCCACAAAGACGATATTCTTTGTCGGATTCGTCCGCAGGGTATCTAGGATCGCGTCGAGCTGTGTATAGCGCAGGACGATGAAGATCACGTCGTACTTGTCCTCCGCTTTCAGCTCCGCCGTGACCGGAATGCGGCTGACCGACATGCGGGGCGAAAACTTATCCTTGATCCGAAGGCCGTTTTTTGGGATGCTCTCGCCCCATGCTCCCCGCGCCAGCAGCGTGACGTCCTTTCCCGCGCGGAAGAAATTCCGCGCCAGATTGCAGCCGAGCACGCCCGCGCCGAATACTAAAATTTTCATAGCCAAGTCTCCTCTTATCCTAAAAATACCTGTTTCCTTCGTTCTGCCTCGTCTCGCTATGCTCTCGTTCCGATTTTCTTTCGTTTTACGTCAGTTAGTCATCTCTAACTGAAACATAGTAACTGACAGTGCAAAAGTCAAGATGTCTTTTTACCGCTCTCCGGTGCTTCCTTGCCCTTTTTCATCTTCTCCTTCACTCGATCAACAAATCCCCGCTTCAAAAGGGGCTGCGCATTGTTCATCTGTACTGGCCTGTTTTTGTCACTTTGCCAGATTTGTTCAAAAAATATCTGCTTTTGCAAATTTAATCTTGCTTCTTCCGGATATTTTCATATAATGTTGACGATTGAACAGGAGGTACCACCATGTATGTTACCTACAGCAACCTTTTTAAGCTCCTCATCGACAAGGGCTTAAATAAAACGGAATTTGCGCGCGAGGTCGGCATCAGCTCCAACACGCTCGCCAAGCTCTCGAAAAATGAGCTCGTCTCGCTCGAGGTGCTTGTGCGCATCTGCCGCCAGCTCGACTGTTCGCTCGGCGACGTGGTGCAGCTCGCCCCGCCCGAGCCGCCGATCAAAAGCGGCCTTGAGCGCATGAAGAAGCGAAGACCCACCCACGAGAAAGGAGGCAATGCGTACCGCCATGAGTAACGAAACCAAGAAGACCGGCTCCAGCTTTATGGAAAAGCTGTCGACGGTCATCGTCGACAAGCGAAATCTCATCTTTCTGCTCACGATCATTCTGCTCGTATTCTCCGCCTTTTCCCGCAACTGGGTCGAGGTCGAGAGCGACCTGACGTACTACCTGCCGTCTGATTCCGAGACGAAGCAGGCGCTCGACATCATGGACGAGCAGTTCACGACCTATGGCACGGCCGAGGTCATGGTGGCCAACATCACACCAGAGCAGGCCGCCGCGCTCGAGCCCAAGATCAAGGAGATCAAGGGCGTGCAGAGCGTGGACTACGACGAGACCACCGCACATTATAATAACCTCTCCGCACTCTATTCCATCACCTTTGCCTACAGTGAGGATGACGAGGCCTGTCTCGACTCGCTCGAAGCCGTGAAGGAATACCTGTCCGACTACGATCTGTATGTCGACACGGACCTTGGCAACACGCAGCAGGAGACCATCGACCACGAGATCAGCGTCATCATGGTGTATGTCGCCATCGTCATCGTGCTCGTGCTGCTCTTCACGTCCGAGACCTACGGCGAGGTGCCGGTGCTCATTCTGACGTTCGTGGTCGCGCTCGTACTGAATCAGGGCACAAACTTCCTGATGGGCAAAATCTCGTTCATTTCAAACTCGGTCACAAGCATCTTGCAGTTGGCGCTGTCCATCGACTACGCCATCATCTTCTGCAACCGATTTAAAGAGGAGCACCGGCTGCTGCCGCTGCGTGAGGCCGTCATCGTCTCGCTGAGCAAGTCGATCCCCGAGATCGGTGCGAGCAGCCTCACGACCATCGGCGGCCTTGTCGCGATGCTCTTCATGCGGTTCAAGCTCGGTCCCGATATGGCGCTGTGCCTCATCAAGTCGATTTTGTTCGCGCTGCTCGCGGCGTTCATTGTGATGCCAGGCCTTCTGATGCTTTTCGGCCCGCTGATCGACCGCACGCAGCACCGCAGCTTCGTGCCGAAGATCCCGTTCGTCGGCAAGCTCGACTATGCCACGCGCTACATCATCCCCATCGTCTTCGTGGTGCTGGCCGTCATCGGCTACCGCCTGTCGTCCGACTGCCCCTACGCCTACGGCTATGGCCTCATCTCCGCCCCCAAGCAGAATGAGACGCAGTTTGCCCAGCAGATGATCGAGGATAACTTCACCTCGAAGAACATGCTGGCGCTCATCGTCCCCACGGGCGACTACGACAAGGAGTCCGCCATCTTAGACGAGCTCGGCCAGTACGACGAGGTCGACTCCACGATGGGTCTTACCAACATCGAAGCACTCGACGGCTACATGCTGGCCGACAAGCTGACGCCGCGCCAGTTCGCCGAGCTCGCGGGTCTCGATTACGAGGCCGCGCAGGTCGTCTACGCCGCCTACGCCGCGCAGCATTCAGAATATGGCAAGCTTGCGGGCAATCTCGCCACCTACAAAGTCCCGCTCATCGATATGTTTCTCTTTGTCTGCGATCAGGTGGATTCCGGCATCGTGACGCTCAGTGACGACCAGACGCAGATGCTCCAGGATGCCGAGGTCCAGATGAACAGCGCCAAGGCCCAGCTTCAAGGTACGGATTACGACCGCATGCTCATCTACCTCACGCTGCCCGAAAGCAGCGACGAGACCTACGCCTTCACCGACAAAATTCTCGAAATTGCCGAAAAGTATTACCCCGATGAAAACGTCTACCTCGCGGGCGAATCGACGAACGAATACGAATTCGAAAAGTCCTTCGCCGTGGATAACAAGGTCGTCAGCATCGTGTCGGTGCTCGTGGTTATGCTGGTGCTGCTCTTCACGTTCAACTCCGCCGGTATGCCGGTGCTGCTGATCCTCGTGATTCAGGGCTGCATCTGGCTCAACTTCTCGTTCCCGACCATCACGGGCAAGTATATCTTCTTCTTAGGATATCTAATTGTTTCTTCCATCCAGATGGGCGCGAATATCGACTACGCCATCGTCATCGCCAGCCGCTATCAGGAGCTCAAATCCAAAATGCACCACCGCGACGCCATCGTCGAGACGCTGAACTTCGCCTTCCCGACGATCATCACCTCCGGCTCGATCCTCTCGATTTGCGGCTTTTTGATCGGCAGCATGACATCTGAGCCCGTCATCGCGGGCATCGGCGAGAGCCTTGGCCGCGGCACGGTCATCTCCATCATCATGGTCATGTTCGCCCTGCCGCAGATTTTGCTCATCGGCAGTGGCATCGTCGACAAGACCTCGTTCTCCGTCCCGTCCATCACGGAAAAGAAATCGGGTCACGGTAAGGTCTCCGTCAACGGCATGGTGCGCGGCAACATCAATGGTACAGTGCATGGCATCATGCACGCCACGGTCGAGGGCGACATCGACCTGAATCTGATCTCCGGATCTGCAAATGAGGAGCAAGACGATGAAGAAGACTAATCATTTCTATCGCTTCTGCGCGCTTGCACTCTCGTGCCTGCTGCTCATCTCACTTCTCCCTGTCACGCAGGTCTTGGCAGAGGGGGACGGCGCCATCCATATCAAGAGCGCAGAAGACTTACGATCCCTCGCGCATTCCTGCACGCTCGACTCCTGGTCGCGCGGTAAAACCGTTGTGCTTGACAACGATATCGAGCTGACCGACGATGACGAGCTCCCCATCCCGACGTTCGGCGGCACGTTCAACGGCAACGGCCACACCATCAGCGGCCTTTCCATTACGCAGAGCGTCTCCCCCGCCGGTCTTTTCGGCGTGCTGCAAAAGGACGCCGTCATCAAAAGCCTGAATGTTGAGGGCACGGTCACCCCGTCCGGCGACAGCGAAAATATCGGCGGCATCGTGGGTGAAAACCACGGCACGATCGAAAGCTGCACATTCAACGGAAGCGTTTCCGGCAAACGCAGCGTCGGCGGCATCGCGGGCAGCAACCTCGCCACGGGCATCGTGCGCGCGTGCGACGCCTCGGGCGCGATCTTCGGCCAGAGCATGACCGGCGGCATCGTGGGCGAGAACCTCGGCTCCATCGTCTCCTGCCGCGGCCGCGCGTATGTGAATATCGAGAGCACCGACCCCAGCATCGACTTAAGCGACCTGAGCCTCGATTTCTCGCTTGACCTTGCAAGCCTGTCCCGACTCGACACGCTCAATATCGCCACCGACACCGGCGGTATTGCAGGCTATTCCTCCGGCGCGATCGCGTCGAGCACGAACTATGCCGCTGTCGGCTACCAGCACATCGGCTACAATATCGGCGGCGTGGTCGGCCGCAGCAGCGGCCAGATCCTCGCGTGCAGCAACGAGGGTGCGGTCTGCGGACGCAAGGACGTCGGCGGCATCGCCGGCCAAATGGAGCCCTATGTGCGCACGCAGGTCTCCGCCAGCCAGCTCTCGCGCATCCAATCGCAGATCAAGGAGCTCGACTCGCTCGTCAAAAAGGCCGTCAACGACGCCGAATACGGCTCGAGCGAAATTTCCGACCGTCTCGACCTGATCTCGGGCTACCTCTCCGATGCATCGGACGCGGCGAACGACGTGACCATCGACGTCGACCCCGACGCCATCCCCCAGCCGAGCATCAGGATCGACGGGGATTTTGACCCCGATGACCTCGAACCTGAGAATCCCACTCTGCCGGATATCAACGTCAGCTTCGATCAGGATTTTGACGTCTCCGACGTCGTCACCGTGTCGAACATCAACATGGTCGTCGGCTCGGTCACCGCGGCGAACAGTCAGCTCTCGATGATCACCGACAACGTCAAAAACACCAGCACGGCTCTTTCCGCCGATATCCGCAACATCAGCAGCAAGTTCAACGAGCTCACGAACACGATGTTCTCCGCCATCTCCTCGCTCACCGGCGGCACGGGCGATCTGATCGTCGACGCCTCGAGTGCCGATATCAACTCCGTCACGCTCGGTAAGGTATCGCTCAGCCGTAACAGCGGCGCGGTGTACGGCGACGTCAACACCGGCGGCATCGCCGGTTCCATGGCCATCGAATACACGCTTGACCCCGAGGACGATGTCACGGGTCACCTTTCGAACATCTACCGCAAGCAGTATGAATACAAGTCCATCATCCAGAAGTGCGTCAACACCGGCGATGTGGCCGGCAAGCGCAGCTATGTCGGCGGCATTGTCGGCCGCATGGACCTCGGCTATCTGACTGCGTGTGAGACGTCGTCCTGCACCATCACGAACGAAAACGGCAGCTATACCGGCGGCATCGCCGGTCTCACCGGCGCGACGGTGCACGGCAGCTTTTCCAAGTGCACGCTCAGTGGCAAGAAGTATGTCGGCGGCATCGTCGGCTCCGGCGTACAGGAAAATGTCGACGGCAGCGGCAGTACCGTGAGCTGGAACTACTCGCTCGTCGATATCACCGACTGCCAGCAGTACCAGGGTGCGATCTCCGGCAGCGACACGGGCACATTTGAGCATAACTACTATGTCTCCGACGATCTCCCCGGCATCAACCGTCAGGGCTACGCCGGGCGGGCCGAGCCCATCAGCTATTCTCAGCTGCTCGCACTCAGCGACCTGCCCGAGAGCATGAAGTCCTTCACGCTCACCTTCGTTGCTGACGATAAAACTGTGCTCAGCCGCACTTTCAACTACGGCGACTCCATCGACGAAAGCGACATCCCCGAGCCGCCCGCCAAGAGCGGCTGTCACGTCCACTGGGACCGCACCGACCTCACGAATCTGCACTTTGACACCGTCGTCACCGCTGTTTACGAGGCCTACACCCCCGGCCTTGCCTCTGAACAGACGCGAGAGAGCGGACAGGCTGTCATCTTGGTCGAGGGCAACTACAACGACGGCGACGCCATCACCGTGACCGCCCAGCCGCTCACGCCCGCGGCGTTCGACGTGCAGTCCGGCACTGTGCTCGACCGCGTGAAGGGCTACTTCTCCTGCCTCAACCGCGGCGAAATGCCTTCGATGGTTGCCAACGCCGAAGTGCTTGAGCAGTGGCGCATCGAGCTTGCCGACGACGGGCAGGACACGCACACCGTGCGCTATCTCCCGCCCGACGGGCAGAAGGAGCTGCGCATCTACACCCGTGAAGACGGCGGCAGCTGGCAGGAGGCCGACTGCGGCACGATGGGCAGCTACCTCACCTTCTCCACGAGCGGCGACAGCGTTGAGTTTGCCGCCGTGCGGACGCTCGACGTCTGGGGCATCTGGCTCGGCGTGCTCGCCGTGCTGGCTGTTCTGATCCTTATCATCGTTCTGCTCGTCCACCGCCACAAGCGCAAAGCGCGCAGACGCGCCGAAGCGCTGGCGCGCAGCGCGAGCGCCGTCTCGCAGGCCGAGCAGATCGTCCGTGGCGAGGACGCCAATGCGTCCACAGCAGACGAAGCCCCTGCCAAGGCAGATGCAGCCGCCCCCGCAGCGGTCGAAGAAGCCACTCAGGCGGATGCGCCTGTGTCCGCTGAATCTACGGCCGTCCCCGCCGCCGTGGCAGTAGCAGCGACCGCTGCGCCGGTTGTCACCGCCGCGGTCGAGGGCGCAGAAAGCGTTCCCACTTCCGAACCCGCTCCCGCAGCCGATCCCGACTCCATCGAGGCGCGCCTTGCGCGCGCGGAAGAGGAACTTCGGCTTCTTCGCGAGGAGCGCGAGGCACGCGAAAACGTGCTCACGCAGCCAGCAGTACCGCCCGCGCCGAAAAAGCGCAGGCGCCGCCGCTTCCTCCCTATTCTCATCACGATTTTAGTCTTGCTCGGCGCGGCTGCGGCGTTCTTCCTCCACTCCGACTTTAAGAAGGACCTCGAAGCCTACCGCCTTGTCGAGGCGCGTGTCAAAGAGGACCCGATGACCATGGACGTCACGGTCGACGCCTCCTATGGCAAAATCAGCCTGAGCGCGGATGCCTCCGTCGCCCGCACGAAGAAGGACGGTGCTCCCATCACCTGCATCGAGCGCGACGGCGCGGCGCTCTACTACGCAGACGGCGCGATCTACCTTGAAAACGGCAAGTCCTACGCTGTCGGCGGCGCATTCCCAAATTACGCCGAGCTCATGGATGAGACCGCCGAGCTCTGCCGCACGCTCACGGTGACGAGATCCGTTGACGGGCAGGAAAAGCGCTACACCCTCACCGCCGAGGGCGACGACGCGAGCACACTGCTGCGTCTTCTCACCTCGGACGATATCGCGAACGCCGCATCGCTTTCCGCGATCCGCGTGGATCTCACCGCCGAGAGCGGCGAGCTGATGGACGTAAGCTTCACGGCGGAAAACTCCGGAGATCTTCGCGTGGAGGCCGCCGCGCACTTCACCGACGCGCTCGCGCCGGTGATCCCCGACGATGTGCTCACCGCCATCCATTCGGGCAGCAATGACGACGCTTCCACGCTGACGGACAACGCGCTCCGTCTGCTGGGTGCCTGGGGCGAGCTGACCGCGGACGATCTGTCCGCCGACATTGCTCTTTCCGCCGACTGCGGCCCGATCGTGCTGAACAGCACGCTCCAGTACGACCGCAGCAGCATCGACGGTCAGAGCTACGGCAGCATCCGCAAAAATACGCTCGCCGTCTACTTCTCCGGCAGCAAGATCTGCGACGCGGACGGCAACAGTGTCGACACCGCGAGCCAGCAGCTCGTCGATGCCACGTCGCTCATTGACCTCTGCTACCAGTCCATTCTGAACGGCAGCGCAGGCTGCGATAAGGTGAGCGACGGCTATCTCTACGGTCTTTCGCTCGACTCCGACGCGATGAGCGAGCTCGCCGCCGCCATCGCGCCGGATATCAAGGCACAGAATGTGACCTTCTCCTCCGGACGCATTTCCGTCCGCGTGAGCGAGCAGGGCGAGCTCCAGTCCGTCAACATCTCGTGCAGCGGCGCGCTGCACCTCATCCTCTCCGACGCTCCGGTGTCGCTCTCCGCCGTCATCACGCCGGCGGATCGTGCATTCTCGATTCCCCAGCCGGCGCTCAACGCGCTGAAACAATAGAAAAGCGGAGGGAGATTCATACTATGGGAAATCGCATCATCAGCATCAGCCGCCAGTTCGGCAGCGGCGGCCACGAAGTGGCCGTGAAAACAGCGGATCTCCTCGGCATCCGCGTCTATGAGCGCGAGCTGATCCGCCTTGCGTGTGAATACGGCGAGCTTTCGGAGAAAACGCTCTCCCCCTCAGACGAAAAGGCGACCAACCCCTACCTCTTCCAGACCGTGCACGAGGGCAACCACCATGTGCTGCGCGGCAAACCGACGAGCGAAGTGCTCTTCGCCCTGCAAAGCCACGAGATCCGCCGCATCGCCCGCCACGAGGAGTGTGTGTTCGTGGGGCGCTGCGCAGACTATGTGCTGCGCGGCGAAGACGTGAGGCTTCTCACCGTGTTCGTCGCCGCGCCGGACGAGCACCGTATCCAGCGCAAAATGGCGCAGGAAAAGCTCACGCGCGACCAAGCCATCCGCCTGATCCGCAAGATGGACAAGCAGCGCCGCAAGTATTACGAGAGCTACACCCACAAGGCCTGGGGCGCGCCGGAGGGGTATGATCTTTACCTTGACACCGGTGCGCTGTCGACCGCTGACGCGGCGGCGGTCATTGCGGAGCGCTTCCGCAAGCTGTAAAAAGAAAAGAGCTGTCTCTCGAGAGACGGCTCTTCTTTTTCGCACAGGTGCGAAGTGCTCTGCGGCATACATGCCGCGTGATGCGACCCCCATTTTCTTTCCCGAGAAAGAAAACGGGCGTCGCCCGTCCAAAAGAAAGGCGTTCCCCATTGCAAGCGAGCAGCTCGAAGAGCTGCAATGCTTGCCGAATCGGGTACCTACCAAGCAGTGTATCTAAACGACTTGACTATCTTCTATCTTCGCTGTCGCTTTGCCTGCAATTCGCTACCCTTACGCAATCTCCGCCTACTTTGGATTTGTGCAGATTTGCTTCTGCCTGCCAAGGCAGCATTGTTGGGGCTTGCCGCGATATGCGCACTTTCGATAGCAGGCGATTACACCGCACCGAAACAAGATTCGAGAGCGGCAGCGGATAATAG
>OJKP01001325.1_pt1 | contig 14322 bp, 16 predicted proteins | sample 1596521 | NCBI WGS metagenome assembly OJKP01 (sample SAMEA4350130, study PRJEB24818) | metagenome | biome: human; feature: gut; material: faeces | place: Denmark | collected 2013-09
GAATTGCTGCTTCCCGATGGCATACGCAGCAAACAGTTCCGGATGTGGGGGCATACCGGAAGGCACAGGAACGGTGCCGTCCTCTTCCACACATTCGTCAGGGCATGGAAATACACGGAACCCGATCCTCTGTACGGAAAGTACACCACAAAAGAATGGACGAGATACATCATCGAGTGTCAGCCGGATATTGAACCGGCTGATGCCTTTATCTATCGGAATGAGTCATTCACCCTTTACTCGCGGGAAGAACTGGAGCGGCTGGTCGGGATTCTGCACGGAGAACTTTTCAACGGATTCCGTCCCGGTCTGTTCATACTCTGGGCATACCGTATGGAATGGAAGGAACTTCCCACATGGGAATGGAACATGCTGAAAGCGGAAACGCACCTCTTTTTCCTTGGCGTCTCCCCCGTCAAGATACGGACAGACCATAACGGACATACAGTAACCTTCTATAAAAAAACAGAACAATATGACACGCTATGAGACATCCCCAGAAGTCCGGCCACTTGAAAAGACAATCTGTGAGTTTGCAGGCTTGAACGGGTACGATCCGATGAACGTGTTCACAGATTTCCTGCGTTACGTCATACACGGATTCTCACCGGGCGCTCCTCCGCTGAAAGACTGGAGGTACAAGCGGCAGCAGAATGCCGCATTCATGAAAATGTTTGCGGAATGGGTGCGGCTCATGCAGAAGCAGCTGGAGGCCGCATCCTGGTATGACGCGTTAGGAGACCTTTTCATGGCGCTCAGTTCCAGAAAGGGACAACAGGCGCAAGGGCAGTTCTTCACTCCCGTACATATCTGCGACCTGATGGTAATGTGTACGGAAACGGACGGAAAAAAGACCGGGCAGAGGATAAACGACCCTACCTGCGGAAGTGGGCGTCTCCTGCTGGCATATCATGTACGCCACCTGGGTAATTATCTTGTCGCGGAAGATGTCAACCGTACCTGTTGCCTGATGACCATATGCAATATGCTCATTCACGGCTGCGTGGGGGAAGTCATCCACCATGACAGCCTCTGCCCCGAAAACTTCATGGACGGCTGGATGGTAAACCATACACTGACCCAGACGGGCATTCCTTCCATTCGCCGGATGAGCGAGGAGGAATATCGGACAAGCAGGAACATGTCCGTTGACCTGCTCAGAAAGCGGAAAGAGAAATTGCGCCAAATGCAGCCGGACAAGAAACAATTGCCATAAAAACATGGCAGAATTTATAAACAATAAAACGAATGATTATGAAACTGAATGTTAGCAATGAATTGAAATCCCGCCTGGTGCATGCGGCGGAAAACGGAAGTGTGATAGCCAAAGACATCCTTTCGGAAGTAAAAAAGAACGTACCGGTGGAAGAGATCATACGCGGTACCTACAACTGCTTCTCCACCAAGCGCAAGCGGACGGAAGCGGGCACGTTCAAGAAAATCCGGATCGTGTTCACGGCCTGCAGCAAGGATCTGGCCCATCCCAGTTTCCCGGACCGGAACAACCCGCAGGCACCCTGGTTCCCGGAGAACCGGACAGACCTGGAACCCTCCACGTTTGTGGAACTGTTCAAGAACCTGCCCAAGTACTCACCCGACGAAATCAATTATTTCTGTAGCGCCCTCTCATTGGACAGCAAAGTCACGGTCAGGCTGCATGAAAGCATGAACGACTTCATGGAAGCCTATCTGGAAAGCAACTACAGCCCCATCTCCGACAGTGACACATCCAGCCTGCACAGTTCTTGTATGCGGTATGAGGACAAGGCACGCAACGCCGCTGACTTCTATACCAACTTCGTCGGCGCTAAAATCCTTGTGGCGAGGGACGAGAGCAATAACATACTCGGACGGGCTGTCGTATGGAACGAAGTGACATTATGGAAATCAATAAATACGCCGATTGCCGCCTCCCTGCTGGACCGCATCTATTCCTCACACGCATTCGTCGCCGAACTGATCCGCAAGCAGGCGCAGAAGACAGGCATCCTGCTCCGGCGCAAGTACAATGACTATACACATACAAAGGATTTCATCGTACTGAATCCCGTGAAGGGGCAGGAATGGAAAACCGGAGATAATATCCAGGCAGCGTTGACGGTGAAAGTGCCCGCCTGCAGATGGCACAAGAAAGGGGTACCTTACCTCGACACGTTCTACAGCCTCCACCTGACGGACGGCAGTTTGGAACTGCGGAATACGGAGGGGGACACGGGCATAGCCCATTGCCGGAGTACGGAAGGATGCGCACAACGGACAAAATACATATGCCCCAGATGCGGCAAAATACATTCCTTCACGGATACGGCATTCTGCAAGAACTGTCAGGACATGTTCTATGTATCCACCGTATTCGGGAAAGTACTGAAAGGCACGTCGGTGGAATACAAGGGAAAGAAATATCCGTCTTTCCTCTTTCATAAAGGGCGTCCCGTACTGGAATTCAGACGGTACATGCAAATCGAGAAGTTGTTCATCTCTTAAAATATCAGTATCATGGAAAAATTAATGGCTCTTTACAGCATCTCCTCCCCCTCCGGCAGGGAGGGGAAGATGGCCGGGTTCATCATCGGAGAACTCAGGCGGATGGGAATTCCTTTCCGGCAAGACCGGCACGGAAACATCTATGCGGTCAAAGGCAACCGGACAAGCTACCCCTGTGTCGTGGCGCACATGGACGAGGTACACCGGCGCAAGACAGGCTCCTATGCAGCCCATCTTGTGGCGGATTCAATGATTGTCGGTTATGACCACCGGCACAAACGGATGGTCGGAATCGGTGCGGATGACAAGAACGGCATCTGGATCTGTCTGAAGTGTCTGGAGGATTTCAAGGCAGTGAAGTGCGCCTTCTTTGTACAGGAGGAAGTGGGATGCATAGGCAGCAGCCATGCCGATATGACTTTCTTTTCCGACTGCCGTTTCGTCATCCAGTGCGACCGGAAAGGGAGCGGGGACATGGTAACACAAATCAACGGAATGAAACTCTGCTCCAATGAATTCATTTCAGCGATAAATCCCCGGAAGTATGGCTACAAGCCGGCACAGGGACTGGCTACGGATGTGGCCGCATTGAAAAGGAACGGGCTGGAAGTATCCTGCGTCAATCTCTCCTGCGGATATTACGAACCTCATACGGACAACGAGTACACCATTCTGACAGATCTTTACAAGTGCTACCGATTTGTCCGGCACATCATCTGTTGCCATAAGGAAACCAGCACGCATATATCGAAAACGGAAAGAAAATCTTTCCCCGGATATCATGAACTGTTCGGACCGACCGGATATAGTGAAATGGATTATATCCGTTTGTCAGAAGAGTACAAATCTGAATTTACTAAAACAAATAAGACAAGCCATAAGAACAAATTGTAATTTATCAACTTTAAAAACAAAAAATATGGAAGCAACAGTCATGCCGGTCACTGCACCGGTACAGAAACAGCAGGGACTCAACCAGGTAGTCATAAACAAGGTACGGCGAATGATAGAAGGCAGGCAAGGGGATATCATGGACACCATCAACCGTTTGCTCGGTGAGGGACGGATCGCGCAGGATTTCATCGCTCCCATCGGGGTGAGCCAGCGTAGTAAGGAACGCCCCGTTATCTCCTTCAAAGCGGAAGGAAGAGTACAGATAGCAATGCCCGAAGGGAACTTCAACCTGCACGGCAACGCCATCAGTCAGATTTCGGAGAAGATGGGCATTCCCGCCAAATACCTGCGTGAGCTTTCCGCAGGGGATGTTTGGCAGAAACAGTTGTGCGCCACCATCCTGAACGAGCATTCGGGATGGACCGAGCGCACAAGGGTGCTGATACGGGCGGTAGGCATGGAAGTCCGGGGCGTATTGTCGGACTCCTACCGCCGGCTAAACTCGGTGGACATCCTGACCGCTTTCATCCGTGAGGCGGGAGGACAGGGGGCGGTCGTGTCCGATGCCTATATGAACGACACGAAAGTATGGTGCGAGACGATCCTGCCCACTCCGATAGAGATACCCACCCGTAGGAACGGGACGGTCATCATCTTCGCAGGAGCACGCTTCTCCACATCCGACTATGGCAACGGCTCGGTTGATATGCGGTCGTTCCTGCTCAACGGGGCGTGCCTGAACGGAATGGTCCGGGAATCCGTCATGCGGCAAGTGCACCTTGGAGGCAGACTGCCGGACTCCCTGTCCCTCTCCCAAAAGACCTACGAACTGGACACGCAGACCACCGTATCGGCAGTTTCCGACCTGACTAAAGGATTGTACAGCAAAGATACCATCATGCAGAAGGCCATCGAAATTCAAGGTGCATCGGAAATTGACGTGGATTTTGACAAGGAACTGAAGAATCTGGTGCAGAAAGGAGCCTTGTTGAAAAACGAAGGACGCGAGGTGGAAAAACTGCTGATGAACAACAATCCTGACGACGGAGTGACAGGCGGGGCCACGCTCTGGAAACTGACACAGGGAATCACCGCCTTTGCAAGGGAACAGCAGCCGGAACGCTGCCGGGAACTGCATGAAATATCGGGGCAGCTGATGAACCGGGTAAAGGTAAATTAAGAGTGGCTAAGACTAAAGCCGTGAACGGCGATGGCAAGCGTCCGTTCACGGCTTTGCATAATTTCAATCTACGGTATATAGAACAGTTCAAACTCCTCTTTTCTTCTTCTCTCTATGCCTGGAATGACTTTCCCCCGATAACAGCGGAACGATACATATTCCCTGTAAATATCCCGGTTGCCGCTGTCCAGTTTCTGAATCAGTCTGCTTTTAGGTATTTTGCCGTTTCCGATCAGACGGTAACAGCCCACATTAAAGCCTAACAGACTTAATAGAAGCGAGTCTTTTCCATATTTACGGAATACCTTCAGACACCGTTCAAGGTCGCATCTCAAAAGTGAGTCCGCCTGTGCCTCGTTCAGATTCTCGGTCAGCTTCTCATTGGGGAGCAAGCGGTGCCCAAAACCGATGTATGGCATTTTTCCCCGGTGCCATCCCTCCCAGCGCTTGATACAGCGGACCGCCTTGTCTATATCGGAAGGAGGGGTTTCCGCCTTGCCATACAAAACAAGTGACAGAAAAATCATAATAGCCGGTATTCTTTCATACAGCCTCCTTGTTATTGTCTGCATCCGTATCCTTTCCATTGAAATCATATGTCAATTGTTGCAGATTCCCCCAATTGTCCTCAAAATAGAGGTCTATGGTCTGAGATTCCTCGCCACTTTGCGAAGTATAATAAAGACGGAATTTCCGTTCGTTCAGCAAATAACGGTCATTGGGCTTCAGCACCGTGCCGTCCTCCATCCTCAAACTGCCCTTACCGTCCGGCTGGAAATACCTTAACGTATAGACCGTTCCGGAAAAATTCCCTTCCGGTTTGATTTCCAGACGGATTTCCACTGTCCCACCATCGGCGATCTCGTCCGCTACCGGCATGGACTCTACCGTGAACGGGTATTCTTGTCTGATATCCAGCTTATTGTCACAAGCGACAAGGCTAAGAAAGGAAAATGACATGCAGCAGGTTGTCATCATAAAATCAAGGATTCTTCTTTTCATGGGTATATGTTCTTTTTGAGGTTAGAAAATGTATTTGACTCCGGCTCCATACTGGAAATGGCAGCGGCCGGAAGCACCGCCCCATACAAAACGTTCACGCAGACATAGCAGCAGGGCTATGCTGTCCGACAGGTATCCTTCCGCTTCCAGCGTCACCGCACCTCCATAGATGAAAGACTCACACTTGCGCAAGGAAGCTCCGTCATCCAACAGGCGGTTTCCGTTGTTCACGGTCTCGTAGCCTAACAGGGCGAAAGCGCCAAGGTTCAGGAAGAAGGACTTGCCGGGGCTGGAAAACAGCGTATGGTAATAACCGCCTTCCCCCGTATATTGTACCAAGGATATATGCGCATTCCGGTAAGGAATATTACGTTTCAGCATCTCACCGCCAAACACCCACTGGTTCCCGTTCCTGGTACAGGTGGATACAGCCAGCGAGAAGGCATAGCCAGCATCGTGGCGGTTTGTCCGGCTGTAAAAGCCGTCGGCCATCTCAGTGGTGAAGCGGACGGCTTTCATTCCCGGCAGGCGGCGCTGGGCTTCTGCCTGCCCCGTAAAGAGGGCAAGCAGGAGGATAATAAAGATGGTGTTTCTTTTCATGATGCTCATTTTACTTTCAGTTCATTGACAGTCTCGGCGCGTACAAGGTCTTCGTTCTCCACCTCAAACGACTGATGGCGTCCGCCCTGTTTCTCGTACATCTCCACGACCAGCTTCTTGCCGTCGGGAATGGTGAACTTGGGCAGGGTGAATACCGTCCGCTCGTTCTTCTTCCCGTCCACACGGGTCACATAGTTGAAAGCACGCAGCGGATAGATGACCTGTTCCTGCATGGCGGTACGCTTCACGATTTTCTTGTCCACGATCCTGAAGGTCACGAAGTCCACATCGAAAGGCACGTTCGTGGCGTTCTTCACTTCGGTATGGAAGTAGATCAGTTCGCCGTGCGCATAAAGTCCTTTAAGCAGGTATTGCACTCCGAACCGTTTGCTGCCGATGTGCTTGACCTTGTGTTTGTTCTGTTCATATACGGATTTCATGATCAGTCGTACCAGACGGGGGGATTCCCCGGCGAGTTCCTGCAAGTAGATTTCCATCGCATTGTTCGGACGGTTCACGGCCTCTCCGTCATGGATGAAGTCACACATCTCCACGTTCAGCAGCAACGGCTCGTCGGCATACTTGACATTGAATGTATAGAAATTGCCGTCTTCGGTAATTACGCTCATGTTTGTCTCGCTGCGGAAATGTTTCCGGGTTGCCTTCACACGGATGACATTTTCCGCACCGTCCGCCTTGCCCGCTATCAGATTGGATGAACCCAGGTCCACATATCTTACGGGAGAGGGGAAAATTATATGTACGGTCTTGTCATACGTGATTTCCAGACCATGCGGGGGAATCATTTGGCTGAAGCCGATCTTGCGGCTCAGACCTTCGTAATAATCCCCGCTGCTTTGCTGCGCGTATGCAGCCACTACGCCCATAACCAGGGCAAACATCATCAGAATCTTCTTCATGTGTGTTCTTGGTTGATTGATGAATAATCGGTTGGTTTCTTTCTTTCATTTTTCGGGAGAGTGCAGCAACAGCCGGTGTCCGGCCTTCAGGGTGATTTTCATCGGGCGCATCTTCTTGCCCACATATTGTGACACACCCTGTATCACCCCCTTGCCCACATCCGAGGCAATCTGCGCCCCGGCATCCGTCGAGATGTTGATGCTGCTCCCCATTGAGGTGCCCATACCCGCGGCTATCTCACGCACAGCATCATATTCCATCGAGTTCGGCACGAGGATTCCCCGCTGTCCATCGGCATCATATACTTCCAGCTCCACCGAGAGCAGCGTGCCCTTGTATTCCACCGTCTCTATAAGGATTTCCATCCGCTCCCCCTGGACACGTGTACCGCCGGTCAATACCGTCCCTTTGGGAATGAGCCGGTCGTCCACCGCCATCGGCTCCAGTAACCGGATGTGTAACACCTGCCCGTCCGATACGGTCTGCGTACCGTGTACACAAGCGGTGATGGTATTCCTCTCGGAAAAGAGTGTCCTGCCTATAGGAGTGTGGAAACCGGTGTTCTTCTCTCCCGCAAATTCGGCGATGAAATCTTCATTGCCCATAGGTTGTGCTAGCAATGACACCACCCGGTTTTGTATATGCTTCACCGGGCGGACAGCTGTCCTGTCTTTCCGGTCACTCCGGCCATTCACGGCAGCCGAGGTATCCGGCTGCTTCCCGTTGTAGCGGGCAGCCAGCTCGTAAGACCTCTCCAGCAGGGCCATTTTTTCTTCCAATGTCTGTCCTTCCGGCTGTTCATCAGCCTTCTTCTTCTCCAGTTCCTCTATGCGGCGGAGCAATTCGGTATTCTGCGGATTCTCCTGCCGGGTATAGATAGTACCGAGCGAGCGGTTTACGTCCCGGTAGGCTTCCGCCGAAGTGCGGACTGAACCGGAGGATTTTCTCGTTTCTGGTTCGGCCGGAAGTTCCACGCTTACCCTGTCCGTTGCAAGCTTGGATGTATCGCCACCGCTTTTGTTGAACAGTTCCGACATTTCCTGAAAGGTACCCTTGCGCCACTTTTCCTTTTTGGCCAGCGCTTCCTGCTCGTAGGCATTGACTTTGTTACCCTCCATCCTGGAATCTTCCGGAGAAGGCATCTCTACATTGAATCCCTTGCCCTTTTCCGCCTCCGCCTTTTCCTTTTCAGACGGGCTGAATACCAACAGGAGGAATCCGGCGCACAACAGGCAGAAGAACGGATAGACGAAATACTTGGCGCGTTGACGCTTCTCTTCAGGAGTCAGCGGCTTGTCATTCGACAGCCCCAGCTGTCCCCTGATTTTCTGAAAGTCCATTTTCATGTTTCTATATGTTTGAATGAATGGTTGTTGTTCCCGACCGTAACGTGGCGGATCGGATATGCTCAAATTTTATATTGGCTTCCCGCTCTCCAAAATGGGATACGGAAGAGACGACCGAGTACAGGCAGGCCGCCGTGAACAAAAGCGAGGCGGCACTTACCAAGACAATGCGCTGCTTTCCGGTCAACCGGTGGCAGAACAGCCGTATCCGGCTGTCCGCCCGTTTCAAAACGGCAGGTTCCCTTCTCATCGTTCGGCACTTCTTATATCCCTATTCTCCAGTATGGTGAACTGCTCGATGATGAACCCGTTGGGATTGTCATCCGAACGTCCCGTATTCTGGAGCGAACAGGAAGTGACGAGGCTTCGCTCGGTCACGTTACTCTCGCGGATAATCAGCTGCCTGGCGTATGTACGCATCTTGTAGGGATAAGTGGCGAAGTCACACACCACGCTGTCCACGTGCACCACCTGGTTGATGTTGCCCGAAATCAGCCGATTGTAATACCCCTTCTCGGCGAAGTCCACATAGTAATTATAAGCGCTCTTGTCCGCCAGTTGCAGGGCACGGCCGATATTGTGTTCGATGGCATCCTTCTGCGGAGAGAGCGAGAAAAACAGCTCGTGAAAGCGCCTTACATGTTCCCGCGCCTCGGCAGGCCTGTTCTGTGAGAGATCCTGCGAAAGGGCCATCATCAGCGATTTGCCCCCGTCAAGCACATAGATTTTCTCGCGTTGCTTCTCGGCAAAGCGGTATGAGCTCCACAGTGCATATCCGGTGACAAACGCACAGCAGCAGGTAAAGACCGCCAGCATCAGGCGGATACGCTTGAAGCTGCTCTCAATGTTGGTCAATGACTTGAATTCCATTTATCGAATGATTGGTTTGAATGGTTGTTTTTTCTTCGGATTGTTATTTTCCCCTCAGTCTTCCCCCGATATTTCCCAGTATGGCACCGCCCAGCCCGGCTGCGAAACTGCCGGCTTTCGTGGCCGTGCGGTTTAGGTTGCGGCTGAAGTTTCCGGCTCCGCCCGCCTGTACGATCCAGCCTGCCACCGTCGGGACGGTGAAATACCCGATAATTCCTATCAGCATGAATATGATGTACACACTATTTGAATTGTCTATCGAGTAGTCCGGATTATTCTGCAATTCCTGGATGTCGTTCTGGAGCATCAGCACCTGGAGCTTGGCGAGCAGGGTGCTGAACAGGTCGCTGACCGGAAGCCACAGGTAGACTGAGATATACCTCGTGAACCACTGCCCGAGTGTGGACTGGAAACCGTCCCACACGCTGAAGGCGAACGCCACCGGTCCCAGTATGGAGAGCACGACCAGGAAAAAGGTCCTCACGGTGTCTATCAGCAGCGATGCCGCCGCGAATATCAGTTCCAGCAGGCTGCGGAAGGCGTCACGGATTTTCTTCTCCAGATTGTACATCCCCACCTCCACGTACATGCCCAGGCGGGAGGCGGTATCTATGGTTGACCAGCCCAGCTCGTCCAGCTGACGGTCGAATTCCTCGTCGCTCACCAGGTAGGCGGTTTCGGGATTGCGCAGCATGGCCTCCCTTTCCAGTTCCTCCTTCTGCGCCCTGTACTGTTCCATATCCAGCGTCTGCCCCTCAAGCATCTTGTGCGTACCCTGTACTATCGGGCTGAGCACGGCGTTCAGCGTGCCGAGCACCAGCGTGGGGAAAAGCAGGATGCAGATGCCGATGGCGAAGGGACGCAGCAGGGGATAGACATCTATCGGTTCGGCACGGGCCATCGACTGCCACACGCGGACGGCGACATAGAACAGGGCACCCAGTCCGGCAAGCCCCTTTCCCACATCCATCATGTCCTCGCAAAGGGGCAGCATCTCGTCATACAGGGTTGCCAATATGGTATGCAGATTGGCAAAATCTATCGACAACAGCATCATGACTACCAGTATTTGGAGGTTTCATTCCCGTAAAGCCGCATCACACGTTCCAGGTCGTTCTTCTTTCTGGCTCTGAGGTAGCTTACGGCGATGTTCTTGTTCGTATAATAGCTCACCAGGTTACGGTAGCGGCGCATCTCGTTGTAGCAGTTGTCCACCACGTCCATGCGGTCCTTGTCGGTCATGGAAAGCGTGCTCACGTTGATGACCTGCTTGAGGTCCTGCAGTACGCCGTTGCTCTCCTCCAGCAGGCGGGTGTAGCCGAAGGCGATGGCGTCCAACTCGCGGGGTGAGAAGTTCCCGTCGTTCATCATCTTGCCGAAGTTCGTTACATAAATGTCGGACACGTCGCCCACCATCAGGATAATGTCACGCACCTTGCGGGCATCCTGTATCAGATTGTTCACCGCTCTCAGCTGGTCGTAATATTGCTTGGCCTGCTCATAGATCTTTACCGTCTCCGCAAAGTTCTCGGCCGTATTGACCGCCGTCTTTGAGGTGTGGGCGATGTTGTCGGACATGTTGATGATGCTCTGGGCAAGATTGCCGGGGTCGGTCACCACCCACTGGGCATTTGCACCGGCAGCGCACAGGGCGAATGCCGTTCCTATCAGGAGTGACTTCATCCTCATGGGCGTTCCTCCTTCCGCACATAGTCACCGTTCGGGGAGAAGGTCAGCACATCGGCGGCCTCGTTATAGGAGATGTCGATGCGGTAGCCCGTGTTGATGAACAGGTTCCCGTTCTCCTCCACCAGCAGGTAGGTCTGAGGCCTGAGGAGGCGCATCTTTCCGCTACGGGCAAACACCGTCACCTTGTAGGCCTCCCCTTCCTTATATACCAGCACGTCCGGCTTGCCTTCCACGCTGCTCCACGAGCCGCAGAGCTTGTCTCGGTCGGTACCGCTCTCCGAGCAGCCTTGCAATACCATGGCGGTCACACCGATCAGGCACACCGCCAGTCCCATAAGGGATTTGTTTCTCATAATCGTTTTCATTTAGGGGTTGATACTTGTTTTTGTTCCTCTCGTTTCTTGTCCGCCAGCCGACGGATGGCAAATTCCAGGTTGCCGTCCAATTCTCCGGCAAGCCGTTGCACCTCCAGTTTCTCGGACTCTTCCGTCGTGAACGTGAAATACTCTTCCGCGCTCACCTCGGTGGCATAGACCGCCGAATGGGTGCCGCCAAGCCCTATCCACACCTCCCGATAGAACCGCCCGGGATGATTCGCCTGGTTGATGGAGAGAATCTGCCCTTTCTCTTTCTCCGTCAGGCCGAGCAACTGCTGGATGTGTTCAAACTTGTTCAAGTATTTCCGCTGGTCCAAAAGGATCTTGCAGTCGGAATTGTTGATGATGGCCTCCTTTACAATCGGGGAGCTGATGATGTCATCCACCTCCTGTGTCACCACCACGGCCTCACCGAAATATTTCCGGACGGTCTTGAACAAATATTGGATGTAGCTGGCCATATTGGGAGACATCAGTGACTTGCCGGGTAGGTCAGGGGCATTACTGCCCCTTTCCCCCCTCAGAACCGTACATGAAAGTTTCCAATCATACGGCTCAAGCAGTGTTAAATTTCTATTTAATAGAAACCAGCTCATAGTTACATCTTATTAGTTTGAATGACTTTTCTTCTACAACTGTCATGCAGCAGAAAATTTACTTTCTTGCCGTTGACTATTTGTTGGGAAGTTCCCCAAGGATGTTCCTTGTCTATGGGTTTACCACATACGGGACATAAATGGTTCTGTCTTTCCCACATGTACAGTAACGATTTTCTACCGTTGAGCGACTGTAACATCTTGTAAGTCCTGCGCTTTTCAAAATATTCTGTCCATTCGGGGTCAAAGGGATTTGCTTTACCTTTTACCTTGACATATCGGGTAATCTTTGTGTCATACAGCCTTTTCAGTGCAATCCTGTCATCAGTCTTGCCTTTCTTGAAGTTTGCCACGAAGCACCAGTTACGGTTTTTTACCCGTGTAAAGTATCGGTCGGCAATCCAATATTTGCCTTTCTTGGGGTGTCGTCTCTTAGCCCATTGCCATAACTTTTCAAATATCAGGTAGTCAGCTTTTCTGAATGTGTCAGAAGCCACACAATTCTTGTTGTAGTTTACCCAGCCTGTTATCACAGGATTCAAGAGCCTTATAAGTGATTCCTGTTTGCTTCCTTTATTGGAATCAATGATTCCCCGGATTTTCTGCATGAATTTCTTCAGGCTCTTTTTGGATGGTTTGATTAGAAGCACTCCTTTGTATTTTCGGATATTGTACCCAAGAAAATCAAATCCGTCTTCAATGTGTGTAATCTTTGTTTTCTCTTCCGACAGGGTTAATCCCCTTTCTTTGAGAAAGTCCACTACTAACGGTTTGATTTCTTCCAAAGCTTCCTTGCTTCTACCCGTGATGATAAAATCATCCGCATAGCGTACAAGATGTACTTTGGGATAATAGGTCGTTTTCCTGTTTACAAATTTCTTGTGATGCTTCTCTGCAAGCATAGTTTGCAGTCCGTCCAGTGTCATATTCGCAAGAGTTGGTGAAATGATACCGCCCTGTGGAGTACCCTCTTCCGTAGGGAATAGCTCCTTGTTGAAGACGAAACCGCATTTGAGCCATTTTCGCAGCATCACTTTATCCATAGGGATATTGTTCAGTAGCCATTCATGGCTGATGTGGTCGAAACAACCTTTGATGTCACCCTCCATAATCCATTCGGGAGAAGCTTTCTTTGCAAGGACACAAAAACATTGTTCCCTTGCATCTCTAGTGCTTCTTTCTTTACGGAAACCGTAGGAATTACTGTCCGCAGTTGTTTCCGATACAGGTTCCAACGCAAGCAGATATAATGCCTGCATAGCCCTATCTTTCATTGTCGGGATACCTAAAGGACGTAGTTTCCCATTACTCTTTTTGATATTGACCCTTTTTAACGGCTGGGGCTTGTAGCCTCTTCTTTTCAGTTCACCGATAGCCTTGAATCTGGCATTGGGAGTTGACCATTTCACCTTGTCAACACCTGCGGTGTCACTGCCACTGTTTGATGTAACACGCTTTACGGCTAAAGCCTTAGCGTAAAACGAATGCGTCAGCACCCACTGCAAGGATTTCACCCTGCCGTGTTTGCCCGCCTTTTGAGCTTTTACAATACGTGCTTGTAGCTTATTAACCGCTATCTCGCACTTGTTCCAGTCTATGCTTTCCCAAGTGTTCCATTTCCGGTCAGTAGATGCACACGATGTTTTAATTTCGTTCATTTGCTTTTCTCTTTTAATAAGTTCTATAAGTTTCTTGTAAAACATCCACCATGCGGAAGTCTGCCCACTTTCGTGTGAAGTGATGTTTCAACCTCTATCCGTTCCATTACAGAACAGCATTCGCTTTCTCCGCATTCCTCTGCCCGCACTCCATTCGGCTTCACTTACGGTCTGCTTACCTGCTGTTACACAGGAGAAGTACGGGTTTACCATGTTTCTTGTATATGACAAACGAATGGGTTAGAATCCGTCTATCCGCCGGCAGTCGTTATGTCCGTGTAACCTTAGCATGGAGAAGGTTATCCGACTGCATCCCTTTTGGGTTAGAGCCCAGTATCATTAGCAGCTCATTCGAAGTTACGACGTTTATCAACGGTTCACATTACGTTATTCATACCATTCAGCCTAGCTCCCCTGTCGTTCGATACTAACGGCAGTTGTCATCCCCTCACGGTTCAGACTTCTCCTTTCGGAAGGGCTTCATTGTCGGTTCTGTTACCGCACGGGTTCATTGCTTAATACCGCACGTTCCCATAGGCTACTGTTGACGGAACAACAGGTTCAATCATTCTATTTCTAACTCGTGGAATGAAAGTTGAACAATCATATACAAGACTTACATGTCACAGCCACGCTTCCTCGATGACCAGTACCTTACGGTTCTTCTTGATACGCATCTTTTGCAGAAACACGTCCATGATAATC
>OJKP01001330.1_pt1 | contig 14295 bp, 12 predicted proteins | sample 1596521 | NCBI WGS metagenome assembly OJKP01 (sample SAMEA4350130, study PRJEB24818) | metagenome | biome: human; feature: gut; material: faeces | place: Denmark | collected 2013-09
GTGTTTCAACTCTGCACTTGTCATCCTGACACCCCCACAATACAATAGTAGCGGAACGTTTCGCAACGTTCCGCTACTATTGTCTCATGCCTGTCCATGCGCGGGGTGGTTTGACGGTTACTTTATATTCTTGAAGAACGACCCGTTTTTCTTTATGACTTCACCAGACTTGTATTGCATCCATTTTCCATCCGCACCCTTCAGGTATTGCGCATTTCCAAGAGCAACAGTGACCTGGCAGGCGGCCGATGTTACGGCTGCTGCATTCTCAATCCAGCTGTATGCAGTACCCAAATACCCCAAAACTGTATTGGCTGTGTTACCTCCAAAGTCTGTTTTGTTGATCCAATCTTTCACACCAGTAATGCTTCCATAGTAACGGGCTGCCGTGATCGATCCCTGATCATCCTTGGTATTCCACCAGCCTTTTTTATTCTTTGTGCTGTCTCTGTATTCTTTCGTCAACGTCACTGCTTTCGTGTTCTGCTCAACGCTAGCCATCATATCGCCAAACTTCATAACCGCATAAACGGAGGCTGCAACCAAGCCGACTATAGCAACTACCGCCAGCGCCGGGGCCGCTGTAACTGTGGCAATCGCTGCGGTCACAACGCCAGCGACAGCAACAATGACGCCGGCGACAGCTTTCACACTGTTCCACACATACTTTCCGTCACCATACTTGAAATAATTGTAAGCGCTGACACTCGTGTCTGATATCCAGTTTCCTGCTTTGCGGATTGCCTGCGCCACGGAATCTCCAACAATAGGCAATGTGGAAACACCATCCAGAAAATTCACGTAGCGGTTATAGAGCCAATCCCCCGTCACCTGCCATAAGCTGCGCCGCCCAACATAATTGGAAACAGTCACATTAATATTTTTTGCTACCGCATCATCCGTGTCCCTCGCTTTCTGTTCCAGAAGGTCAAGTCTCTTACGAAATTGCGTGTATGCGCCCTGAGTCTTACTGGCTTTTGAAATTTTCTTGTTGATCAATTCCATCGAGCGGTTCACATATCCGCAGGAATCCGAACCAGTAAGGCTTTTGCAGGAACTAAGCACCGATTTCATATCTCCGATATAATCAGAGAGATACGATTCCGTTTTTTTTGCTTTTTTAATGCTGTCATCGATTTCCCAATAGTTAAAGGACACTGCCGGCATAACATCCACCTCCCATCTTTAGACAAGCCCTCTCAGCTTTTGCAGTGCAGCTTCCCGCACGACCTCTCGCGCAGCTTGAAGCTCCGCCTTAACCCGTTGTATTTCTCTCTCGACTTTTTCGATTTCCTTCTCAAGACGGAGGATCTCCTTGTTCAACCACTCTTTTTCTTCCCACTCATCCAAACTGTGTCCAGACCTCGCGGAAACTCGAATATCATCTGCAACATTCGCAATATGCCCGACGCCCTCAACCGCCTTTTCCAGAAGATCCGCTGTCTTTCTTCCGCTTTTTTTAATGTCCTCTACATCATCCGCGGGTTTCCTGTTCAGCTTCTTGACAATTTTTTCAACGGAGGCCTTCCGGCTTTTTAATTTCTTGTTTTTTCCCTGTAGCTTGTTCAGTTTCTTCTCTAAACTAGCAATGCTCATTTTCATCACCCATCAAAACCGATTTTGATTTCCGTCTAGTGTTTTGGCATTTTGAGTATCCACTTCCATGTATGCTTGGGAGGCTGCTAACAACTCCTCACCAATGTCATAAAAGGATTGGCTGATATCCGTTAACGTACGTAGTAGCTGCGCTGACTTCTTATCGAACATATTTCGGCTTTTTCCATCCCAATTTACAGTGAGTGATGTGATAGTTTTTCGATAGTTCTCTTTTGTGGTTTCCATAATTTCGGCAATCTTTTGCACTTGCGTAATAATGGCATCCATGTTTCTTGTATCAAGATAAAAATCGGTACTTCCCATGCATTACACCTCCTGCACAGTTTTAACACGTCTGATTTCTTCGCCTTCAAACAAGTATGCATCATCCTCTGCGGAAAGATCTCCCAAATTTCGAATGCTGGAGCTGTACACATCTATCATTTTGATTTCCTTGAGAGAGCCAAAGTAGAGGATTTTTTTATCATCTCTGACTTTGCGGCAGATAGCCGGTGCCGAGGAGCGAATGCTTGTATCGTCAATATCAGTAAGAAGGAACAATATCTTCATTGCGGAATACTTCCTTGCAATTTTATTGAAAAACTCCTCCGTACTGTCATTGTCAGCCATCACGTCCAGCGCACGCTTATTGTTAATCAGGATGATAATCCATGGCTCCGTCCCCAGAGAGTATCCTTTGCTATCCTCCAGTTTATCAAGTCGATCTTCAAGTGTGCCGCAGACATCTTCCAATATATCGCCCAGCGCATCAGGAGAAGTTGCATAGGCTCTGACAAAAGCATCGTCCTTGTATTTCCCTAGCTTGCGATCAAACCCATCTATGATATAAAGTTCAACGGGCCGCTTGAAATAGGACTTGCCAATATTTTCCATTAACGCAGCAACAAAGCGTTCCTTTGCCACGTTGTTTTTCCCTGCCAGCGTCAGCATAAATTGGGAATAGCAGTTCAGCGCTACATAGTTAACGGTGTTGTAATCAACCGCAAAAGGAATCTCATCCCGAACAGGAATATTTGCGCAGTTCTGCGCGAAAAAGTCACTTGTCAGCCGCTCAGGTACTTCCGGAATCTTTCTTGCGCTCATATCGGGATATATTTCGTTCATCTCCTGTACAAAATCCCGAATTGCAGATGAGCGGGCAGCTTCTGTCCCACCGGCAAATGCCATGAAGGTCTGAACTTCATAGATACCTTTATGCACAGCGGTCAGAGCTCGGCCCGGAACGTTGGATGGCTCCATTCTGCACCGTTCCAGAACATAGGAGTATTCATTGGAATCATTACAGGGAAGCGCAATTCTCGTTCCGATGGAGGTCAGGTATTTGTAGCTGAGCCCTCCGGTCTGTGAACTAGTGATGACAAACGAAATACCATAGGTCAGCCCCTCTCGCAAGAGACGGATCAGCATATCCTCATATTGTTCTCCGAAAGCATCCTTGAAAACTCCCAAATTGTCCACAAAAACCACAATCAGAGCCAGCTGCTCCGTGCAGACTTCCCGATATGCCGCAAAAGAACCAACCCCATTTTTGGAAAAAAGCCGTTTTCTTCGTTCCAGTTCTTCAAAAAGCAACTTAAAGAGATTCTTCAGCTTTTCCTCTTCCATGACGGTGACCACACCACCTGTATGATGCAAGGATTCAAATACCCGAAGCGTCATGGCACCCAGGTCAATCATGTAGAAATTGATATCATCCGGTGTATATGCCCGAGCAAGCTGATGTATTGCGCTTTGAATCAAATTGGTTTTTCCCGTTTGAGCCGTTCCGATTATCAGTGTGTTATCCTTGGCAAGATTGATAGTCGTCACCCCCTGATATTGTTCATCAGGCGCATCGAGAATGCCAAGCCCAATCTCGCCAAACTCTTTGGGGGCAGATGCGTCAGGGCATAACACCATCTCTGGAAGAGGTTCGCAGCATATGGGGGGCAGCTTCTGAATCTCATTTTCCCGACAATATGATGCCAATTTTTCCACCAACACGTCCAATTGAGTCAGATCCCGTTCTACAACGCCCCCGCTGTAGCCAGATTGAAACAGCTCAAACACTTCGTTGTTCCCCACCTGAAGATAGGCTCGGCCCGGTTCCTTGATTTTAAATGCAAGCGCAGATTTGATTACTTCGTTGCTGTCTTCTCTTGTGGCTACCTTCAGGCAGATTTTAAACTTTGAATTGCTCCAAATCTGTTCGTTGACTTGCCCTGCCGGTTTTTGTGTAGCCAATATCAAGTGAATGCCGAGGCTTCGCCCAATGCGCGCAGCACTGATAAGTTCTTTCATGAATTCAGGTTGGTCAGCCTTTAGCTCGGCGAATTCGTCTACTACGATAATCAAGTGAGGCAGGGGAATAGATACTTCCCCATGCTTGTATTTTTCAATATATTTATCAATATTGTTGACATTGGCTTCTGCAAACAGCCTCTGACGCTTCATCAGTTCTGCCTTAATAGACGCAAGGGATCTGTTAACAGCTCTGCCCTCCATATTCGTGATGGAGCCCACTAAGTGAGGCAGCTCCTTGAACTGGTTAGCCATCCCGCCGCCCTTAAAGTCAATGATAACAAACGCAACTTCATGAGGGTGATACCTCATCGCCATGGCCAAAATGTAGCTTTGCAGCAATTCACTCTTGCCAGAGCCAGTGGTGCCGGCCACCAAGCCATGAGGACCGTGTGCCTTTTCATGCAGGTCAAGCAATATCTCTTTGCCATTGCCAACGCCTATGGGGGCAGCCAGAGATTTTGTTGCATCACTTTCTGCCCATAGCAGCCCCGGATTCACCTCAGATGCAGATTGAATCTTCATCATTTCAAAGAAGCTGAATTTCTGAGGAATAGATTTCTTCCACATGCCTTCCTCACAAATGATATGACTCAGACTATCCGCAAACCGCTCGAAGTCATTGGCTTCTGCATTATCAACAATGAATGCCTGTGTAAGAGTTGCGTTTTCACGATGGAACATCTTTCCGCTGCGTCCATCAACCTCAATGATGAGGTTGCATTCCTTGGGAAGCTGTATCATGTTTTCCACAACGAGAAGCACGCCGGCATTGAGCTTTCTGTTCCGGAACAGATACTCCGTGATGGAGTCATTCCTTCCCAGGAATGCCGGTTGCGCAATCACAAATAAATAATACGGAAGCGGCATGGACACCGCACCGAAGTTGCCCTCCTCGTCCATCTCAAGCTTACGAATCTTCATGGCATCCGCAACCGCATTAAACAGCTTTTCTGCGGCAACTCTGTTCGTGGCAACCAAGTGCCCACTGCGGTCATCATCCAGCGTATGGGGCAGCCTCTGTGTCCAATCAAAGTTGTTTCGGTCGTTTTCATCATAGATAAAGACCATCTTGACTTCCCCATAATAATGGTGAGCTGCAATCTGTGCGACTATATTTTTGGTCAGACGAAATGTGTCTGCATTACTCCCAACAACCCCGCAAACCTGATTTTCCAGTATACTGCAGATGATAGGAGCATTACTGACTGTACAATACTTTTGTTGGATTTCTTCTGGGCGCTTCTTCAATTCATCGTCTTCCAGCGAAATTGCTTCTTTTGGAGCACGGATCTCAAAGGAGGCTGGGATCTTTCCGGTTCCCAACCGCACAGACATAAAATCCGAATCCATTGGTTTCCGATCCCAGAGCTTTCTATCTACGGTTCCAGCCATTTCAAAGCAGGCTGACAAATCGGGATCCGACGCCAAAAGAGCATTCCGTTGTTCCTTTTGTTTTGCTTCAATGGTCGCAACAATTCGATCCAAATGCTCGGTATATTTTTCGAGTCGAACATCCATCTGTGATGAATACCCGCGTTTTTGCTTGCGGTAATTTATAATAGACACGACCAAGCCAATTAGTGTCATTGGCAATGTGTAGAGCATCATTCTGGAGTTTCCGCTTATCGCCGTTGTTGCAATCGCTACGCCAACAGTGCCAATTACAGGCAAAAGCAAGGATGCCAGATTCAACTCCGGTTTTCCAGTCACAGCAGGAGGTGCTTCAATCTCTACCGTACCGGTTGGGACTTCCAGCTTCAGTCTGGGAGAACGAACAAAATCAACATCCGCGCTCAGTACCCGGGCCGGGCTTTGTGCGCTGTGAATCTGTACACCGTCTCCCGCGGAAAGTATCTCCAGCGAGGTTCCGTGAAACACCAGGCTGAACGGACCAATAACAATGCGGTCTGAAGCAGATACCGGACTTTCATTGACACGCGTCTCATTCAAATAAGTACCGTTTGTGCTGCCAGAGTCCTGAATGTAATAGCGGCTTCCTACTTTCTTAATAACAGCATGACGCCCGGACACAAGAGGACTTTGCAGCACAATGTCGTTATCCTGATCCCGCCCAACCGAGATGTCTCTGTCGATTCCAAGGTTCAGCGACTTAACTTGGAGCACGCTATCATCCATACAAATCATAGATACCCGATGTTGCTGACTCAGTACATAGGTGACTGACATCTGCAATGGTCCTTTTTTCAACGTCGCACCCCGCAAAAAGGTGTCACCATTACACACAATCTGCCATCCGTTCTTTTGAGTGGTCAACACAACATGGTTTTTTTTCAAATCAGAATCCGAAAGACAGAAACCGTCATTTTTCCCGCTGCCAATCGAGAATTTTGACTTCCCATCTAATGGTATATCCTTGCAAAAATCATTATAAAAAAGCCTAACTTGCATTCTCATTTCCCTTTCGTTCAGATTATACAAATTTGCAGCTCGTAAATCATTAATTTCAATTATATTGAATAATTGAAATTTGTAAAGAGCAATGTCAGATTAATATACCGGTTAGGTAACGAAATAAACAAAAGCAGGAGTTCCATATTACTTCTATCCCTGCTTAGTGCAACTTGAATGTGCGCGCTTTCACATTTACGACGGGTTGTTCTTTTTTCGCTTGGAGCATTTTGGGCAGCCATGTCCTTTCGTGCGGCTAGCAATACCCGTTTGCCATTCGTACCCACATCGAGAACATTTCCACCATGCTTTTTTACCGCTGCCAGGGAGCAATTGACCAGGATCTAAATCTTTGTTTTGGGAACAATCCCACTCTTCTAATAATTCGGGGTATAGAGTTGCCAAATCATTTACCCCAATCTTTGGCACTCTGCCACTGCAACACGGACACCCTACGCCTTTTTTACGATTGTTAGGACTTGCTTGCCATTCGTGGCCACATTGTGAGCAAAGCCACCAGACTGGCTTAAACCGTCCCGCCGAAATATCATTAGGCGATAGTGTTCCATTTTTGGTGGGATGCCATTCTTTTGCCAAATCGGGCATTGTCTCAGCAAGTGCTCCCACTCGCTTGACCGCTTGTTTTGTAAAAGATTTCCCGCGTTTTTCTTTAGAGCATTCCATACACCCATATCTCCCTGGGCGTGTCATACTGTTTATGCTACATTGCCACTCATGACCGCAGTCCGGACATTTCCACCACACGGCTTGATTCGAGCCAACTGTGAACATATTGGGAGTTAATTTTCCATTTTTAGAAAAATCCCAGCATTTCACAACATCGGGCCGAATGTCTGCCAGCGAATTCTTGATTTCGCTCAGATAGCCGAGGATATCAGTTCTATCTCTTCTCAGGTCAACTGTGATAGCGCTGTGATAACTATACGGGTTCTTTCTTGTCCTCATATTTGAATTGCGGTCAATAGAATCCAGAATTGCTCTAATAACTCCTTCCAGCTCAGAGTATTTACGTACTTTGGGAATGTAATAGACGGCATCCGCAACATCTTTCCACTGTAGCCCTGTATCCTCTTTTACTCGGATAAGAGTAATTTGATGCGCCTTACAAATGGCATACTTCTTTTTTTCGCGCTCAAGCTGTTCTGCTGAGTTATGCCAGTTTGCTCCATCGAATTCAATTCCAAGGCGAATAGACGGAATATAGATATCCAGTTCCATGGAATGTTTAAACCCTTCTTTATACCTGTTGATTGCGTCCGGATAAAGGGTTTTTACATAGAAAAAGATGGCCTGTTCAGGAAAAGAAGTTTGGCTTTTGGAATTGCAAATAGGACACTGTGTGTTGTCGCTATTTCTATCGCGAATAGTCGCTGTATACTCATGTCCTAATGGACATAGCCACCACGCCTTTTTCCCACTTCCCGTAGTCACATCATACGGCGTTACATCACCATTCTTTGTGGGGTGCCATTCTTTGGCCAGGCGAGGATTTAAAGTCGCAAGGTCATTAAAGCCTCGTAACACTTTGTGTCCAGAGCAGTATGGACAAGAATAGCCTCGGTTGGCTCGTTTGATAATAAATTGCTCATATGGATGACCTTTTCCACACAACCACCACACCTTTTTGTGGCTTCCCGCCGTTACATCATAAGGAGTTAAATTGTTATTCTTCTCATAGTTCCACTCTTCTGATAATTCGGGATTTGCGGTTGCTAAATCGTTTATACCTCTAATTGCTCTATGTCCAGAGCAATATGGGCAGCCATATCCTCGCTTTGTTCTTTGATTAACTACCATTGAGTAAGTGTGCCCTTCTGGGCATAGCCACCAAACTTCCTTACCTGATCCAGATGAGATGTCCTCAGGCATTAAATCCCCGTTTTTTATGGGATGCCATTCTTTCACTAAATCGGGGTGCAGTGTAGCCAAATCACTCTCGCCTTTTATCAATTTGACCATTGTTACCTCCCATGAGAAAATGCCAGCAACATCAACAACTTCCTGCATCATTATAGCATACTTCATCAATTCTGGAAATGTCCTCAATTGATCATGTCACGCACCCACTTGCGTAGTTTTTGGTGTCATAGGAGCACACTTTCAAAGTAGTTCAAGTCAATGTGCTCATTTTTGGATTCAACTTCCGGATTCGAATTTGAAAGTATCACTTTTTGAATAGGTGGAAAAAACAAAATGACGGAGAACAAAATCTTCGCAACCGATTTCAATTGCACTTTCAAAGTGCTAGATGATTTCCTGTGTTTTCTAAAAGAGCGCAAGGAAAACAGCAGATGTATGGTATTTCCATAATAGAAAGACATTTCCGGCTTTTGCTCTTATCTGCTCCAGTTGTCTTTCTTTAATTCCTCGAAATATGTACAGGTCTGCGGTGCATTCTTTCTCAGGTGCTCCATCATTTCTGAGTTGCTGCCGTGGGTGATCCAGTAGTCAAAGCTGTCTGCGAAGTATTCCCTGGCGTTGGTTTTGGCGTAATCCCGCAGCCCGGAATTCTGCGCTTCTGCAAGATATAGCTGCTCATGCTCTGCGGGGAATCCCAACTGCCAATCCAGAAAGTGTCCGAACTCATGGAGCGTCGCGCTGGCCTCCGAGATGTAGATGGCTTTCTGACTGTAGTTGGTGGCTCCAATGCAGCTCATGTTCAGCTGCTTGCTAAGTTCGCTGATGTAGTCGAAGTCGATACGGTACGTCCAGCCGGTGGCGTTGAAGGCATCGAGGATCTGTTCTGGTACTTTCCGCAGTTCCAGCAGGAAATCGTTGACATTGACACCTGCCGCATTCACCAGCGTCACCGGTACAGGCGGTTCCTCAATGCGGAAGCTCTGTGTCAGGACAGCATGAAGAATGATCGCCGCTTCTCCGCGCGTCACGAGCGCATTGGTATCTGCATCATCAGAGCACAGCCCGAGCTCCCGCCCTGCGCGAAGGATGTTGTCAGCAGTGCTGAGCGATGTCCCTCCCTCGTAGAGCGTGTAGTCATAAACCGGAACATCTGCGGCGGCAAAAGCACTCTCAACCAGCACGCTGCGACACATCGGTGAGCGCAGCGCGGAGAGTGCGGTTTCGTTCAGCCAGCCTTGTCGGTAGGCTTCCACGACGCTGCTTCGCCCCACATCCTGCCAGCTGTCACCGATAGTTTCCACACCATAGGCGCGGCAGAGCATGACAGCCCATTGCTCCACAGTGATGAGCTGTTTCGGCGAGAAGCAGTCATTTTCTGTTCCAGCAGCGATCTCACATTCTGCCAGATATATCACGCTTTCATAGCAGTCCGCAGACTCCGGTACGTCATCAAAGCCTGTGCAGGCAGCGGAAGCGGCTGTGGGCAGGATCAATGCCAGGACAAGGGTGCAGACAGCCAGCACTGTTCTTCTAACGATCATCTTCATAAGTTCCTCCATATTCTTGTTCTTTCTCTGTCCTGTATCCTCCGGTAGAGTAGGCTCTTCTGGATGCGCCATGGTGACGCTACCCTATGGACAGAATTTTGAAAGGGAAAACGTCACAGTCCCCCCTTGGCGGGAGGCTGTGACGTTTTGTGCTTTGTCAGCCGATATAAATTGCTCGTGAGACTGCCGTTGGAGCGGTGGCGGTTCTGCTTCTCAATGAGCTGCCTGCGCTCCAGATCTGCCAGAGCCCGCTGGACTGTCCGCGGCGAAAGTCCCAATTCTCGGGCGATGGTCTTGATCCCCGGCCAGCAGACACCGGAAACGTTTGCCCGGTCCCGAAGATAGATATATACCGCCTTTTCCCGGTGACTCAGATGCTCCTCGGCGTAGATAAAGTTGAATTGACTCATCTGCTTCCCTCCATGTTATAGGGATTCTTTGTGCAGCTCCGATGGATGCTGCGGATGAGTTCGCTCTGGTCAACATAGGCAATCTTTCGGGCTGCCTGCTCCGGCATCCGATAGCCGTCCGGGTCAAAGGTGATGCCCCAATCCAGAAAGAGACGCAGTTTGGTGCGCATGGGATGGGTTCCCGTTTTCATCACTACAAACTCACCCTTGGGGATGGATTTCAGTTCATCTGGTGTCATGAGAGCGCGCTCCATCATCTGCAAGGACTGGCTGCTCTCTTTCCCCTGACTGACGGAGCCGGACAGTACCGTCCTGCTGCCGAGGGCAGCGGAGAGGGCATCTGCCGTTTTGCTCTGGGGCGAAAAGCCGCCAAAGATGGTGTCCTGGCAGTTGTCACATATAATTTCCGCACCTTCTTTACCATAGTTCTTCTCCAGTTGGGCAAGGCTCTGGATAATGGGTACCAGCGTCAGCCTACGGGAGCGTCCCGCGCTGAATAGGGGCAGAATGTCAAAGGGCGGCATGGTACCAAGTTCATCGCAAAACAGTACCACACGGTTTTTGAGCCTGCCGCCGGTTTCATCCGCCACGGAGAACAATTCGCGGGACAGGTTTTGGATCATGAGCGCCGCGATGAAATTCTTTGCCGGATCTTCTTCCGGTAAAATCAGAAAGATGGCGCACTTCTCCGAGGCAAACATTTCGGCGTTGATGGGGCTGTCGTAGCAGATGACCTGCTCCAGTTCTGTATCCAGAAAGGCGTTGAGTCGGGACATGACGGTGGACATGACCGAAGCCATAGACTGATCCGCACTGGTGAGGGCGGCGCCTGCCAGCCACCGAGCCTTATGCTCCGGCGGTAACTCATCCATGAGCAGCTGAAAGCCATTCTTGCCTCTTGACTTCGGCACCGCCAGCAGATCCTGCACCAGTTTGAAGGCGGATACGATGTGCCGCTTCTCCGGCTCCCCATCCTTGGGTGGGGCGAACTCCGCCAGCAGAAGCACAATGGCAGTCAGCAAACCTTCCGCACTGTCGTAGAAGAAAGCATTCTCGCCGTATTGTGCAGCGTCGCCGTCTGGGTTGATGATAGTCTTGGCGAGGATCTTGGCGTATTTCTCTGCGCGCGCTCGGGCAGCGAGGTTCTCCGGATGCATGCGCGCAATATCCATGTAGTGATTCATCAGCGTCAGGAAATTGAAGCCGTCCGAGCGGGTTGGGTTGCGCAGGTCGATGACGGATACCTTGTAGCCGTAATACCGGGAGGCGATGGCACCGTAGTTGCGCGCCAAGTCTCCCTTGGTGTCCAGCGCCAGATAGCTCATACCGCTGGCGCTGGCATACTCCAAATTTGCGTATAAAAAATACGCGGTTTTGCCCACGCCGGAAGCGCCGATCATAAGGCAGTGGATATCATCGCTGTCCACCAGCGCACGGACATCCTGCTGATCTTCCACCACATTTTTGATTTTGGAAATCGCCGACTTCTTTTTCTTCGGCTTTCGCTTTTCTTTTTTCCCTGCTGTAGGACGGCGGAGCCTCTCCAGCAGCTTGTGAGTGGCCTGTAAAATCACGCCTTTTTTATCTCTGCGCTTTCTGCCGCCCATGCTGCCGAGGATGATGCCCTGCACCGTGGGCAGATCCTCTCCCTTGCGCCAGCGGCGAGGGCGAAACGGGACCACATGATAGGTCGTGTGGATCTCCTTGGGAGTAGCCCAACGCGCCGTTCCGTGCTGACCGTCGCCGACAGTTTTGCTCTTGAAATTGTTGAGAGAATAATTCTTGGAGAGGAAGGACACTACGAGCAAGAATGCCAGCAGTCCGCCGCCAAGCAAAATCAGGGGCCATACGTTTTCGTTCATGCGTCTTTTTCCTTCCTCTCGAATTTGGCGCAGAGATCGTCATTCCAGTCCTTGCGCACCGGGCAGAGCCGCTCCACATCCAAGCCCATGTCCTCCAGCGTATCCGTCATACGGTCGCAGGCATCGTTGCCCGCGTCATCGTTGTCGAGGCACAGGTACACCATGTCCAGCTTCGGATTCTGCCGCAGCCGCTCCAGCACCGGCTGGATGGAGAGCCCGCAGCAGGCAACGTAGCTGTGCTCCTGCCAGCCGTAGGGATAGAGGATAATGTGGGACAGAAGGTCGATAGGAGCCTCGAACACATAGAGGGACTTGTCGGTCCCGTTTTTGTGGAAGCAGTGCTCACTTGCGCTGCCCTCAATGTTCATGCGGAACACCCGTCCCTCGCTGTTGGTACTGCGGATGTGCGCGTGCTTGGCCTCACCGCTGTCATCCAGCCCCACGAAAACACAGTTGTGATGCTTGTCCTCGTAGAGCAGCTTTTCATGTACGAAGGCGGAAATAACCTCGCGGTCAATGTGGCGCTGACGCATGAGGTAAGCATACATACGTCGCATGGTTCCGTAAGGCTCCGGCAGCGCGAAAGCCTTTGAAACTTCATTCACAGGCTTTGCCTGTTCATATGTTTTTCTGTTCTTTCTGCCCAGCAAAAGCAAAACCGCCTCCTGATAAGGGAGACGGTAATAGCGCTGGACGAAGCTGACGGCGTAGCCGCCGACGCGCGCGGAGTGGTCGAACCATTTGTTGCCCCGCACGGTGATGCTGGGATCGTTGGGAGTACGGAACTCCCGGCCAGAGCGCACGGGTCGCTCCCCCTGAGCGCGCAGCAGCGACACGAGATCCGTGTTCTGCGCCCGCGTCTTTTCCTCCGGCGTGAAATAGATAAATTGGCTCATGATGTTTCCTTTCAGGTCATTGCTCTTCCTGTTGACAATATGTGTTTTATCACATATAATGAGTTGCGGAGAAAGCGTGGTGAATGTATGGACTACACTGTGGAATACTACGAGAAGGATGATGGCAGCAGACCTGCTGAAGAATTCATTCTCTCGCAGGATAATAAAATGCAGGCAAAAATATTCGCTGCATTGGAATTGCTCGAAAGCAAAGGCCCCGCCTTACGCGAGCCATATTCAAAGGTGCTGGATGACGGAATTTTTGAAGTGCGTGCAAAGCAAGGTTCGGACATCAGCAGGGTGCTTTACTTTTTCGTGGTGGGACGCAGAGTGATCCTCACCAATGGCTTTGTAAAAAAGACGATGAAAACCCCGCCGCGCGAGATAGAACGTGCCAAGCGGTATCGCGCAGACTTTAATCAAAAAAAGGAGGCATGATTTATGGGGAAGAATTTTCGTGAGACTTTGAACGAAAGAATGCAGGACCCTGCGTTCCGTGCGGAGTGGGATGCGCAGGAACCGGAACGTCAGATCATGCGCGCCATTGTTGAAGGCCGTGAGGAAAATGGCATGACGCAAAAGCAGCTTTCCGACATTACCGGCATTACACAGGCTGACATCAGCAGGCTGGAAAGCGGAACGGCCAATCCCTCTCTGCGGACGCTCAAGCGTCTTGCCGCAGGCATGGGAATGGCGCTCAAGCTGGAATTCGTTCCGACGCAAACACAAATCTGACTTCAAAAAAAGCTGCCGCAATTCAAATTGCGGCAGCTTTTTTTATCTGAATGTCTGCTCCTCGTGATCGTCCGGCTTGTGTCCCATTGCCAGCCGCTTGCGCTGCAATTCCTGTCGGCGCTTGCGGTCGATCTGCAAGCCGCGGTGGATCTGGTCGATCTTGCTGTTGTCCTCGAAGATCCTGCTTATGTGGTGCAGCATCCGCACGACGGTTTCGCCCACCGTGGGGGCACGATAATCTGCTCCTGCCGGTGCGGTTTGCCCTGCTTGACCGGATGGCTGTGAGTGCGTCGGAGTCATTTCGCCCACGGGCGGCGCGGTATCTTTGGAGGCGGCAGCGTCAGCGGAGCCGGGATCTTCCGGTGCGGGACTCGCCGCACGGTCAGATTTGGGCTGTGCGGGAACGGTTGGCGCTGTGGATTCTACTTTGGCTCTCGTGGCCGCCGCAGGATTCTCAGGCGAAATGGATTCCACCGATGTGGCAGAAGTTCTCTGTGCATCCGCACACCGCTGCCGCTCCGCCATCCATTGCAGCGTTTCCTGAATGATCATGTTGCGGACGCTCCGGAACTCCTTTTGCCGAGAGAGCGGCAGGCGCTTGGGCGGCCGCTGATCGTAGTCCAGGCACACCTGCTCGTAGAGCGTCTGCCACGTT
>OJKP01001337.1_pt1 | contig 14250 bp, 12 predicted proteins | sample 1596521 | NCBI WGS metagenome assembly OJKP01 (sample SAMEA4350130, study PRJEB24818) | metagenome | biome: human; feature: gut; material: faeces | place: Denmark | collected 2013-09
GTACATATACCGACGCTATCTGCGCTGGCGCTTCGACATGACGCTATGGATGCGTCTGTTGTGGCGGGCGCCGCGCGCCGCCCTCATACCCCCCCCCCCCCCCTTTTCCCCCCCCCCCCCCCCCCCGCCCCCCCCCCCCCCCCCCCCCCCCCCGCCCCCCCTCCCCCCCCCCCCCCCCCCCCCCCTTTTTTTCCCACCGCCGTTATTCCGGTTTTCTTCCTCTCTCCGGGCCTGGATCTGGGCGTCCAGCTCATCGGCTGCCGCCTTCTCCTGAGCGGCCAGATCGTTCAGGCCGTCCGCCGTTTCGTTGTACTTGGCAATGAGCTGGGTGGCTGCCTCCAGCTGGCTGTTCAGCTCCGTCTGACGGCTCTCCAACTGGGAGCGCTGCTCCTCCAGCGCCTGCCGATCGGCCTGCATCTGCTGGCGCAGCTGCCGCAGGTCGTTGATGACGCTCTGGTCGTGCTCGGCCACCTCGTTGATGAAGTCGATGCGGCCCAAAAGATCGCTGAAGCTGGTGGCCTTGAAGATCACCGACCAGAAGGAGGCGGTCCCCCGCTCCTCCTCATCCCGCACCTGACGGCAGAACAGGTCGTACTGAGCTTCTTCTTTCTGCTGGTTGTCCGCCAGCTCCGCCTCCAGCGCATCGATCTGTTGCTGGGCGTTGGAGATCTGGCTGCGGAGGACGTCCGCCTGCTGATCCAGCAGGTTTTTCTGCTCCAGCGCATCGGCCTTGTTGGCCTCGGCCTCCTCGATCTGCTGGTTGATCTCCTCCAGCTTCTTCTGGTGCTCCTCCGACTGCTCCTGCAGGTCTGCGATGGTCTCGGCGTAGGCGTTTACCGGGCGCAGAGCGCCGCTGGTGAACACGATGCTCACCGCCATGAGAATGGCCAGCAGGCCGCACCATTTTTTCTTACTCATGCTGCACTCCTCCTTATACTCTCAGGAACTTCCGGATGGCGGTCAGGCTGCCGCCCACGCCCACCAGGATCCCTACCAGACCGAACACACCGGCCACCGGCCCCCAAATTTTCCGGAAGGACACCACCCGCAGCAGCTGCAGGGTATCGGACCCGGAAATGCCCTTGGAAATGGCCTCATACAGCAGCCACTGCAGCCCAAAGGCGATGACGGCGCCCATCAGACCGATGAGCAGACCCTCGTAGACGAAGGGCCAGCGGATAAAGCCGTTGGTGGCGCCCACCATCTTCATGATGGCGATCTCATCCCGCCGGTCAAAGGTGGTGAGCTTGATGGTGTTGGAAATGATGAACACGGAGATGATCAGCAGAATGGCGATCAGGGCGATGCTGATGACCCCCGCGATGTTGCGCACGGTGATGAAGCCGTTGGAGATATCCTGGTCCGCCCGGACCTTGGCGATCCCCTCCACGCTCTCCAGGCTCTGCACCACCTGGCCCATCCGGTTCAGGTCCGTCAGGTGCATGACGTAGCGGTGGCGGAAAATAGAGGGGTCCAGGTCGCTGTACAGGTCGTCCTCGTTATACTGGGCCACATATTCGTCCCGGGCCTCCTGCCGGGAGACGAAGGTGCAGTCCGCCGCACCGGGGATCTTCTCCAGCTTGGACTGCAGGGCCTTGGCCTCGCTGTCAGAGAGGTTCTCATCCACGAAGGCCAGCACAGCGTTTTCCTTCTGCAGATCCTTCAGGTTCTCGTTGGCGTTATAGGCCACCAGCGAAAAGGTCCCCATGATCACCAGACACGCCACCGTCACGCCGATGGCGGCGAAGGACATGAATCCGTGGGAGAACATATTGCGGATGCCCTCCCGGAAAAAATATCGAAAATCGTGCTTCATCTGTTATACCTCATACGTTCCCACGCCGTCGCCGTTGACATGCCCGTGATCGATCATGATGACCCGCTTGTCGAAGTGGTTCACCAGATCCCGCTCGTGGGTCACCACCACCACGGTGGTGCCAAGGGCGTTGATGCGCTCCAGCAGGGTCATGATCTCCAGCGAGCGGTTGGGATCCAGATTGCCGGTGGGCTCGTCGGCCACGATGGTGCTGGGATTGTTCACCAGCGCCCGTGCAATGGCCACACGCTGCTGCTCACCGCCGGACAGCTCGTCGGGGTACCGGTCCTCCATACCCTTCAGCCCCACCAGCTCCAGCACATAGGGGATGCGGGTGCGGATGTCACGGGGCGTGGCCCCCACCGCCCGCATGGCAAGGCTCAGGTTGTCGAACACCGTCTTTTTGGGGATCAGGCGGAAGTCCTGAAAGATCACGCCGATGGTGCGGCGCATATAGGGGATCTGCCGGTCGGAGATGCGGCTCATGGAGAAGCCGTTGACCATGACCCGCCCCGCCGTGGGGATGACCTCGCCGGTCAGGAGCTTGATGATGGTGGACTTGCCGGAGCCGGAGGGTCCCACCAGAAACACAAATTCCCCGTCCTCAATGGTAAAGGAGATGCCCTGAAGGGCCTCCGTCCCGTTTTCGTATGTTTTTTCAACGTCCTTCAATCGAATCATATCATATCCCTCGTTGCCGGAGACCCGGCCCGCTGCATTTGAAACGACGAACCCTGTCGGGCTGCGCCGTATTATGTCACCATAAGGTATTATATAAAAAAAGTTACAAAATGGCAACAGGAATAATATGAAAATTTTATGAACAGATGGGGAGGCCCTCCGGCAAAGATCCCGGTAGCCATCAGTGAACTGCACCCCACTTGTTAGATATCTAACAAATGGGGTGCAGTTCAGCAGCGCCGGGAATGGGGCTGTTGCTCTGATATGTGCTTTATTGGGCGCTGCCCTCGCCCAAGATGCGGGCGGCGCTCTCCTGAGCGAACTGCTTGCTGTATAGGTCGTGGTAATAGCCCTTGCGCCGCAGCAGCTCCTCATGCTTGCCCTGCTCCACGATGTGGCCGTCCTTCACCACAAGGATCACGTCCGCCTTGCGGATGGTGGAGAGGCGATGGGCTACCAGAAAGGAGGTGCGGTTCGTCAGCAGATGGTCAATGGCGTTCTGGATCAGCTTGTCCAGAGCCGGTGCGCCAATGTCAGAGGACTCGGCGTGGGAGTTGACCACGATGTCCGAGATCTTGCCGTCGGTGATGGTCACGGTCACTTCCATGTCGCCGCCGGTGCCGTTCTCCAGAGACATGCGGTTGTACTTGCCGTAGTCTGCATCAAAGATGGACCATGCAACGTTGCCGGTCTGGTGCATGACATTCATGCTCTTGCCCTGCACCCAGGTGCCCTCGTTCATGAAACGGTGGCCTTATGCTGCGCCGCCTGCAGGAGTACGACCAGGCCCACAGCACCGCCCTGCTGCACACCCTGTGCGTCTACCTGCTGCAGGAGCAGAACCTCCATGCCACGGCCCGGCAGCTTTTCATCCACCGCAATACGCTGGTGTACCGGCTGCAGCGCATCCGCACCCTGCTGCAGCTGGATTTGGATGACGCCGCCGTGCGCAATGTCCTGCGCACCGGCTGTATCCTGCTGGAATACTATCAGGGTGCCTTCTGATTTTTCGCACAAAACAAGACCCGGCACAGTCTGCATTCCACACTGTGCCGGGGCTTCATTGGTTTGTTTTCGTTACAGGGTCTCTACGCGGTCAAACAGGGAGCCCGCGGTCTCCACCGCGTCCCTGCTGCCAAAGGTCACCTTCACACCGGCAGCCATGGCATCGGCCAGACCGGCGGCCTGCTCTTTGAGCAGAGCTGCGTCCACGGCACACAGGGCCTTGCGGTCGGCAGCCTTCATTGCTTCGGTGATGCCGCAGAAATACTGCCGGTCCAGCTCCCGTGCCTCGGCGCGGGGCTTGCGGGGCGTGTCCAGCTTAGCGGCAGTACCCACAATAAAATCGTTCAGGTCTTTTTCGGTGTACTCCCGCGCGGCCAGTTCCGCCGGGCCTTTTGCAAAGGTCGTGTAGCTTTCCTGCATGTGAGGGTCACGGTAGGTATACAGGTATTCCACCCCGTCCGAAGAGAGCATTCCGGTGCCGTAAGCGCCGCCCACCTCGCGGATGTTGTGCCACAGGTATTCGTAGCTCATCACCCGGGCCAGCACCTTGCGGTCGCTGCGGCGCTCCATGGGCCACACCTGCACATCGTAGTTCACGCCGCCGTCAATGATAAAGGCTTCGTTCACCGGGGGCGTCAGGGGCTGGGTATAGGGCTGCGCCGGGGCGCGCCGGGCGGCGGCAAAGCGGCTTTCCGGCAGCAGGGTGCGCAGCTTTTCCAGTGCGGCTTCGGTGCCGTGCAGGCTGACGGTCAGGGCGGCAGTTTGCAGCACCCGGCTGCGCACAGCATCCAGTTTGGCGCCCAGTGCGGACCAGTCGGCCTTTTCCAGCAGATTGCACAGGAAGTGGTAGTAGCTCACGCCGGTGCAGGCTTCGTCCGCAGCGCCTTCTACATAATAATGGGCGCGGGCGCGGGTGGAGGCAAACTCGTTGCCCTGCTGGATAAACAGCTGCTCCATGCGCAATTTCAGCTGGCTGACCACCCGGGCATAGGCGGCTTCGGCGGCAGCGCCGGTAAGGACGGTATCGTACAGCCACTCGCCGCCGATCTCCACCGCCTTTTCCAAACTGCGCTCTAGCAGGCTCAGGCAGAGGGTGAGTTTCGCGTGGCAGGGAGAACCCTCCTGCCGCCCGGTCCAGAGATCCAGCTGGGCGCGGCTGTCGCCCAGCCATGTGCTGCGCAGGGTGTTCAGCTGCTGGGCGGTATGGGCGGGGGTGTCCAGCTCGTCCAGCACATCGGTGAGCAGGTTCAGGTATTGCAGCTCCTCCGGGGTGACAGTGCCAAGATCATAGTAGAAATTCAGGTACAGGCTGCCGGCAGAGGGGTGGCGCAGCAAGGTGGCACCGGCCAGCTGCTCGGCGCTGCCCTGCGGGGTGGCATCGCCTGCGCCAAGGTCGGCGGCGGTGAGAGGGTGCTCCAGCACCAGCTTGCCATCGGTGCGCACCGGGGCGGCAGTGTCCTCGGCCTTAGGTGCGGTGGGAATTTGCAGCACCTGTACCGGGGCGGGGGCAAACAGCTCCCGCAGCAGGGTGTCGAACCAGCCCTCCTCCAGCTTGCTGCGCAAGGCGGCAAAGAGCTTGTCGGTGTGCAGCAGTAGGGCGGCATCGCCGGTGTGCAGCCAGCCGGTGGCGGCGTTGATGGCGTCCAGTACACCGTCCGGCAGGCTGCCCGGGCGCTCCAGCGAGGCAAACTCGGCCTCGTTCAAAGCGGCCAGCAGCAGGTCGTGAGGAATGCCGGTCTTTAGCAGCTCGTCCACAGCCTTGCGTACAGCGGGGGCAAATTTGCGGGCAGAATCCACCGTAGCGCCGCGCAGCAGCAGCTCCAAGGTGGGCTGCAGGGTGCTGTCGTCAAAGCCGATGTCGATATCTGCGCCCAGCTGCTCGGCCAGCAGCGCGGCCTTGAGGGGGGAGCTGTTGGTGCTCAGCAGTGCACCCAGCAAAATCTCCACACCCAGCTGCCGCTCACGGTCGGCAAATGCGCCGGTGTACCATGCCAGTGCGCACTGCACCTCATCCGGCTTGGGTTGGTCGGTGTAGTAGGGCAGCTCCACGAATGCGCCGGGCTGCTCGTCCTGCATGGTCAGGCGGGGACGGGCAGCGGCCTTGGGCATCTTGGACAGGTAGTCCTTATCCAGCCGCGCCAGCTTATCGGCCATGTCCATCTTGCCGTACAGGGTGATGCAGCAGTTGTCGGCGCTGTAATGGCGGCGGTACACCCGCTGGTATTTCTCGTAGGTCAGGGCGGGAATGGACGCCGGGTCACCGCCGGACACAAAGCCGTAAGCGGTATCCGGGAACATTGCCCGCTGCAGGGCGTTTTGCAGCTGGGCATCCGGGGAGGCCAGCGCACCCTGCATCTCGTTGTAGACCACACCGCTGACCGTGCCGTCTGCATCCCGGTGCCAGCCCTCCTGCTCGAACACCGCAGAGTCCACCATAGCCAGTGGGCAGAACACCGCGTTCAGGTAAACGTCCATCAGGTTGCAGAAATCGGTCTCGTTGGGGGTGGCAAAGGGGTAGACCGTTTTGTCCGGGAAGGTCATCGCATTGAGGAAGGAAGCCATGCTGCTTTTGAGCAGCTGCACGAAGGGGGAGCTGACGGGGTATTTTTCGCTGCCCGCCAGCACGGAGTGCTCCAGAATGTGGAACACGCCGGTGTCATCGGAGGGGAAGGTGCCGAAGCCGATGCCAAAGGCCTTGTTGACGTCCTCGTTCTCCACCAGCAGCACGGCTGCGCCGCTGACGTCATGGGTGAGCAGGGTCAAAGTACCGTGCTGCTCGGGGCAGTCCTCGGTGCGCAGGACGGTATAACCGGGATAGTGTGCCATTTTTATTCTCCTTTACGGGATGTTTTTCACAGAGGATGCGCCTGCGGCTCAGCCGCCGAACAGGCCGAAAAAGCTGGTGTGCGTTACGCCCAGCACAAGGAAAAGGGCAATCAGGGCGAACAGCACGCCGATGATGATGTCCATCTGGTGCACCGTGAGCGGGAATTTATCGTAGAGTTTTTCCTTGGGGTTTACAAAGTCCTTGTTGCCGTTGTCCAGCAGGCGCTTTTTGCCCTGCTCAAAATCGGCCTTCTGCGCCTGCAATTCAGCCTGCTGGCGGGCAAGTTCTGCCTCGCGGGCGGCCAGTGCGGCCTCGCGGCGTTCAAGCTCGGTCTGGGTATCCGGGGTGAGCTGTGCCATGGAAAGTCCCTCCTGTAAGCATAAGATGTTTTCCTTATGATACCACAAAAATGTGGACAAAAAAAGCACCCGCAGTGCAAAGACTGCGGGTGCAAAGGGGGATGATGAGGAGATTACTTCTTAGCCAGATACTTGCGGATATCAATGGCGACAGCCACGATAATGACAAGACCCTGAACGATGTAGGTGTAAGAGGAGTTGACGTTCATGAACTGCAGAGCGACCTTCATCAGCTCAAAGACCAGAACGCCGACCAGAACGCCGGGAACAGTACCAACGCCGCCGGTGGTGGAAACACCGCCGATGGTGCAGGCTGCGATGGCGTCCAGCTCATAGCCCTGTGCGGTATTGACGGATGCGCCGCCGGACTTTGCAGCCAGCAGGCAGCCGGCCAGACCGAACATGCAGGAGGCCAGGATGTAAATGCGGATCTTGGTGGCGTAGACGTTGACACCGGCAACCTCAGCAGCAGCCTCGTTGCCGCCGATGGCGTACATATACTTGCCGTGACGGGTCTTATTATACAGGAACCAGAAGCAGAAGGCCACGATCAGGGCGAACCAGATCAGCACGGGAATGGCAAGGAAGGTATCCTTTGCCAGTGCGGTGAAGTTGGAGTTCAGAGAGCCGATGGGGGTACCGCCGGTGTACACAAGGCAGATACCGTAGACCACCTGCTGCATACCCAAGGTAGCAATGAAGGGCTGCACCTTCAGGTAGCTGACCACCAGACCGTTGCACAGACCCACGATGGCGCAGATGGCAATGACCAGAATGAACACCACGGGGGTGGACAGGGTGGGCATATTGGGATAGAACTTGCCGGAAGCGCCTTCGGTCTGCGCAAAAATGCAGGCAAGGCAGGCGGCAAAACCAGCCAGACGGCCAGCGGACAGGTCGTTACCGGTGGTGATCAGGCAGCCGGAAATGCCCAGCGCAATGATGTAGCGGATGGACACGTTCTTGAACAGGTTGATCATGTTGGTGCCGGAGAAGAAGTTGGGGTGAATGATGCCAACGATCAGGGTGACGGCCAGCATCATCATGATAATGGCGTTGTTGCTGAGCCACTTGCCCACAGCCTTGCCATTCAATTTTTTGGTAGCTTCCACGATAGACAGCCTCCTTAATTACTGATTTGCCGCAGCTGTGTCAGGTGCGGTCTCGAACTGGGTAGCCAGCGCCATGATGTTCTCCTGCGTGGCATCCTTACCGTTGATAAAGCCGGTGATACGGCCATCGCACATGACCATGACACGGTTGGACATACCAATGATCTCGCTCATTTCAGAGGAGATCATGATAATGCTCTTGCCCTGCTTGGCCAGATCAGCGATGATGCAGTAAATTTCGTACTTTGCACCGACGTCGATGCCGCGGGTAGGCTCGTCCAGAATAAGCACATCGGGGTTGTTGGCCAGCCAGCGGGCGATCAGCACCTTCTGCTGGTTGCCGCCGGAAAGGCTCTTGATCTGGGTCTTGGGGCTGGGCACCTTGATGGCCATCTTTTCCTTGTTGGTAGCCACCAGATCCAAAATCTTCTGGTTGTCCAGCATGATGGGGCCCTTGCGCAGGGCGTCCAGAGAAGCGATGGAGATGTTATCGGCAACGCTCAGCACGCCCAGAATGCCGGTGGCACGGCGGTCCTCGGTCAGCAGAGCAACGCTCTTCTGAATGGCGTCGCGGGGCTGCTTGATGTTGACCTCTTCACCCTTGATCCACACCTTACCGGAGGTATGGGCACGCAGGCCGAAGATGCCTTCCATCAGCTCGGTACGCTGTGCGCCCACCAGACCGGCAACGCCCAGGATCTCGCCCTTTTTCAGCTCAAAGCTGCAATGGCGGAAGGAGCGGGGATGGATGGAGGTAAAGTCCTCCACCTTCATCATGACCTCGTCCGAGGGCACGTTCTCCAGCGGGGGGAACAGGTTGGACAGCTCACGGCCGACCATCTTTGCAATGATCTCTTCCTTGGTCATGCTGGCAACGTCCCACTTGCCGATGTACTGGCCATCGCGCATGATGGTAACTTCGTCTGCGATGACCTTGATCTCGTCCATCTTGTGGCTGATGTAGACCAGAGCAACGCCCTGCTCCTTCAGCTCCCGCATGATGCGGAACAGGCTCTCGACCTCGTTTGCGGTCAGAGAAGAGGTGGGCTCGTCCAAAATCAGCACCTTACAGTTGGCGGAAACGGCCTTGGCGATCTCCACCATCTGCATCTGGGCGATGCTCAAAGAGCCCAGCTTTGCATGGGGGTCGATGTCCAGCTTCAGTTTCTTCAGCAGTTCATCGGTATCTTTGTACATTTTGGCATGGTCCACAACGGTGATGATGCCGTATTTCTTGGTGGGGTAGCGCCCCAGCCAGATATTCTCAGCCACGGTACGGGCCGGAATGGGCTGCAGCTCCTGATGCACCATGGCGATGCCGCGGTCCAGTGCATCCAGCGGGGTGGGGATGGTTACCTTCTGCCCCTCGTATTCGATCTCGCCCTCGTCCATCTTGTAAATGCCGAACATACATTTCATCAGAGTGGACTTACCGGCGCCGTTTTCGCCCATCAGAGCCATGACTTTGCCGGGACGGAGTTCCAGCTGTGCATGATCTAGGGCTTTGACACCGGGGAAGGTCTTGACCACGCCTTTCATTACCAGACGGTATTCTGACATTCCGCAAAAGCCTCCTTTTTGGTTGTTTACAGGCGGGCAGTTTTTTCCTAAAATAAGGCGCGTGCGTGGAGACGTTTTCTCGCACGCACGCGCTTTTTAGCTTACATTCAAGCCGTTAAGGCCTGCTGCGCACCTTGCATTGGTTCCGGGAAACTTTGGTCTTACTTAATGTACTGAGAAGCGTTGTCCTTGGTGACCTTGACGTAGTCGACCCAGTAGAACTGCTCCACGTCCTTGCCCTCAACGAACAGCTGGGTAGCCTCGGCAGCCTTGGTAGCCTGACCCACGTCATCGTTCAGAACGGTACCGGTCATGTTGCCGTCCAGAACGTCCTGAACAGCCTCTGTCAGAGCATCGACGCCGACCAGATAGATGTCCTTGCCGACGGTGCGGCCGGCCTGCTGGATGGACTGCAGAGCGCCCAGTGCCATTGCGTCGTTGTTGCAGAAGACGACTTCGATCTTATCGCCGTACTGAGACAGAGCGTTTGCAACGTCCTGCTGAGCGGTGGTCTGATCCCAGTTGTCCAGGTACTCGTACAGGCACTCAACTTCCTTGCCGGCATCGGTCAGAGCCTTGATGGAGTACTCGGTGCGGTACTGAGCATCGATGTTCTCGGGGTCGCCCTTGCACATGATGTAGGTGATCTTGCCATCGCCGTTGATATCGCCCTGGGTATCGGTAGCCAGAATCAGCTCGCCCTGATAAGTACCGGACTGACGTGCGTCAGCACCAACGTAGCAGCACTTGCCCTTGTAGGAATCCAGCACGCTGTCCTCGGGCTGACGGTTGATGAACACGATGGGAGTGCCGGAGGGAGAAACGGTGTCAACGATGGTCTGAGCGGAAGTGGTCTGGACGGGGTTGATGATCAGCACGTCCACGCCCTGCTGCAGGAAGGTGTTGATCTGCTCGGTCTGGGTGTTCTGGTCGTTCTTGCCGTCCATGATGGTGACGGAGTAGCCCATGTCCTTCAGGTAGCCTTCCAGATCAGCGCGGTACAGGGTCATGAAGTTATCAGCAAACTGATAGATGCAGACGCCGATGTTGGCAGAGCCGTTGGTAGCAGCGGCAGAAGCAGCGGTGGAAGAAGCAACGCTGGAAGCAGCGGTGCTGGTGGAGGAAGAGCCGCCGCAAGCGGTCATAGCAGCGGTAGCGCCCACAACAGCGGAAGCCTTCAGGAAGTCGCGACGAGAAATCATTTTCATAATAGTAATCTCCTTCATTTGTGTATCACAGCATATTCACAGACGCATTTGTCGCATGCGTCCGTAATCCCTGACAGTATTATACCCTTGTATGGGGGTGTTCCGCAAGAGAATAAGTTCACAATATTGGTGCAAATGTTTTGTTACGTTTCTACAAAAGCGGACCAAAGGTTACAAAATCTTTTCGCGAATTATCACAACTTTTCATGCCGATGCAACCAACATACAAATATGATGAAGGTATGTAAAAAAACATGCTTGAACATGACTGAATGTTGCATGACTGCTAAAAAACCGCGAAAAGGGGCGATACATTTTTTGAAAGATATTTTCAGGGATACTACACAGCGGAAAGAAAACGTCTTTTATACACTCTTACCGGAAGGGAAAAACAACACGGGTCGAGAAAAATGTTTACTCCCCGGGTGGGGCGGCACTGTACCTTTATAGTAACAGGGCGGTCAGGGCGCAGCGAACGTTTTTGGTGGCAGTGCCCGAAATACGAGCGGCCGTTTTTTGCGCGCCGCGCCAGTCGGGATAACAAAACTGACGAAACTGCGTTGTGTTTTGAAAGCGTAAAATATACAATGAGGAAAACAACCGAACAAAAATACCCGATGGCCCTGCAAAAGTGCACACTGTCGGGCACGGCGGGCGGGTGATATCCTGTGTACAGAGCCCGGGACACCGGACGAAAGGAGGAAGAACATCATGGGGCAGACAAAGCCCGCCGCCGGGCTGAAGAGCCTGAACCGCGCCGCCGACACCCTGAGCACCCTGCTGGCGCAGGAGGTAAAGGAACTGAACGAGCGGCAGAAGGCCGCCCGGCGGGAAAACACCCCCGACCCCGGGATGATGAAGGGGCTGAAGGAGGCTACCGCCGTACTCAAGGATCTGGCGGGTGTGGTAAAGACCCTGAACGATCAGGGCACGGAACTGGAAGGGACAGAGTGCGGCGTGGTGCTGCTGCCGCCGGTGGAACAGGAGGAGAAGGAATGAACAGGACCGAGCGGGCAGTCATTGTGTGGAAGCCGCAGCCCCGGCAGCTGGAATTTATGCGCAGACCGGAGCCGGAGGCACTGTACGGCGGCGCGGCGGGCGGCGGCAAGAGCGATGCACTGCTCATCGAAGCGCTGCGGCAGGTGCACATCCCGCATTACCGGGCGCTGATCCTGCGCAAGACCTACCCACAGCTTTCCGACCTTGTGGATAAGAGCCAGATGTACTACCGCCGGGCTTTCCCGGAGGCGCAGTACAACGCTACCTCCCATGTATGGGTCTTTCCCAGCGGGGCGAAGATCTGGTTCGGCTCCATGCAGTACACCAAGGACCGCACCAACTATCAGGGCAAAGCCTACGATTTTATCGGCTTTGACGAGCTGACCCACTTTGAGTGGGACGAGTACAGCTACATGATGAGCCGCAACCGCCCCACCGGGCCGGGCACCCGGGTATATATGCGTGCCACCACCAACCCCGGCGGCATCGGTCACGGCTGGGTGAAGGCACGGTTCATCACGCCTGCCCCGCCCGGTACGCCCATTGTGGAAACTGTCACGGTGCGCCTGCCGGACGGCACCGACCAGCAGATGGAGCGGGCGCGGGTATTCATCCCGTCCAGCGTGTTTGATAACCCTGCCCTGCTGGCCAACGACCCCGGGTATCTGGCAAGCCTTGCCAGCCTGCCGGAGGCGGAAAAGCAGGCGCTGCTCTACGGCAGCTGGGACAGCTTTTCCGGGCAGGTGTTCACTGAGTGGCGCAACGACCCGGCGCATTATCAGGATCAGCGCTGGACCCACGTCATCGCGCCCTTTGCCATCCCCAAGCACTGGCCCATCTGGCGCGGGTACGACTTCGGTTTTTCCAAGCCCTTTTCGGTGGGGTGGTATGCGGTGGACGAGGAGGGGCGGCTGTACCGCATCAAGGAACTGTACGGCTGCACCGGACGTCCCAACGAGGGTCTGCGCATTGACCCGGTGGAGCAGGCCAAGCGCATCCGGGAGGCCGAGCAGAATGACCCGCTGCTGCGGGGCAGGGTGATCCACGGAGTGGCAGACCCCGCCATCTTTGACGAGAGCCGGGGCGAGAGCATTGCGGCCATGATGGAGCGCAGTCCGCATTTTTTGCACTGGCAGCCCGGGGACCACACCCGGCTGGCAGGCAAGATGCAGTTTCACTACCGGCTGCGGTTTGCGCCGGACGGACGGCCGATGCTGCAGGTGTTCAGCAGCTGCAAACATTTTATCCGCACCCTGCCGAACCTTGTGTACGATGAGAGCAATGTGGAGGATATCGACACCCGGCAGGAGGATCACATCTACGACGAGTGCCGCTATGTGCTGATGGAGCATCCCATCAGCCCGCCCGAGGCTTCTGCCGCGCCGCCAAGGCCGGACGACCCGCTGGAGCTGCACCGGCAGGCGCGGTTCTACCGCATCTGAAAAACAGGACAGAAAGGAAAGAACTATGGAAGATACAAGAGCAGAGAGCCTGCCCATCGGCGCGGCAGAGGCGGCGGCTGCGTTGCAGACGCTGCAGCGCTACAAGGCAGGCAAGGCGGCGCTGGACAAGCGCCTGATCGATAACGAATTGTGGTTCCGCATGGGACACTGGAAAAACTATCGCGATCCGCTGATGCCCGGCAAGGCGCAGCCCTCCAGCGGGTGGCTGTTCAACAGCATCGCCAACAAGCACGCCGATGCCATGGACAACTACCCCGAGCCCATGGTGCTGCCCCGGGCGGCAGACGATCAGGCCACAGCGCAGGCACTTTCCAGCGTGCTGCCGGTGGTGCTGGAGCAGGCGGATTACGAGCAGGTGTACAGCGATGTCTGGTGGCGCAAGCTCAAACAGGGCACTGGCGTTACCGGCATCTTCTGGGACCCGGCGGCGCGCGGCGGGCTGGGCGACATTGCGGTGCGCAGCGTCAACCTGCTGATGCTCTACTGGGAGCCCGGCGTGCAGGATATTCAGGATTCGCCGGATCTGTTCCACCTCAGCCTTGAGGACACCGCCCGGCTGACCGCGCAGTACCCGCAGCTGGCAGGGCACGCCGCCGGTGTGGTGGACGTGCCCCGGTACATCCACGAGGACGGCCAGACCACCGCCAACAAGAGCGTGGTGGTGGACTGGTACTATAAGCGCCCGGACGAGAACGGCAAATTGCGGCTGCACTACTGCAAGCTTTGCAACGGCGTGGTGCTGTATGCCAGCCAGAACGACCCGGCGCTGGCGGCGCGCGGCTTGTACGACCACGGCAAGTACCCCTTTGTGTTCGACCCGTTGTTCGTGGAGGAGGATTCCCCTGCCGGGTTCGGCTACATCGACGTGATGAAGGACTGTCAGAACGCCATTGATAAGATGAACCACGCCATGGATGAGAACGTGCTGCTGGCCTCCCGCCAGCGGTATGTGCTCAGCGATACCGCCGGGGTAAACGAGGAGGAGCTTGCCGACCTGAGCCGGGACATCGTGCACGTTGTGGGCCGCCTGAACGAGGACAGCTTCCGTCCGCTGCAGACGGCGGGCTTGCAGGGCAACAGCCTGAGCTACCGCAACAGCCGCATCGAGGAACTGAAGGAGATCAGCGGCAACCGCGACCTGACGCAGGGCGGCACCACCGGCGGTGTGACCGCTGCCAGTGCCATCGCCGCCCTGCAGGAGGCGGGCAGCAAGCTGAGCC
>OJKP01001339.1_pt1 | contig 14242 bp, 12 predicted proteins | sample 1596521 | NCBI WGS metagenome assembly OJKP01 (sample SAMEA4350130, study PRJEB24818) | metagenome | biome: human; feature: gut; material: faeces | place: Denmark | collected 2013-09
CACAATTTGGATCCTGTGGAGTATCTTTGTGATGTGTTCCGCAGGATCAAGAAAACGGCAAAGGACAAATTGGTAGACTTACTCGCTCATAGATGGCAGCTGGCTACTGTTACTGCTTGGGTATAAAATCAAATGATTTTTTCTTAAAAGATAATAAAAAAGCATTCACTTTAGGGCTTAACGTGCCTAAAGTGACCGCTTACAGATAACCTGGCAGCAGAACGAGCGATACGTCCTCAGACCATACAGCGCAAGGGGTCGTTGTTCTAGAACCTACTTCCAATGACAATCTGCTTGGATTAATGAAATTTTTAGTGAAAGAAATTTAAAAATGAAATTTGCGGGCTTTGCAAAAAGCCCGCAAATAGGGGCGTTGTGACATTTTTGGACGCTTACCCATTTCGGAGATTGACTATGACTTTCTTCGATATAGAGAAGGTGATAGGAAAGGTAATCAGTAAAGAGCTGAAGTGTAATTCTCTAAAATAAGAATAGCTCATGTGCTATTTGCCATAAACATATACACTTAGATATATATGGTAACTTATGACCCAATAAAACATATTATCTTGTTTGAGGAAGAGCCTAAAAGAACAAGGTTTAGACTTGATAAAATCGAACTTTTGGTTTGTAATAGCCAGATGATCGATATAGACTTGTCTCGCCAAAATGATTCTTGTGATGACGACACCCTGTGTCAGTTCTCCCTTCTCATAGGAGTCAATGGGGTAGGAAAAACTACAATATTACGGGGTATTGTTGATTTCTTTATCGACTTTCATGAATATTACAACCATGATGGTTATAGAGTGACATCTCGTAAAAACATTCAGGTAGTTGGTGTAAAATATCAGGCAAACGGAAATTTCTATTATGTTTGTAAGAATGAAAATGAAAAGAAATTCTATGTAAATGATTCTGATATACTAAATCGGAATATACCAATACCCAATATTGTTGCTTCATGTTTTGGTGTATTTGACAAGTTTCCTATAAAAAATACGATGTCTCTATCGACAAATAGATATAACGTTCCTTTTTATACATATGTGGGAGCAAGAGCGGCAAATAATACATTTTCTGCTAGTTCTTCTCTTTTTCACATGTTGTATAATTTGTTGAGTTTGAAGAAAGCAGAAACGATACTTAAAGTTCGTGATATTCTTAAATATATGGGATATGATGATCGTATGAGATTGACATGTAGATTCAAACAGCTTGCCAATGTACAGAGTTTTAGCGGATTTGTTCAATCCTTAAAAAAAGAGATGGATATAGGTGCTTCTATTAGTCGTAGAAGATGGTATCTTGAAAACTTCTTGTCCAAGGATAAAAATGACAAGCAAAAAGTTTTTTCGACTTATAAAGATCTTCGAAAACAAGCAGATGATGGCTTAAGTGTATGTCACTATGATTTTCAGTTCAACCAATCGCAAGTTCAATCCCATAAAGATGATCTTAGAAATTTGTATCTGTTGAAGCAGATGGGGCTGATAACACAAACAAATTTATTTCTATATAAAAATGGTGAGCATATCAATAGTCTTGACATTAGCTCCGGTGAACTTAATATGTTCTGCACCGTGGTTGGAGCTTTATCTGCTTCTGAAATGGAAAATGCTTTGATTCTCATAGATGAGCCTGAGATAAGCCAACATCCTAATTGGCAGATGTCAATTATTGATTTTCTAAATAATGGATTGAAGGAAATACCTTGTCATCTGTTGATAGCTACTCATTCTCATTTCCTTGTATCAGATTTGACAAGAAATCAATCTACTGTTACTTATCTGAATAAAACTCATGAAGGATTAGTTTCTGAGCGGATAAAAGAGGAAACTTATGGATGGTCTGCTGAGGAGGTGTTGTTGAAAGTCTTCAAGGTTCCTACTACTCGCAATATCTATTTAGCTAAAATAGTAGGTGAAATGCTTGACAAGATAGCAAAAGGTGAAATAGAATATCAAGAAGTGTCGGATAAGGTAGACTTCTTGAAGAAAGTATTGCCTAATATGAGTGATGTAGATCCAATGAAAAAGATAATTACGACCATCGTAAATACTTTTAATCATGAAAAGTGATTTAGAATTATCTGACTTTGTAATCACATCACCCTATGCTATGACTTCTGCAGACATAAAAGCGATATCTAAAGTCAGTAAGGGAAAACCTCAAAAAGAGGATTGGGAAAACTCTTCACTAAAAGCTTATAAAGAGCGGGTTAGACAGTATTATCGTCAACAGCAAAACAGAAAATGTGTATATTGCCGAATGGATGTCAGTTCTGCTACGGGGTATTTTCATATCGAACATATTGTACCGAAGTCTGTGCACCCAGAATGGATGTATGAACCTTTTAATCTATGTTTGGCTTGTCCACAATGCAATTCTGCAAAGAATATCCAGGAAGTATTGGACAATACAGATATAACAGACCTCCCTACAGAATCATCGGATTATCTGATAATACATCCACATATAGATCGATATTTTGATAATATCGAAATAGTTGATGGTTTGTTGTATAAAGGTCTGACGCCAAAGGGTGAGTATACGATAAAGATATGTAATCTTACTCGGCCGGAGTTACTTTCAGAACGAGCCAAATTGTTTATAATGAAAGAGCAAGAGCCTGATTCATATTCTAAGTTACTAATGACTTATTCTCAAAACTATATATGGATAGGAGAAATGGATAAATTGTTGAAAGAGATAGAAAATATAATGATGATGATAGACTGATTAGATTTTCGCCAAATTCTTTACTCTCGTTTGGAGAATAATACAATCAAGGGTATTGTAGGAGAAATCAAAAAGTTATATGATGTTTTAGAACAGTAAATATTGATTATTATGTCAGGTAAAGTACTAATTTTAGGCAACGGTTTTGATCTCGACCTTGGAATGAATACTCGTTATTCAGATTTTGCGAATAGTGATATCTGGAAGCAAAGTTTTCAAGATGATATACAACTCTATCGACCAGATACTTTGATAGGATATTTGAATAAGGAAAAAGAAAAGAATGCTTGGTTTGATATAGAACAAAGCATTCTGAACTATGTAACAAATAAGAAAAATGAGTATGGAATTCCTGATAATGATATAAATGACGATAAAAATTCATTTCGTAAACTCTGTCATGCGTTATCAATGTATTTAAAGCATGTACAAACGTATCATAGTCAACGAAAGAATAATGTATCTGTAGAGGTTTTAAAGACTGTTGCTGCAAACGGCTATTTCCGGTCTATTTATACATTCAACTATACTAGTTTACGTCAGATAGCTTCTGATAATGGTATAACATTAGGCGAAACTAAAATAATGCATGTTCATGGTTCTCTTGCTGATGATGATATTATTTTAGGAATAATGGCAGATAATGCATCTGTTGTACCCGAAGAATATTCGTTTCTTTATAAAGACAATAGCAGATATTACCGGTCCAATAATATGGCTACCGATTTGGATGAGGCAAATGAGTTGGTTATATTTGGCCATTCTATTAATGGTATGGATTTCGATTACTTCAGAGATTTCTTCTTGAAGCAGGCTGGCGAGAAAGGAGATTTCAAAAAGAAAAGAATTACGATTTTCACTTACGATGAGAATTCAGATAGTCAAATCCGAAATAGTATACGAAAGATAGGAATTAATCCAAGACAATTGTTCAATAGAAACGAACTATGTTTTATTCATACCAAACTTCTCTCTGATGGAGATAATCTGGAACGAAATAGATATAATGATTTCATAAAGCATTTGAATGAACATAGCGAGGAAGCACATTTACGTACATTAAGTTCTATTCTTTAGATTTAAACATAATTAGAGGCATCTTTTTGCCTTTGTTTTTTAGCGGTCCCATCCCGCACAATCTGGCGCAGACCTTTGATGGTCCGCCAACCTTAGAGCGTAGCGGTTCCGAGCACCGGAGGGCGGTTACATCCTCTCGTTCCTGAGGAAAGAGAGGCTTGGTGAGAAAAGTGGAGCTCTCCTTGCAGGAGAGACGGAGAGGTAGAAAAAACCTTCTTTAACGGTAAAGAAGGACGGGATGATTTTAGAACTTCTTATAATAAGAATAAAAATTAATACGATGAATATAGTAAAAACAGAAATAGAAGGCGTTCTTATTATAGAACCACGCCTCTTCCGTGATGCTCGTGGCTACTTCTTCGAGAGCTTCAGCGAGCGAGAGTTTGAAGAAAAGGTTGCCCCCAATCTTGGGACACAGTGTTCACTTCTGCCAAGACAACGAGTCTATGAGCTGCTATGGCGTAATGCGAGGCTTGCACTTCCAACGCCCTCCTTATACCCAGAGTAAGTTGGTACGTTGCGTAAAAGGTAGAGTGCTCGATGTAGCAGTAGATATTCGTAAAGGCTCTCCTACTTATAGCAAGCATGTAGCTGTAGAACTGACAGAAGACAATCATCGTCAGTTCTTCATTCCAAAGGGCTTTGCTCATGGCTTCGCCGTCCTCTCAGAAACAGCCGTCTTCCAATACAAGTGTGACAACTTCTATCATCCAGAGGCTGATGGCGGAATCTCTATTCTTGATGATACCCTCGGTATTGATTGGAAAATCCCAACAGAACATGCCAATCTCTCCGAGAAAGATACGAAGCATGCGTTGCTGAAGGACTTCGATTCTCCATTCGACATCAATATTGATTTATACAAATAATCCTTCTAAAGGAATAAAAATGGATTGAAAATATAGTTCGAAATAGTAAAACTTCATGTTTTCACTCTATCTTATTATTATTTTAACCTATTTTATAATCGAAATTGCGGGAAATATAGTAAATTTGCACCAATTTTTCACATAATTATGAATCATGCCAACTAATAAAAGGCAGAAAAGTAGTTTTCTTCAAGACTACAAGACCCTGGATTGCTTATTGCAAAACTGGGGTGAAAGGTATTTTGAGAAGGAAGACTTTCTACATATAGCCATATCGCGTAAGGCACCTAGACTTCTCGAATGGGTACGTCTTAATGGTGTCGGGAGTAACGGTATTCCTGTCGTTACAGAGTTAGCTCTGCCTTTTTTGAATTGGCAACACATCAACAAGGTTTTGGTTGCAGACGAAGCTATCTATCATGGAACAACCTTTGAAAAGGTGCTGGATATGGTTGCTAATGTCAAGGGAGATACTGCTGGAATAGAAGCTGCACCAGTTGTGTCAACCACAGAAGCGTTGAACTCAGATATGATAGCTAATGCCTTGATAGAAGGTACAAAAATCATCAACCAGTCAACGATACCTTTCTATGTAGATACCATTATCTCCAAGTTTTTTGACTTGGGGAAACCGTATGATGTGGAATATCCGTTGTTTTATATCGATTTTAAAGAAGATATTAAAGATGAACAAATAGATACTATTCTCAAAAGGCTTGCCCGGTTGGAAGCAAATGCACATTCAATCTCTGAGGATGTTATTGATTTCTATTCTGTGAGCAATTACTATCGTGAGAAAAATATAAAGAATAAGTCTTTTACATATATCACGAAGTATCTTACCAGTAACAGTGCTTATGGTTTGGCAGTGCCAGATTTCTCTAAGTTGCGTTTCTTCAAGAAGGGTAGGCGACTTTGTGTCGCTTCCATATCTCCTTATACCATACCAGAGCATTACATCACCGAAGATGCTCAGATGTTTGTTGGTGATATCCTGAATGTATGGAACATTCTATATAGGAAGGCACATGAAAATAAAGAAGCATTTGGTGAACATAAACTCCAATGGTATAAGTCGATGGCGATGACAGCTAATTATTTGTTGTCATTTGCTCATTTCTTGCAGTTGCGTCAGAATCTTCTGCTTGCTCTTCAGGATGAAGTGGTGGATAAGCAGTTCGATCTGAGATTGGAAGATATACAATATCTTTTTGGCTCAGATATGGCTCAGCAGGTCTTGTCACTTTTGGAATCGATAGACAGGCTGGATAGCAATAGAAAGTTCTTTAGTATATCTAATGGACCAGATGCCATTATTCCTTCTGATTATGCACCGCAGTACAATTATCAGATAGCATTAGACAATCTTAGAAAAGGACAGACCAAGAGTGTCTCCCTTATGATTTCTAGTATATTTAGTGCTATGCACTGGCAGGTTGAGGTGGAATCTCGCAATAGGAGTCGTAGTGATTATGAAAGATTGAGCTTTGGTGAAAGTTATAACTCGATGATTCATCGGTTGAGTACCAGTAGCACTTTCTCTGATCAGGAATTGAATCAACTTGTTCATCGTTGCATAGATGAGCGAATAGACAAGGGAACTGTCGTTCCCGGCTATGTGAGAAACCAGCAAGGAGTTTACAGCGAATGGGTACGACTTTTCCGTTCCGGCGAGAATGAAGATGTTTATAGAGATCAGCTGTTCCGTACATTACTCAGCATCGTTTCCAGGTGTTTTGATATTGCCGAAACACAATTTATCTCAAGGGCATCATTGGAGTATATTCTCACTGTCATTTACCTGATACAAAGAGATAAAGACAAAGAAGGCAATCATTTAGATACCTTATTGGATAAGGATATATTTGGCATTCCATTGGTTCCGGTTTTCGATAGAGAAACCAATATGTATGCCATATCTGTAGAGATTAAAGATCAGTCTGATGACATTAATGATAAACAACTCGTTGGCATCATTGATTATGCGCTCTCTTCACAAGTACTCAAGTTGGATGAGTTTGGAAATCTTTCCTTCTCATCATCTACTTATGCGCAGCGTTTGAGCAATGGATGTGCCCTGGAAGAGGAAACGTTAGGTAAGTTAAATAACATCATATCATTTGTCATTGCTTTCGACAAGAAGGTATTTGGTGATTCTGATGATATAAGAGAACTGCTCAACTACTTCTACTATCAGGACGAGAATCTGAATTTAAAAAAGAAAGTGATTGGTGGAAAGGACGAACTGTTGCAGATGATAGAAGTAAACGATGGAAATATATTCCAATTGAAGCAACTGTCAAAGAGGTTCTCTGAGATGTTTCTTCGTTTCCCTGATCCTGGCTTGATGTTTGATTATCAAGAAACAGACAATCGGGAGTTATACCATTATCTATATAATGTATATAAGCAGATAAACGAAAAGCTTCAAGATGGAACAAGCTTTTATGCGGTTTCCTTTATGGATATCCCTCTTAACCTTTGGGCATATTATAAGAATCAGGTCACTCTGGAGGATTTTGATGAAGATAGTTATGCAGATTATATAAGTTGGATAGAAAGTGGCAGATCTCCATTCAATGTAGAAATAAGTACTTTCTGGTTGAATATACATTCTTATCAGGAAATACTTAATTATTCTGTTGAAGAAGTCCGGCAGCGGTTGTTTGAACTATTAAAGAATTTGTTCTATGAACGAATATAAAGATAAACTTCTAAAAGACGCTTTGCAGGAAAATGAAGAATTTCCTCTGCGTCTTTTAGATGTATTGAAGATATTGCCTGATACGACGAATTTGATAAATCGAGTGGTGAATTTGTTTAAACGTTCATCTGTTATCAATCCGCATGACACACAAACTCAGATTCGAGACTATCGGTTTAAATATCTTTTTCTCAACAACTATCGTAAGTTTAGTCCGTTGACAGGAGATGTTCACTACTATGGTCTTCCTTTTTGCTCCAAAAAAGGCTATATACATAGTCTGTTTCTTCTCGGTGATAATGGATCTGGTAAAAGTTCACTTTTCAACTCCATGGAATACGTGATGACTGGTAAGATAGGAGAAGCCAGTTATCGAAACATCCAGGATTTAACCTGGTATGTGAATCGAACTTGGGGAAAAGATCCTGAGATTCGCCTTCAGACGCAAACCAGGGAATTTGCCTTATCTGATGCAAAAAGTTTTTTTGAAGATACAGGCTTAAACGTAGAAAGGTTTTTCTTCTCAGAGAATAGTATATATGAACTGTCACGTTGTATGGTTCGAATAGATGTCAATACGCAGGTTATCGATTGGGTTCCTTTCTTCTGTTATGCTTTAGGAATTAATGACATCATGGACTTTGTGCTAGGTTCTGGTTTATATGCCGAAATCAAACAGAAGTTAGAACAGTTGAAAACAGTGATGCCAGAAAACCTTGAAGATCAGGAAAAGAAGATAGAAGAACTGATTCTTGATAGTTCCTTGACTCTTAGCAATTCTGCAAGGGATGAAGTTATGAGTTTAGATGCAAAATTGAATAACTATCTTGAAGACATGAATGGCAAAGAAAGTTTGTTGAAAATTGTCGAAGAGTTGCAGGAACAATTACCTCAAGATATTACATACATTGATTCCATCAACCGTTTCAGAAATCAGTTGGATGTATTCAAGCAGAATTTGCAAAAGCAGGAAGCCGAAGCTGATCATGATGAGGAGCCATTCAAGAAAAAGGCCAAGAAAGCAGTTGCCAGTTCTGATGTAAATATAGAAATAACCCAAGAGACGATACGTGCAGAAGTAATTAACCTGTCCAAGTCTCTGGAAAGGACTCTAAAATATAATACCAGTCATACTCTTCCCTTGAAGGAGATATTTGCCAAGGTACAGGATTATTTGGACAAGAAACAGATACTTGATTCCAAGCAAGATGGAATAGTTATTGATGACTTGATACGTCAACTGGATCAAGTTCATGATGCTTTGAAAAATTCTTTGTCAGCATTATTGCAAGAGTATTTGGATGCCGATTTCAAGAAGTTGATAGAAGACACCTTGAAACCTTTCATCGAAGATACCGAGAGCTTGAAGATAGAAAAGGTTGAAAGTGGTGCTATTATTTCCGATTTTGGTATTCAGATTTCAGTGAACGACGTTTCTGTAAACAAGTATTTTAATACATTTCGATTCAGGTTATTCTCACTTTGTTTATTGTCTGCATTTAATTTTAAGGCGATGAAACAGAGTAAGTTCCTGTTTCCATTTGTCTTTGATGATATATTCTATGCCAATGACTATAAGAACAAGACCCTTCTTTACCGCTTTTTCGAGGTGTTGTCGCAAGGAGCCAAGACCTTTTTGGGTAATGAGAACTGTTTTCAACTTATATTCTTTACCCATGATGAGCAATTTATGAACACATTGTTCTTGAAAAAAGCTCCTTTTGCTTCTGCAACGATGGCAAGATTATTAGATTGTAGATACATAAAATCATGGTTTAATGGAAACATTTCAGATGATAGAGGTGTCAGATATTATCCGGTGTTAAGTGAATTTAAACGCAACAAAAGATGAATGGTTCTAAATATTTATGGGGATGGATGATAGCTATTTCTGTCCTTTTTGCGGTGGTGCTATTTTATATCTCCTATCATATTTCACAAGTAAAAGAGATACCGGTTGGTAGCAGAGAGGTTGAAACCGCCATGAGTTTAATCGATCAAAATCTCTCTATATGGATTGGTATTATAGCTGCTATATGTACTATATTGCCAGTTGCATTAAGTATTAGTCAAAGTGTAAACTTTCAGGAGCATTTGAAGCAGGCTCGGGAAGATATGCAAGAATGTACAAGAGAGATTGAACATGAAATGGACGAAATGAGAAAACGGCAAATAGTATATAATTTGCAGTCTTTCGTCAATACTCTCTCCATGAATATAAAAATATTGAGTGACTGGGAGGAACTTGAGGTTGGTCAAAATCCATTTTTGACCTCACGCCCTCTTCTCGAATATCAATTATTCAAGATGGTGGAGTATTCTTCAAAATGCGTGAATGAGTACGAGTTGGTAGATGATAAACTCTGCAAAACAACCACTGATGAATATGGTAGAATACGAAAGAATATAAAGGATAATGCTTTAGATTTGCTTTTGTTGATGAATAACTTGCTCAAAAAATATGAAGTGTTTTTTGGTAAGGAATCTCTATTTGAACTTCACAAGTTGATGGATGAAATTTGGTGCGATGTTGAGACCATTATGTCTGATAGTACATATATTCAAGTGGGTACTTATATCCGTACCGCACGTAATTACTGTAAGGCTATACAAACTTTGTTCTTAAAACAGTTTGCAAAAGAATAGACATATAGCATCCCTGAGGATGTAGTTGTATGTAGAATAAACTTCCTTTGACTAAAGGAAATGGAGGGATTCTAAAAATGAAGTTAATTTGATAATAAAGATAATATAGCAATAAATAAAGAAGAAAGAAATTCCTTTCGAAAGGAAATGTTCGGTAAGTTAGAAGAACAATGGGCTAAGAATAATCGCCCCGAAGACGACCTCTTCTATTACCACCCTTCCGAAGATAAAATCGTCCTATCCCATGCCCTGTTCTGGGTGATGACCAAAACATAAAAGGTAAGGTCGGAAAGGAAAAGTACTTATTACTTCTCCGCCAATATCAGGAAGAGATGCTCGAAGCCTATACGATTTCAGTATCAACTTAGATGCTCGCAAGTTAGCCGCCATAACGATTGTCGCTGGTGGTTATGGTGGTGATATGCCCGAAGATCAGGCTTACGACCTCCTCGACGATATAGACTTCTATTATAATAAGGTTAAGTGCCGCAAGATAGAAAAGCTCTTGCCGGTATTGAACAAACTGGTAATAGAAGAGCAAAAGTTTCTTTAGCTTGTGTTGAGAGATTTTTCCTATACATAGCTATGGAAATAAAGTCGGTCTATGCTTCCATGTTACTATGTTGAGAAATCCGATGAGGTGAAGGAGTGCGCTTAGTCAATCCTTCACCCTAAAAGATAATGCAAACAAGCGTAATGAAAGCTGGCATTCAAATTGCCGGGTGCAGCTTATCTTCTGCAAAACGATAATAAAATAACTTTTTTCAAAAAACAATACGCATAACTGCTTGTAATATAGTGGGGACGCTGTATTGGTGATATACTTAAATTATGGAATCATATTTTTATACAGACTTAAATGTCTCTTTTGGTGGATTGACCAAAAGAATAGAGCAATATGCCAACGCTCATCAAATAAGCATTTATATGCTTAGGATGCCAAAAAATGAACTTGAGGAATATGAGCGTTATAATTGTTTCTTTTTGTTATCCGCAGGATATAAAGCTGCAATGATAAATTATAGTGAGCAAGAGGCAATTTTCCAAAACTATTGCGATGATGTGGAAGATTCCGTTTCGTACCTTTTTACGAAATATGAGTATCGTAAAGAATTGGGAAGATTCCGTTCTTTCTTTGAACCACTAAAAGAAATAATTTCAGATATACATGAGCTAAACGACTTGAATGAATTCTTCGGGAAAATTAAACTCATGGATTTGAAACAAAAAAGATATTCTAATATCCTCGTGTCATTATGTACAGGTAGTATCAATGATATTTCTCGTATAAAAGGAAGTCTTCCAGAAACGCTTTTGGACAGGGTTAAACAGAAAATACAATTGTTTGACGCAGACCAAACAAGATTTATTTATCAGCATTTAGACCAAAAAAGAGTAAAAATACAAGGATTGTCAGGCACGGGCAAGACAGAACTTCTTCTTCATAAATTGAAGGAGCTGTATTCTAAGAAGGATACTCATAAGATATTTGTTACATGTCATAATAAAATTTTAGCAGATGCGCTGCATTCTAAGATTCCGAAGTTTTTTAATTTCATGAAAGTGTCGCAGCAGATAGAATGGGAGGAGCAACTGTGGTGTACCAATGCCTGGGGACGATATGGGGATGAAAATTCTGGTTTCTATCGCTACTTATGTTCTTTCTATGATTTAATATATTACCGTTATAATCGTTTTACAAGTTTTGACGATGTTTGTAGAATTGCAGTCTCAGAGATAAAAAAGAAGAAAAGAGAGAGAGAATTTCAATACGCATTTGATTATGTCTTGGTTGATGAATGTCAAGATTTCCCTGAGAGTTTCTTTGAATTATGTGATTTGGTGACAGAAAAGCAAGTTTACATAGCAGGAGATATTTTCCAAAGTATTTTTGAGACTCACGAACTTGCTGATTATTCTGCAGATTATTTTTTAACGAAATGTTATCGTACAGATCCAAAGACTTTGATGTTTGCTCATGCTTTGGGATTGGGATTGTTTGAAGAAAAAAAATTGAGATGGTTGAAAGAAGCAGATTGGCAGGCTTGTGGATATACATATTCAGAAAAGAACGGTTTGATAAGATTGAGTAGAGAACCTGTTAGGCGTTTCTTGGATATCGATGAAAAATACAAGAGTGTGGAGATTGGTAGCTTTAGTATTGATGATGTAGCGGAAAAAGTATTGTCTATAATCAATAAAATCCAGAAAGAATGTGAAAATGTAACAATGAATGACATTTGTGTCATACTTCTTGATGATAATGACTATACTTACACCTGGGCAAATCTTATAGAAAATAAGATAAGTGTAGAATTGGGATGGACGATAAACAAAGCCTATGAGTCAAAGCATACCATCAAGGATACGCTTTTGATTAGTAATCGAAATAACGTAAAGGGGTTGGAATATCCATTTGTGATATGTGTAACCAAAGGCTTAGTGGGTTCTGCGCATTACAGAAATTCCATATATACGATGTTGACACGTTCTTTTTTAAAGTCCTATTTGTTGATATCGGATAATCAATTGTCGAATTGTAAAGTTCTAAAGAAAAAGTTTGAAGAAATAGATAGTACAGACTGTTTGGTTTTACGTAAACCTTCTGACAAAGAACTTCGAGAGATAGAAACAAGTTTTAAAAGAATGACCAAACGCAAGCCTTTGGCTGACGAAATACGTGATTATCTGATAGAACGTAAAATACCAGATGCCCAGATAGAAAGGCTGGTAAGTTCTGCTTTGAATTTAGGCTGGCAAGAATTATCTTCAGAACAACTTAGAAAGAATATAGATTCCTTAATATCATTGAGTAATTTATAAGAAAATGGCAAAGCATGACTTTTATTTGAATTTAACCGATAAAAAAGGTCGTAAAGATCTATTTGCTAGTATTACTAATGCAAGGGAGTTCTTGTTTTTGAAATTGACGATGCTTGAATTGTTATATTCTCAGTGGAATGGAGAACATACTAATGAAAACTGTACATTTCCATATCTTCATGTCGATGATAAAAAATTGCATCGTGTTTTTATCGTGAGCAATAATAAAATTGTAAGTTTTAGTTTTGGCATGACGATTCAAGAAAAAGGAAATAAAATTCTGGTATTCCATCAGGGACAAAAAGAGTTTACTGCAAAGCATATTTCCGAAGCTCGGAGTATCTTGGAACAATTAGACGAGAGGAGTTTATATAATGACCTTTCTGATGATGACTTGGAGCAAACACCGAGTTATGAGGGTAAATGGCTATTTGAATATTTACTTTTTGAAGAGCCAGCTTATCTACGCTATGATTTTGATAAAGTGGCATCTCGTGGTAAGCGATGGATTTTGCATCCGAAGTATCATTTTGACATTAACTTCTCACCCAATTTTACTTATAAATTAGGAATGGTAAGAGAGATTGAAGAAATGGAATTCAATAAAATTTTGTCCGCAGAAGAGTTTTGTCGGAGAATTTCTCTAAAAGGTAGTCGATTGCACAGAGGTGTAAATAGTAGTAGAAATTCTAATCTTAAATATTTGAGATTAGGTGGTCGTAAAAAATGATTTTCATGTAAATCATATTGTTTATGGAGGTATTAAAAGATATAGTATTTAAATTTTTAGATAGTATGAAGGTTGTGACTGAAAGCACAGTAAACATGATAGTCTTAGTTATGTTTGGAGCAGTCTTGGCATTTATAGTTTGGGGTGAGCCTGTCCACCCTTGTGGAGAAAATAAATCAGAGAAAACGAATGTAAGGGTAAATACTGATTCTGTAAAAGGAAATACAGACTCTTTGAATTTTAAAATTAAAGCAAAATGAGTGAAGACAATCAAAAAGTAGAGAAAACAAAAGGAGCGGCTGTAACAGACGATAGTACAAAAACTCCTATAGTAAAAACAAACGAGGGCAATGTCGGGGGTGATGAGCAAAATGATTCGAAGCCTCGAGAACTCACAAGAAGCAAAATGGCTTTGCTTTTTGTCTTGGGATTTTTTGCAATTTTATTCCTTTGCTTTGCTTATGGATTTAAAGTTAATGCCTCTTTGAGTGAACTCAAAGATGTTTTAATTGGCATTATTGGTGCTTTGTCTGGCACACTTGGTTTTATAGTTGGTTTCTATGTAGCAGCTCCCCAAAGTGGACACAAAAAATGATTATTAATTATTTATATTTTTTAAAGTACACATATCTATCAAATTTCGTTCCTTTT
>OJKP01001359.1_pt1 | contig 14107 bp, 13 predicted proteins | sample 1596521 | NCBI WGS metagenome assembly OJKP01 (sample SAMEA4350130, study PRJEB24818) | metagenome | biome: human; feature: gut; material: faeces | place: Denmark | collected 2013-09
TCATCTTGAGAATAAAGGAAATAAAAACCATTTATCTCTCCATATTTAATAATATGAATTATATTTTCAAAAAAAACCACAAAGCCAGATTTCAAACATTTGTCGGCATTATATGATTTCAGCGACACTTTCTCGTATGTGCTTTTCGATGCACAATATTTTACAACAAGCTTGCTCCTAAGAATAATGCCATACAAAATTCTGGCAGTAACTTTTATAGACTTAATCATTTATGTTTATTTTTATATATGAGCTAAACAACTTATCGGTTTCTTCCAAGAGATTGGAGTCATAGCCGCTTTGAGGATAAAATGTGATTTCTCCGAAGTAGATCTTCCCGTTAACGTTATATAAATCGACACGAGCATATGGCAATTTTTCGGAAAGCCGACCAGCAATGTCAAACATCTCTTCAACTCTCTTAGGCTTTTCTATGCTGAAATCACTCGGTGCTGCAAGTCCGCGTTTGTTCAGACGAAGCAGATTCCACTCCCTGTCGAAGAAATAGAATTTCGTATCACCCGTAAATCTGTCAAAGCAAATCATCACATTATGGGCGACACCATCAGCACATGTAAATTTATAATCCCTCAATTCGCCGCTTTCATCCTCCATATATTTTTCGGCGATAATTCTCGGTTTCACATTCTTATACGGCCATTCCTTATATCCTCTGTAGATATTGCTGCGCAACGACCGCTCTATTATTCGCTTCGTTTTCTTTTTGTCAAGCTTTGCTTTGTCTTTGCAGACAACCACGCCTCCACCTCCACCTCCGTTGGTGGTTTTCAGAACAAATTGACTGGGCAATTGGTCAAAATCGATATCTTCGAATCTATCCCATAATCCAAGAGTCGGGATTATGTGTTCTTCTCCAATTATTGATGCCACATATTTCTTTACCTCATACTTGTCGACCATATTCGTGTATTCCGGACGACGGTTGTACAGTTTCAGCCATTGCAACTTTTCATTGTATGTCTGTGGATTGTCCAAATTCAACGGATACCCCATTTTTAAACGGAATTGAATCTTCAGAAACATTCGGTCGGAAAGCATCCAACCAAACATTCTCAGCAATTTCAATCCTATCCGTGACGGATTCTTTATTACTGATATTATTTTCTCCATATAATTATCATCTCTTTAATGCGCTTAACAAAATATCCCTATGCGACTCACAATTAATCATATTCTCCATTTAAATAATCTGTTGACAGCAATAAGTTTCCATAATCACTTTTTCTCCAGTCTTATAACTGACACATAAGAAAACACACCCAAAATCCCTCTGCTTATCAGAATTGTCAACGCAGCTCCGACAACTGAGAAATAATAAACCAAAGGTATCGCCAAAACAAAGCCTATTACTGACGATATCAACGTTAAATTCCTAAGTATCTTCTCTTTATGCCTTACAATAAGATAATTTGTCCCATACGTATTTGACAAGCCTGTGAATATCAATGAAATTGCTAATAACCTTAATATTACTATTGACCCCTCAAATTCTTCAGACAACATTAGGTGTATTATTGTGGGAGCAAATACAAATAATATCACGCACAATAATATTGAACAGATATTATTGATTCTGGCAAACAGTCCAATTTTATCCTCTTTTCTTGATATATACGGAAAAAAAGCTCTTGACAATGTCGTTTGAAATTGAGTCGCTATATTAACAAACTTATTGCCGCCATCCAAGAGTCCATTTGCTTGACTTCCTCCGCAAAATCCCAACAACATCACTGAAAAACTGTTGTACAAGTTAGGGGTTAAGTTATTTATAAAGACATCCGTACTACTACGAATTGTCTTCATCACCTTCGCAAAAGAAAATCGATTTAATTCTATTTTCCATCTAACCAAAATAATATACATTGATATCATGCCACAAACGACATAACCCAACGAAATCAAAATTGGTTGCCATAAATAATCATCTTTTTCCTTGACAACAAGGAAAATAGACAACGTAAACAGCAATTTAAACAACAAATTCAAAATTGTTATATACTTCATTTTTTCCACAGCCTGGAAAAACCAATCAGGGAAACAAATATGACCAGGAATCATTAGAAATGATGCAAATATAACCAAATAATTGTCTTTAAATAGCGGAATCAATACTACAAGAATGGATAAAACGACAAATGAAATAATCATCAATAGTATTCTTGACCATAACACATTGGAAAATATTTCAGAAACCATTAGTTTGTCGTTTTTATTCTTGGCCACATCTCTTGTCGCTGTAAAATTGAACCCCCAATCAGTAATAGTTTGAATCCAAATGATAACCGCTGACGCAAAAGCAATCTTACCAAAACCATCAACACCTATAACTTTTGCAAGATATGGAATGCTTATTAATGGAAATATATAACCAGCTATCTGCAAAACCGACAACCATGCAAAATTGTTTATAACCGTTTTTGCATCAGAGTTTGACTTTATTCTGTTGAATAAATTAGACATTTCCCTATTTCACAAACATTTTATACCAATCTACAAACTTTGCAATACCGTCGGCAAGCAGTGTGGATGGCCGATAACCAATCTCGGCGGCAAGGCGTGAGGTGTCGGCGTATGTCTGATAAACATCGCCCGGCTGCATCGGCATCATCTCCATCTGCGCCTTCTTTCCAAGACAGGTTTCAATGGTCTGGATAAACTCCATCAACTGTGTCGGGTGCCCGCATCCGATATTGTACACGCGGCTGCCTTCCCGAGGATTGTCGATAACGCCCACTGTCCCGTTGACTATGTCATCGATATATGTGAAGTCGCGCGACAGATTGCCGTTGTTGAACACCTTTATCGGACGGCCTGCAAGTATCGCTTTGGTAAACAGCATCGGTGCCATGTCGGGACGTCCCCACGGTCCATATACCGTAAAGAACCGCAATCCTGTGGCAGGGATTTCGTAGAGATGGCTGTAGACGTTTGCCATCAACTCATTGCTCTTCTTTGTGGCAGCATAAATTGAGACTTGATTGTCAACCCGGTCGTCCTCTGAAAACGGCGTTTTCGTATTGCCTCCATACACCGAACTTGACGAAGCGTAGACGAAATGCCTCACCGGATAGCGGCGGACGCACTCTAAAAGATTGAGAAATCCGACGACGTTGCTCTGCACGTATGCGTCGGGATTCTCGATGGAATAACGCACACCTGCCTGCGCCGCAAGATTGACCACAACATCAAAACGCTCTTTGCCGCACAAGTCCATCAACGCCCATTTGTCAGTTATGTCCATTCTGCGGAAACGGAATCCTGGATATTTAGCGCTCCTCACCTCGTGCCCCTGCACAAGGTCGCGCTCCTCTATCCCGCCCTCCCGAAGACGGGCATATTTCAGACTCACAGGATAGTAGTCGTTCAAATTATCAATTCCTACCACCTCGTCGCCTCTGCCAAGCAGATGCCAGCACAGGTGGGAGCCGATGAAGCCTGCGGCTCCTGTAACCAATATCTTCATTATTTCTGTCCTATGCAATAATATGTGAAACCGTTCTCCTCCAATTCTTTGGAGTCATAAATGTTGCGACCATCGATTACCACCGTCGATTTCATTGTTTTCTTCAGCACCGCCCACGAAGGCATACGGAATTGCTTCCACTCCGTAAGCATAAGCAAAGCGTCGGCGTCGAGCACCGCCTCATACATATCCTTGGCATACGCAACGCAGTCTCCGATTCGGCGACGGCACTCCGACATGGCAATCGGATCAAACACCCTGACGCTGCACCCTGCTTCCTGAAGCAACTTGATGGTGACAAGCGATGTCGCCTCGCGCATATCGTCGGTTTCCGGCTTGAACGACAATCCCCACAATGCAATGGTCCTGCCTTTCAAGTCGCCATTATAATGTTGCTGCAATTTCTTGAAAACCACAGTCTTCTGATATTCATTAACGTCTTCAACCGCTTTGAGCACCTGCATTTGATAGCCATTCTTTTCCGCAGTCTTTATCAACGCCTTAACATCTTTCGGGAAACACGAGCCTCCATAGCCACAACCAGGATAAAGGAATTTGCTGCCGATACGCGTGTCGCTACCGATGCCCTTGCGCACCATATTAACGTCGGCACCGACAAGTTCGCAAAGATTGGCAATGTCGTTCATAAACGAGATGCGGGTGGCAAGCATTGAATTCGCGGCATATTTTATCATTTCCGCACTCGGAATGTCTGTAAAAATCACGCGGAAATTGTTGAGCATCACAGGACGGTAAAGGCGGCTCATCAAATCCTTGGCTTTTTCTGTCTCGACACCGACAACAACGCGATCAGGACTCATGAAATCCTTTATCGCCGCACCTTCTTTAAGAAACTCCGGATTGGATGCCACATCAAACGGAATATTGACACCTCGCTTGTCCAGCTCTTCCTGAATGGCGGCTTTTACCTTTTTCGCCGTTCCTACTGGCACGGTCGACTTCGTAACCAACAACACATATTTCTTCATATTGCGGCCAACCGTCCGCGCCACCTCAAGCACATACTTCAAGTCGGCGCTGCCATCCTCGTCGGGAGGTGTGCCCACTGCACTGAAAACGATTTCTACATCATCCAGCACCGTTGTCAAATCCGTTGTAAACTTCAGACGGCCTTCGCGATAGTTGCGGAGCACCATCTCGTCGAGTCCAGGTTCATAAATTGGAATCTCTCCGTTGAGCAACCTGTTGATTTTTGACTCGTCAATATCAACGCACGTAACATTGACTCCCATTTCTGCGAAACATGTACCCGAAACCAATCCTACGTAGCCGGTACCTACTATTGCTATGTTCATATGATTTTCTACTTTATTTTGCCTTATTTTCTGAGAAGTTGGCTTTAACTCTTTCTGATAAATTTCAGGTATTAGACCTAAGGTGCTTATGTTGAAGCATGTCTACTTATAAATTCCGCAGAAGTCGAGGATGATTTTGTCGGCGCGGCGGGGGAGCGTCTTGAATGGGTCGTGGGCGGTGAGGAAGACTACGATGTCGGCGCGGTCGTAAGCTTCGCGGTAGTCCGTCAACTTAAACACGTTGTGCTCCTTAACGTTAGGCTCAACGACGAGGATGTCGGCGTTGTTGCAGCTTTGCATCACTTTTGTTGTGATGTATTTCGCCGGCGATTCGCGGAGGTCGTCGATGTTTGGCTTGAACGCGAGTCCCATCATTGCGACTGTTGGCTTGCGGTGGTTTTCGAGCTCGAAGCGGAGCATTGCGTTCTCCACTTTCTCGGCACACCAGAATGCCTTGTAGTTGTTGATTTCGCGCGCTTTGGCTATCAGCTGGCTCTCAACGGGGAAGTCGGCTGTGATGAAGTATGGGTCGACGGCAATGCAGTGTCCGCCCACTCCGCATCCCGGCTGCAGGATGTTGACGCGCGGATGCTTGTTAGCGAGAGCGATGAGCTCCCACACGTTGATGCCCGCCTTGTCGCAGATGAGCGACAACTCGTTGGCGAAGGCAATCTGCACGTCGCGCGAGGAGTTTTCGGTGAGTTTGCACATTTCCGCCGTCTTGCAGTTTGTGCGGTGGAGCGTGCCTTGCACGAATTGGCTGTAGAAGGCGATAGCCTTGTCGGTCGACGCCTCGTCCATACCGCCGATCACGCGGTCGTTGTGCACCAGTTCGTAGATTACGTTGCCCGGCAGCACGCGCTCAGGGCAGTATGCTATATGGATTTTGCCGCGCAGCTCGGGGCGGAGTTCGAAGATGAGCTTCGCCATCTTGTCGGTTGTTCCGACTGGCGATGTCGACTCGATAACGTAGAGGTCGCCTTCCTTAAGGAATGGGATGACGGCGCGTGTGGCAGCCTCGACGTATGAGATGTCGGGCTCGTGGTTGCCCTTGAACGGCGTAGGCACCACCATGAAGTATGCGTCGCTCACCTCGGGAGTGGTGCTTGCGTGGAGAGCGCCGGAGCGCACCACGTCCTGCAGCATTTCTTCCATGCCCGGCTCCACGATGTGGAGGTGTCCCTGGTTTGTCATTTCCACTACTTTGGGGTTGATGTCAACACCCGTTACCTGCACGCCATGCTTGGCGGCAATAATCGCTGTGGGCAGGCCGATATAGCCCAACCCCATAAAACATGCTTTCATTGAATTGTGTAATTAAAAGTAGAAGTCATTTTTTGGAATGTCCGCGCGTGCGGACGCTGCCGTCATCGCAGACAGACGGCGTAGAGGAGTGTGCGCCAACGGCGTGCGCGCACGGAGGCGAGAATCTCGCTGATGATTGCCGCTCCCTCCGCGGCAAGTGCCTCGGGAGCGAGGGTGGCGGATGTGAGCATCGCGCCTTCGAAGCGTGTATGTCCGCTGCCCTCAACGGCTGAGGCGAATGCCGTCAGTCCGTAGCGTTGCAACTTGTCGATGAGGGCTGTGCGCTGCGATGGCGCAAGGGCACATATCGCCGTGGCAAACTCGCCCCAGCAGGCGGCTGTGCTGTGGTCGGGATGTTCCGCCACATGGGCTGTGAAGCGGTCGTCGCCGAGCGCGGCTGGCAACCGGTGTTCAACGAAGCCTTTATGCATGAGCGTGCCTGTCTCGGCGGTGGGCGTAAGGAAGCGGCGCAGCGGAGCGCTGTCGATGATGCTGTCGATGCGTTTGCGGTCGGAGGCGCAGAAATGTGCCAGCGAGCGGGCGTCGGCACGGTCGGCGTAGGTAAACGCCGCGGGCATCCCGGCAGCACCGGTCATTATGTCGCGCAGACAGTCGCAGGCGTCGTCGACGTGTCCTGCCTCCTCCAGACGCGCGCGCAGGCTGTCGGCAATGCGCAGCTGCAGGCTCGTCTCGGTCGAGGCGTGATGGTTTTCAACCACCGCCACGTCGTAGCGCATCACGTTAGACAACGCGATGGCCATCGATCCAACCTTGAAAATCAGTTTGTTGTCGCCGCCGATTTCGCGGATATAGCCTTCGTAGCCGGCAAACGGACCGCTCATAATGCGTATGCGGTCGGCAGATGTGAAGTTGCAGAATGGGGAGCGGAGCATCATCAGTTGCCCGGCGGTGTTGTCGTTGAACAGGCGGAAGGCTGTCATCTCGCTGTCTGCCACCACCATGGCGTCTTTCTCCTTACGCGACGAGTCGACCATCAGACGCGACGCGCCGCTCTTTTCGCGCAGCAGCGCCACAAGCTGGTTCTTGTTGCCGCGCACGAATACGAGTCCTGGCATAGTCAGCGCCATACGGCTCACGCGCTGTCCGCCGACGATGGCAAACTGCTGTCGCATCGGCAGATAGGTGTCGGCAACCGCCGGCTCTCTGTCGAGCAAAGCCTTCAGCATCTTCTCGCCTCGTGGCTGAGTGTGGACCACATACCAGTTCTCGCTCATTCTGTCTTGTTTAAACACGTATTCCCCGGCAAGGCGTATGCCTCCCGAGGTAATCAAAAAACTGCAGAGTCTCCGATGGCGTTACAATACGCGCGGCATCGAAGGCAGTGCCTCTATGTCCTTGTTAAGCCCGGCAACGACAGCCGGTAAAGACACTTTCTTCATCATCTAATCTTTCGTGGCGCAACGTGATGCACCCAATCTTCCGCAAAGATATATAATTATTCTATATTTTGCAAAATAAATCTTATCTCACCTCGGCGCGGAGATGGTATTCGTTGCGCAGACGCTCGAAGGCGTCGGGATTGGCGCGCAGACACCGGGTGTCGGCGAGAGGGTCGTAGGAGCGCATAATCGTGTCGACGCTGTCTACGTCGGCGCCGAGCAGCGGAGCGGCTGGATGCGGCTTGCCGTCGACCGCCACGCCATAGTGGCGTTCAAATGCCTCGAGAGCCATAGCCGTGGCGCGCTGCTTGCCTTCTGCCGAATATCCTGCGATGTGGGGCGTCGCCACGAAGGCGCGCTCGAGCAGCACGGGGTTTATGCGCGGCTCGTTCTCCCAGCAGTCGATTGCCACCGCCATCTCTCCGCCGTCGACGGCTTTGAGCAGCGCCTGCTCGTCGACGATGCCTCCGCGCGCGCTGTTGACGAGCAGACGGCAGCGGCAGAGACTTTCAAGGAAACGGCTGTCGGCGATGTGCCATGTGGCGTCGGCGCCACTGCGGGTGAGCGGTGTGTGGAACGTTATCACGTCTGCCTCGCGCGCCACGGTGGCGAGGTCGACAAAATCGCCTCCCTCACGGCGCTGACGCGGCGGATCGCACCGCAGCACGCGCATGCCGAGGCGCTCGCCCCAGCGCGCCACGATGCCGCCCACGTGTCCCACACCGACCACGCCGAGCGTCAAGCCACGCACGTCGCCTCCGAAGCGGCTGCCTATGACGGCATGCACATACTGCGCCACGGCTGGGGCGTTGCATCCCGGGGCGTTGGCCACGTCGATGCCCGCGCCGCTACACCACTGAAGGTCTATATGGTCGGTGCCGATGGTGGCTGTGGCTACAAACTTCACGCTGCTGCCGTCGAGCAGCGACGCGTCGCAGCGGGTGCGTGTGCGCACAAAAAGTGCGTCGGCACGCCGCACGGCATCGGCTGTGATTCCAGACGCCGGCAAATATGCCACATCACCGAATTTTTCAAGCAAACCCCTGATATACGGGATGTTTGCCTCAACGATTATTCTCATATCAGTTGCAATAAGTTCAACAGGTTGTAGATGACCGCCGGCGACAGGGCGACGCAGACAGCCATAAGTGCGAAAAACACGATGTAGAGCTTCGGCATCTTGCGGATGGTGAAGAAATGCGCCACCTGCACCGCCGCAAGCATGTTTGCCACCACCGCATACGCTTCAGCATGGCTCACGTCTGCCACCATAAACAGCACCGTGGCTACAGCCATCACGTTGACAAACCCATTGTAGGCACGCAGTTGCTGGCGGTAGGATATCAGCGTCAACGCGTTGGAGAGTCCGAATATCGTGCCCACAGCCACCATAAACATCGGCTGGAGCAGCAGCCCGGCGTCCACTCCGCCACGGAGCGTGGCTATGCCGCCAAGCAGGTCGGGCAGGCGCACCTGCGCCGGGTCGATCCATCCAAACGCCGTGGCCGTCCACACGGGCACCACGATGCCCACAAGCACGGCGAGCAGCGTGCGCAGCGTGAAGATGCGCATCTGGAAAAATCCCACGATAAACACTGGTATATAAAGCGCGAATACAAAACTCTGCATGGCGCAGACCGTAAGAATCATCGTGATGAGAAACGCCACGCTCTGGCTGTCGCGCTGCTGAAACGTGCCAAACATCACGTAGGTGCACACCACAAGCGCAAGCGCGAGCAGCGTGGGCGTGCCGAGCGACGTTGACACCACGGGGTTCGACAGCGTGGCGCAGAGAAACACGGTGACAAACATCATCGTGTGCTCGCGGATAAACACGTAGGTCTTGTTGAGCCAGTTGAGCATCACGGCCGCCACAAACACCACCACCATATTCACCGCCCACGACAATATGCCCGACGGCAGCAGGTGGTCGAGTCCGCCGCCAAACAAGCCTTCGACCGGCGGCACGGATAGCGTGCCGAAGAAAAGCAGCATGGCGTATGCCGCCACGATGCCCACAATGGCTGTGAGCCACGTGAGCACACGGCTGTTGATGAATCTGTTGATTGCCGCCTCGCCCATCACTCGTCGCCGAATTTCTGCTGACGCACCCTCAGGATGTTTGACACATCAAACCAAAAGCCCTCGGGTCCGCCGCTTTTAGGATTCTCAAACTTGATATAGTCAATGTCGCCCTCATACTCCAGATGTTCCGCCGCCTTGAAGTTCAAGCCGTTGGTAATCACATACTCATGCACCGGGCTGATCACCACCCACGGCTTCTCCTTAGTGCCTGTACCGGTCGACATGATTGCCTTGATAAGATTGTTGAGACGCGACTGCATGATTGCCGCACGGGTGTATTTCTGACGCTCCTTGAGCACATAGATGTAATATTCCATCTGCTTCAAGTCAAACGGATCGTCGGCGAGCGAGAGCTCCGCATATTTGATTATCGTGTCGCACTCCGCCGGAGTGTGGTGCTTCTTATAGTAGAGAGGCTGTATCTTTTTTGAAAATTCCGACTGGCGGTAGGGATCATAGTCCTCCGAAAACACGTATCCGAGATACAGATGGCGATATTCCTTGAGCGACATGTTGGTGTCGTTGCTCTGATACTTGCGCCACAACCGCTTGTAGTAGTAGTTTGAGCGCGGATTCTGGATATTGACGCGTATCGAGTCCATATTCACGTCGATTGGACGGAACTTGGTGTCTTTCCTGCCCTTTTCGGGCACTGCGCCTGCCCAAACCCACAGCCCGGCAAACAGCATTATAACCGCTAATAACTTTCTCATCTTCGTTAAAAATATTTCTTTAATGCGACATATTGTAGGCTGCCACAGCAACCATTATGGCGATGCCCGTAAGCGACACGCTTATCATCGTAGGGAAGCCCTTGGCACAGACATACTGCAAAAAACGCTTCGACGGGAAACGCAGTGCCGCGCCTTTGGGTGTACGGGCGAAAAACACTCCGCCGGCAACCGCGCCTACAGCCGCACCTATCACCATCGAGGCATAGTAGCCCATCATCAGCCCGAGAAGCATGCCGGCAACCGACGTTATCAGCATCTGCGGCAGTCCCTGCGTGGCTTTGGTGAGCGCCGGCTGCTGCATGGAGTTGATGGTCACCACAATCACAACCATCACGCCCCAATAAGAAAGCGTGACGGTGGGCACCTCCATCAGTCCGCCCCACTGCAGCAACCACAGTCCGCCATAGGAGGCAAGCACCGACGGCACATAAGGCCTGACACATAGGTAAAGCCCCAAGCCAAGCAGCATCACGCCGAGTATAGTCAACAATACGTCCACAATCTTGCTAATTTTTGCGAAGTTAGCAATTTTCCCCCAATGCCGTGCCCCTTTTAACGTTTTATAGCACGAATCGGCGCCGTGGATAAACTTACCCACGGCGCCGAAATCCTATAGTCAGGTTGTTTTAACTATCTAACGACAACTTTTGTTGCTTTGCCATCGACAACCACTACATACATGCCACGTGCCACTGCAAACGTGCGCTCTGCCGAGTTGATTGCCACTGCCTGACCGGCTGCGTTGTAGACCGATACTGTCGCTGCGTCGCCGACAATGCGGATTTGTCCGTCGGCTGCAATTACGCCTGCTGCCTCTGCACCTACCTGCTCAACGCCCGACGATGTGAGATAGACTGCCTTGACGGTCTTGGTGTTGAGGTCGACTGTCAATTTGTAAGCGCCATTTTTTATGCAGAATGCGCCATTATAATGCTTGCCGAAGTCGGTAAAATCAGTGTTGTCTGTCAATTCACCATCTTTGTTGTCCGGACACCAACGGCTGTTGTTTACTAGGCCCCATTCTGCGTCAATACCCGTAACAAAAGCGAAATATGCCAAATCTTACTCAGCTTCTTCGCCTACAGCCTTGCCTTCCACCTTCAAGTCGATAGGATCGAACGTGAACACGCCCGGAGTTTCCGGATTGCTCTCCGCCATATAGCTGTCGTCGTCTGATGCCCAGTGGTGGCCTTCTGCCTTGTTGGATGTTCCAATCACATAAAGCTTTGTAGGAGCAATGTAAAGAGTATTGTCATCCAAATTCATACGGATAAAGAACGTTCCGACACCCACATTTATAGAGTTGCTGTTTTTGCTTACTGTAAGTTTCTCTGCCAAAGCGCCTTCTTGTTTATCATTTTCCAAGCCCCAACGGTTTCCGTTGACATACGTCCAACCTCCTTCATCATTGTTTTCAGCAAGAACTGACACGAAACCCAGATTTTCACGTCCAGGAGCTGTTGTCACGGTTGCAGACCAAACATTTCCACTTTCCCAAGTCATCGCGATGCCGCTGGTAGGATTCCATGCGTCTCCTACTTCATTTTGTCCAAGGATATACATCTTTGGCTTTGGCAACGAGAATGTGTACTTTGCAGCTATCTGACCAGGAACGTATTGGTAGATATTAATTGTATACTCATCTACTTTCTCCGCTGTCAATGAATTTCCGTTAGGCTTTCTTGCCGCAGTTGCAAATTCTGCTTCATGCGTAGCAACAACCTTGTTTGTGCTACGATCCACAATAACAAAGCCATCAACATAATCCGTTCCACTTGGCTCAATTGTATAAAGCGTTCCATTCAACTTAAAAGCGTCTCCACCGCATGTTGAATTCGCCTTCCACGGAGCAGAATAAGCAACATATTTCTCACCATTCCAATAATAGAAATTCTTTTGGCTCCTATTTCTCAACAATATTTCATCATCATCAAGAGATGATGAAACTGGCTGAACAATAGTTTCCGCTCCAGCTGGCATTCCTGTTGTAATCGCTTTTGATTTAGCAACGTCTTGCACTCCTCCTGCAACAAAGACTTTAACCGCATTTGCTGTCGAACCAATGTAGAACACACCACCTTCAGCGCTCATAACATCACCTTTTGCGCGTCCCATATATTGCATACCCACGGGAGTAACTCCATCCGGAAGTTTAACTGACAAATCCTTAACAGAGGTCTCTCCATACGGCAGAATCTTATATGCCGTACATCCTCCGCCATACATGCTCGTGCTAATTATTATATTCCCAGCATCATCCATTGTTATGGCCGTTCCTCCCGCTCCAACTGAAAGCGAATGTTCTCCAGCCTCATCCCAATAGGTCAATTTTGCAGAACTCTTGTCATTGGTCCAGATTTTTCCTTTTCCTCCAATACCATCTCTAGCTTCGGCGGCTGAAGGCAGACCCGTCGTCATTTTCCAGTCCTGCGTAAGAGTTTGTGCCTGAACGGCTACGGCGGACGCAACAACAGCGAGTCCGCACACAAGAATGTGTTTAAATTTTTTCATAAAGTTAGGTTTTAGTTTGATTTATAAGTTTTAGTTAAGTTCTTCTATTATAAAAAAGTTAGGCCGTAGTCTTTTTTTCCTTATTTTTTGTAAAAGTACTCATTAAAATCAATACCGCAACATTTTTATATCTTTTTAACTCACAATTATCCATTTTCAACATCCTGTATCGCGCTGACACCAAGAGACAGGCTAATACCTTCTGCCGCCCTATTGACACCGCGTCGCAGCGTGGACGCGATACTTCATAGTAACCCCCATTCGTAGGAGCGCAGCGATGACGAATGAGGTCACTGACCGCCACCCTGCTCAGGCGCTTCGGAGATGCGCTACTACGCCAAAGGAGTCACTCTCTGCACCCAGAGAACGAGGGGATGTCCGCAGCGCGGACGCGATACTCCATAGTAACCTCCATTCGTAGGAGCGCAGCGATGACGCATGGGGTCACTGACCGCCACCCTGCCCATACGCTTCGGAGATGCGCTACTAGTCACTCTCTGCCTTCATTCCGGAGAGCGAGGGGGATGTCCGCAGCGCGGACGCGATACTTCATAGCAACCCCATTCATAGGAGCGCAGCGATGACGCATGGGGTCACCGGTCGCCACCCTGCTCAAGCGCTTCGGAGATGCTACTACGCCAAAGGAGTCTCTCTCTGCACCCGGAGAACGAGAGGATGTCCGCAGCGCGGACACGCTTTCAGTTAACCCCGGACTGCGTCCGGGGCAGAGCAACCAACGCAGCATGCACCGCAACGCGGTGCCGCTGAGACACAATCTTGTTTTTGGATAAAACCGGCTGCGCCTCGGAAAAATCGAAGCAAGCTTCATTTTTCTCTCGGCTTGCGCGGTTTTTCTCTCGGCTTGCACTAACTTTTGATAATTTAGGCTGCGCCTCGGAAAAATCAAAATTTCAAGCAAGCTTGATTTTGCTTTTTCTCTCGGCTTGCACTAACTTTGCAAAAAATTTCTATGAAGAAGCCGGAATTGGAAGGGGTGAAAAATCTCTTGTTTGACTTGGGCGGCGTCATTATGGACATCCGCCGCGAAAATTGTGTTAAAGCCTTGGAGCAACTGGAAGTGAGCGGCATCGGCGAGATGCTGGGCGTCTACTGCCAGCAGGGCGCATTTCTTCAACTTGAAGAGGGAAAAATCACACCGGCTGAGTTTCGCGACTATGTGCGCGGCAAGTCTGCCCGCACACTCTCCGACGAGGAAATCGACACGGCGTTTGACGCCTTTCTTGTGGGCATCCCAGTGGCACGCCTACATGC
>OJKP01001367.1_pt1 | contig 14070 bp, 10 predicted proteins | sample 1596521 | NCBI WGS metagenome assembly OJKP01 (sample SAMEA4350130, study PRJEB24818) | metagenome | biome: human; feature: gut; material: faeces | place: Denmark | collected 2013-09
AATATATTGATTATTATAACAATAAAAGAATTAAAAGCCGATTAAAAGGAAAGAGTCCGGTGCAATACCGAACTCTTTCTCAAATCGGATAGTTAATAACCTGTCCAACTTTTGGGGGTCACTTCAAACTACTGCTGGCGTTTTTAATCTGTCTACCCATGTGGGCCAGTTCGCTACGGGCACAAGACCAACCGTATGCTGAATATGACGGGTATTCAGAAACTCTTACTTTCCGCTATGGTGCTAAACCCGCAGGTGCTTATGATTTGAATGAAGGTGATGTTCAGCCAGCGTGGAACGAACAATCTACTAATATTAATAAGGTAGTCTTTGATGCTTCATTTGCAAAAGCAAGGCCAACGAGTTGCTATTGCTGGTTCTATAGGTGCGAGAATCTGACCAAAATAGAGGATATAGAGAATTTGAATACTCAAAATGTGACAGATATGAGCTATATGTTCTATCGTTGCGATGGCCTTACCTCGCTCGACGTCTCTCACTTCAATACTCAGAAGGTGGAAGATATGAGCGAAATGTTTTCTGTCTGTTCAGGTCTAAAATCGCTCAACGTCTCTCACTTCGATACTCAGAACGTGAAAGATATGAACTCTATGTTCTATAGTTGCAAACGCCTTACCTCACTCGACGTCTCTAACTTCAATACTCAGAATGTGACAGATATGAGGTATATGTTCAGTTGGTGCGAAGGTCTTAATTCTCTCGACCTCTCTAAGTTTGATACTCAGAACGTGAAATATATGAACAATATGTTCTGGAGTAGCTCTGCTCTTAAAACCATCTATGTCAGCGACAAATTTGTTACAACAAAGGTAAGTTCAGGAGGTGATATGTTCAAAGGCTGTACCTCGCTCAAAGGCGCAATAGATTATGTTGCCAGCAAGACCGACTACACTTACGCTAACTACAACACAGGCTACTTTACACTTAAACCCTCTACAGCCTATGCCGTATTTAACGAAGTTGACGGCACTCTTACTTTCCGCTATGATGATAGTAAGCCTGCAGGTGCTTATGATTTGAAAGAAGGTGATGTTCGGCCGCCAGCGTGGAACGAACAATCTACTAATATTAATAAGGTAGTCTTTGATGCTTCATTTGCAAAAGCAAGGCCAACGAGTTGCTTTTGCTGGTTCCATAGGTGCGAGAATCTGACCAAAATAGAGGATATAGAGAATTTAAATACTCAAAATGTGACAGATATGAGCTATATGTTCTATGGTTGCGATGGCCTTACCTCACTCGACGTCTCTAACTTCAATACTCAGAATGTGACAGATATGAGGAATATGTTTAGTTGGTGCGCAGGTCTTAATTCTCTCAACCTCTCTAACTTCGATACTCAGAACGTGGAATATATGAACAATATGTTCTGGGAAAGCTCTGCTCTTGCAACCATCTATGTCAGCGACAAGTTTGTTACAACAAATGTAGGTTTTGGAACTGATATGTTCTCTGGCTGCACCTTGCTCAAAGGTGCAACAGTTTACGATGCCAGCAAGACCGACCACACTTACGCCAACTACAAGACAGGCTACTTCACTAAGCTTGTAGGAAAGAACGGCAACGACAAGATTGGTGCTGTGGGCGAAGTGCTTACTGCCGAAAGCCTTGCACTTGCTGATGATAAGGACTTTGAGGCCTATGAGCCGTTTACTGCTAAAACTGCAACATACACTCGTACTCTTAAGGAGGGCACATCGTGGGCTACACTCTGCTTGCCATTTAACGTAGAGCTCGAGGGACAGAACTTCCGTGCATTTAACCTTTTGTCTGCTGCCGATGATATTATCAAGCTCCAAGAGGTAGAGACAAGCATAGAGGCTGGAAAGCCAGTTGTTATAAAGATGAACGAAGGCGAGAATACGCTAAGCTTTACCTGCTCAGGAGCAACTATTGCACCAGAAGCACAGACAGTTCAAGCCTCAGAGAATAGCAGTTATAAACTGACGGGAATATACACCCAAAAAGTGTTTGACAAAACTGCCGACAACAACTGCTTTATCATCAAGGGTGGTCGTTTGATGAACCCAGCCATGGTACTGAGTAAGACTTCTACCCAGACAGTAGGAACCAAGCCTTTCCGCGCTTATATGCAGGAGAATGGTACAGAGGGTGGTGCACGCGCATTCTCACTCAGTTTCGAGGGCGAGGCAACAGCCATCAACACTCTTAATGGCGTAGATGCCGACAATGCTGAGTACTATGACCTCCAGGGTCGTCGCATCAACAGCTTGCAAAAGGGCATAAACATCATTAAGCACGGAGGAAAAGCAACTAAAATACTTATTAGATAACTACACAACTTATGAAAAAGTTTAAATATATAGCACCAAAGAGTCAGGTTATCGAGATAGAACTCTCAAGCATCATGGCTACTTCGCCAGAGGCAATAAAAAAGTTCACAGAGGATGACTACACGGAGGAAAACGCAAAGAACTTTTGGGAAACACCTTCGGACAAAGATATTTGGGCAGACTAACTCAATACGCTCTCCCTAACAGATACAGTGTATAACACAAACCATCAACGGACCGGCTTACTTGCTAAAAGTAAGTCGGTCCGTTGTGCTTTACCATTCCACGTTATAAACGCGAGTTCGGGATAAGTATTGCGTTAAGGGTGGTTCTATAAATTCTGAGATTTATGGTACCCAATTCAGATGTGCGATTTGCATGGTCTTGAAAGCGTCTTTTTTCTTTGAGAACATGGGCTGCGGCTCAGCAATTCAAGCAAACTTGATTGCATTCGCCTTGCACCATGTTTGATAGTAAAATCAGTCACATAGCCCGCTATGCTCCTTCATTTACTATCAAAAATACACTCCCAATACCATACAAATCCCATCATCAGAATTTATAGAACCACTCTTAATACTTAGAATTTCATTTTCAGATCCATTCCTATCATGCGAGGCGCTCCATACTGAGCAAAGCGATTGCCCATGCTATCGAAGGCAAAGGTGGCGTAGCGCGAAGCCGTGAGGTTGCGTGCCCAAAGTTCTATGCTGATGCCATGCACAAGTTCTGCGCCAAGACGAGCAGAGAGGGTGGCATAGAAAGGCTGAGAAAAAGAGTTTGCCTCGTCCCACATCACTCGGCCTGCTCCATTGACAGCCATGCCCACCGACCATGCTTTTACGAAGTCGGCTTTCTCCGTCTTGTCAATAGGTTGACGAAAATCTACGGAGAAGTTCATCGTATGCTGAGGTACAAAGGGCACGCGATTGCCCGTATAGTCTACACGTTCTCCACCTTGTGAGGCTCCCAAATCGTAGGCAGTAAACTCTGCCTGCGTCAGTCCATAACCCGCGCTTAGATTTAAGCGGTCGGCAAGGAGCTGCGAGCGAAGTCCCACCTCTACTCCGTAGCTGCGACTTCGTCCTGCATTCACCATGACACGTCCCATGCCACTTTCGGCAAATCGGGCAAGTTGCTGATCACGCGTTTTCATATAGAAGCCTGATAGGTCGAGCTGCAAGGCACGTTCTGCCAAGTTGTGATGGATGCCCAGTTCGTAGCTCCAAGTATATTCGGGCTTATAGTAGAGTTGATTCACAGATGGCTCATTGGGCGTAATGCCATCGAGCACGGAGGAAAGTCCAGCCAAGGCACCTTGCTTCATGGCCTCGGGCAGGGGAAGGTTGTTAATCGTCTGAACGCTATAATCCTTCACACTCAAGAGCATTGAGCGGCGAAGTTGTTGCTGCGACAGGTCTGAGTACGACTGAATATTATAGCCGCCCGAACGATAGCCTTTCGCTACGGAGAAATATACATTTCCCAGTCCGCGCGGAAGTGTATAGTTGAGTGCCCCTTTGGGCAATACCTGCCAATCGTCGTGCTTGAGTACTCCCGTGAGTGAAGGATTGGCCTCTAGCTGCGTGTTGAACTGCATGGTCGGTCCCATTGCCATCTGAAAGCGGAAGGGAACGGCTGCACCACTTTCTGTGCCCGAAAGCAAATGAAGTTCGCGATGGTCGTAGTCGAGACGTAGCCCCAGTGTGAGCGAGAGACCGCCTACGAGGTGCACCGTACTCTGATGAAATACTGCCGCGTTGAGCGAAGGCGTGCGCAGATGGGCAGAGAAGGGAATTTCACTTCCTGAAAAACTCACACCCACGGCAGGGCGCTGAGGCATATTGGCTGCAATCTGACGATTGAGATAGCTCACGCCTTCACCATAGAAAGTCACGGGACAATCCGTTGATAGCCATTGGTACATGGCAAATGCTCCCGTGGTCCAGGTCCAACGGGGCATGGAGCCTTGAGAAGGTTTGCTCTTTACCGAAATTTCTTCGCTAAGCGTGCTCATCTGTTGGCGTTGGCAGAGTGAGAAAATGTCGCTGCTCGAGAAGTCCTGGTCCATAAAGAGACGATCGTTGAGATGCTGAAACGAAGTAATCGAACTCAGTACAAGGCGAGGTAACTGATGCTCCACGCCCAGTCCCGTGTTGAATAGGCTACGGCGATACTTGCTCGGTCGGTTTTGATTCAATGTGCCCCAGTCTCGATTGTCGCCGCCCGAAGTCTCAAAGCCTTTATCAAATGAGGAAGTCTGCCCCAATAGATAGTAAGGACATGCCCCTTCGTTGCTATGTTCGTAAGAGGCCGTCCAGTCCATCTTCACGACGTCGGTAGGTTTCCACGTCCAGCGTATGCGTCCTCCGCCAGCTTCTGAGTTGTCTTGCTTCTTGCTGTTGGTAAGATTCATAAAGTAACCGTCTCGGCCTTGATAGTAACCGCTGAGACTGAGTCCCATTCCCTTTCGAGGATGCAGATAAGTGGTCAGCGAAGCATGGCGCGTCATGGCGCGTTCGCCCCATCCTGTACCGATGCCTGCTTGCAAGTCGGTGCCATAATGTGTCAAAGGGTCGGCGGTGAAAATACGTACGAGCCCTCCCATCGTGTTGCGTCCATAGAGCGTGCCCTGCGGACCGCGAAGCACGTCGACACGTGTCACGTCTTGAAAAGTAAAATCGTAGGCCGACTTGTCTACATACGGCACATTGTCAACGTAGAGCCCTACGGCAGGAGTGTTGATGCGCGAACCAATGCCGCGGATATACACCGCCGAAGTGAGGCGACTGCCATAGTCGGGCATAAAAAAGTTTGGGGCGAGTGTCGAGAGTTGCTTCATGCTCTCCACTTGTCGCTGTTGCAGCGACGTAGCGTCAAATAGTGATACGCTGAGCGGTTGTTGACGCAATTGTCGAGTCTCTTTAGGCTGTGCCACGACCACAGCTTCTTCTATGTCAAAATTCTTGAGAGAATCTGCCGCAAGAGGCAGAGAAATGAGTAGGGGTAGAAACACTTTTCTTTTAAGTAATAAGTAATACAAATAGGGGCGGGAAGATGCTGCCGCTGCGTAGTGTGTTGGTTGCAGAGCGGTGAAGTTCCTCTCTCCCTTTTCAATTCGGGTGCAAAGTTACACCGATATTTCTGCCTACGTAATCCTTATTTATAAGGAGATTTTACACATTACGGGCTTGCTCAGCCATTGCCAAGCAAGCCCGTAATGCGTTTCTGTATGATAGAGATTATTTGCGAATGACTTCCGAAGTATCTTCTTCGTCTAGTCTCTTTTCCCAAAGATAATGCCTTGTTTCCTTCACCACCACGCCCGAGAGCAATAGAAGAGAAATAATATTGGGAATGGCCATCAGCGCATTACAAGTATCGCCAAGATTCCACACAAGGTTGATTGCCGTGACAGACCCCACGAATGTGCTTGCTATCCACATCACACGATAGACATAGCGCGCACGTCGGCCAAAGAGATACTCAAGTGCCTTCTCGCCCAAATAGCTCCACCCCAAGATGGTACTAAACGAGAATGTAACAATGCCCATCGTCAGCACGAATGGGCCAAACGTGGGAATCTGTCCGAAAGCTACCTTTGTCAGCGTGGCTCCTGCCGTAGAGTCGATGTCGGGATTGGCCATAATGGAGCTTACGAGGACCAATCCCGTGATAGCACATATTACCACTGTGTCCCAAAAAGGCGAAGTAGAGCTAACCAATGCTTGGCGCACGGGATTCTTCGTTCGTGCTGCGGCTGCCACGATAGGTGCACTGCCCAATCCGCTCTCGTTTGAGAAAAGTCCGCGAGCAATACCATAGCGCATGGCAATCATCATGCTTGCTCCCACAAAACCGCCCGTAGCAGCCTGCGGACTGAAAGCGTCTGTCACGATGAGCCTTAGCGCTGGCCACACGTAAGCATGGTTTACACCCAAGAGCCAAAGGCATCCGCCCACGTAGAACACTGCCATAAACGGTACCAACCCCTCGCATACGCGGGCGATACCCTTCACGCCAAACATAATCACGGCACATGTCAGCAGCGCTATTGTAATGCCCGTGGTAAAGGGCGGAATGTGGTAGCCCTCTTCGAGGAGCATCGAAATGGAGTTGCACTGTATCATGTTGCCTATAAAGAAGGAGGCCAATATGGTGCAGAAGGCAAATGCCCATCCTAACCAGCGGCACCCTAGACCGCGCTCGAGCGCATACATTGGGCCGCCTAACATCTTGCCATCTTCCGTCTGTACGCGATACTTCACGGCCAGTAGTCCCTCGGCATATTTTGTGGCAATGCCCAGTACGCCCGTCATCCAGCACCAAAAGATGGCTCCTGGACCGCCCATTGTCACCGCTGTGGCCACACCGATAATGTTGCCTGTGCCGATGGTGCCTGCAAGGCTTGTGGCAAGAGCCGAAAATTGGCTTACGTCGCCCGTCGAACCCTTGTCGCGTTTCACACTTAGGCGAATGGCCTTAAATATGTAGCGCTGAGGAAACTTCAGTCGGATGGTGAGATAAAGGTGCGTGCCTAGTAGGAGCACAAGCATCGGCACACCCCATAGGTAGCCGTTGATATGGGTCAGAAGGTCGTTGAGTCCTGTCATGTCGCTTATTATATGGATGGTATAGTTGGTAAGCAAGTGAGGAAGCTAATTTGTTTCAAGGCGATTCTATTCATTCCGAAATGAAATATTTTATTTCTCAGAATGAATAGAACCATCCTATAACCTTGATAGTGGCTCTCTTGTCTGCCATGTTACGATGGCAAAAGTACAAATTTTCTCTTTTTTAAACAACATTCGTGTTGCTTTAACATGCTTATTGCTCACATAATGTCAGTTTTTAGGTTCGTGTCTCTAACCTAAAGTTCCTAAAAAAAGTGCATTATTCCTCTCTCTCCCCTTTGCCAAACAGAATATGCTTTGTATTTTTGTCGCCCATACAAATATATATACCACAGTTATGAAAAAAGTAATCCTCTTGGTGCCTGCTGCGCTTTGCCTAGCATTCACCATCCCCGTACAAGGACATAGCAACGCTGGCCGTATGGCCGAGGAACCTGACACTGTTGTCGTGGTCGATTCCGCCATGACCGACTCTATCGACGACGATTACTTTGAAGATTCCGATTGGGCGGGAGGTGATGTGCCCGATGACTCCGTTGCCGTAGATTCTCTCGATGAAGGCTTTTGTTCCTACAACGATGAGCTACTCAGCGAATTTAGTACTAAAAACGCCGACTATTCGCTGCAAAACCCTGCTGATGCCAATGCTGGCGCAACGTTTAGTGCCACGCTCTTCACTCCTGATGCCGACAAGAATGGTGAAGTGCGAAAGGGTTCGGGATATAGCATCATGACCAGTCGCATACTCACTGCCATGCTCCCCGCCGAAGACCGTTTGAAGTGGAAGCTCAACTCGCTTGGCAAGATGCTCGAAATGAAATGGGAAAGTGTGAAGCGTGGTTACCAAGCCGACCAAGCCGACATGCAGAAGGCTGCGCAAGAAGAACACTTCGAATATCATCCCTCGAGCTATTCTTACCGCACAAGTATTACTCCTGTGTGGCAATGGAAAAATCGCGGCTTGACCACCTATAGTATAGAGGACGAAGCCTATACCGGCGGTGCCCATGGCATCTTATTCCACTACTATTTCACGCTCAACGAGCGGACGGACTCTCTGCTCTCGCTTACTGATATCTTTAAGCCCGAGGCTCTTCCGCAAGTGTTCTCGCTCGTGGGAGAAAAGCTCAAGACCGGACCGCAGGCCGCCAACGACGAGGAAACTTGGCCCTCTGTAGCCGAGGTTATTCCAGCTCCTACGCCCGACGATTATAGTGTCGTAAGTCATCAGATGGAACAGTATCAAGGCAAGTGGTATCCACGTCCTGCACTCACAGAGTGTGGCATTGTGTTTACTTATCCTCCTTACGTAAAGAATTGTTACGCTGCTGGCACTATCCATATTCTCATTACCTACGATGAGGCTGCTGAATGGCTAAAGAAGTAGTGTGCTTCCGTTAAGAAGTCAGGAACTGAAAGGCGTAATAATATTTAGTCGCCTGTGCTAAGAATGCACGTTGTAAATCAATATTATTTTGATGCTGCAAGGTTTTCCCTTTCTCATCAGCTATCCAAAAGAGTATACGATTTGTATACTCTTTTTTTTATGCTCTCTCACTTACTCTCTCATTTGCTCTCACGTCCACACACCTGCACTTACTCCCGTACGAATCACCATCGTCTCCCTTTTCTTTCCGTGCTTCGTTTGTTCATCCTATCTTATTACTTTCCTTGCCCTTACCTTTACATGATTGTTTCCATTTCTCAATAAAAATTATTACTCTTAAATAAGATTAACGAATCGGGGGGGGATTTTATCATCGCTTTCATAAATTTGCAACCGAAAGATGTGATGATGCCTTGGGATATCATCTTCTCGTTTTCTTATTGTAAAAGAATTTTGAATGTCCTAAGGCGAGAGGTGATGCTGAATCATAGATGATTTATTGTAGGAGAACACACTAGACAGAAAGGATTCCAACATAAAACTATTTAATCTAATTAAAAAGCTATGCTAAAAAATACTTTGTCGAAATTGGCCCTGTCCCTTCTTTCAACGGGGATGATGGCCACGACCGCGTATGCGCAGGAAACATTCACGCCCCTCGCTGTTGAACCCGCAAGGTTCGCTGGTTATTCTGTCACCTTTACAGCGAGCAATGATGGGCAAAACTATGCGACCTTAAATCTTCCCTTTGCGGTTACTCTTCCTGCTGGTGTAACTGCTTACAAAGGAACTGTTTCTGGCAATGAAGTAATTCTTACTGCATACAAGCAAGCAGGTGAAGTGCTTCCCGCCGCAACCCCCGTGTTGCTCACAGCAACAGATGCTTCTTCTTACAACTTTGCTCTTTTTGCCGCCGGTTACCAACCATCTGAAGAGACTGGCTTCCTGGGTACGCTTGTCGCTACAGCCGTGACCGCAAACAATGCTTATATCTTAGCAAAGAAAGGCGAAGAAGTAAAGTTCTATCTCCTCAATTCAGAAAGCAACACGGTGAATGCCTACAAGGCTTACATCGTGGTAAGTGGAGGTAAAGCTCAGTCTCTTAGCTTCAACTTTGGCACTACCACGGGCATCCACGCTGCTACAGCCGATGCTGCAACCGATGCTCCTGTGTTCGATCTCAGCGGTCGTCGCGTAGTGAAAGTTGTGAAGGGTGGTCTCTACATCCAAAATGGAAAGAAATTCATTGTAAAGTAATCCACGTAAAAGAAATGCACACAGATATGAAAAAGATATATATTGCCCCCGCATCCACCGTGGTAACCTTGTTTGCTGATGAGGATGTAATGCTTGCTCTTAGCGGAACAAAGGCTGATGGAACGGAAGCTCTTTCAAATGGAAAAGAAGGGTGGAACAACACTGAATGGGATTCCACCGACGATGAGGAATAATTCCTCACGACAGATTGATAAATAATGAATGAAGGAGGCTGCGCGAAGTGATTCACGCAGCCTCTTGCTTGTATATGCCTCACACTAAAAGAATAGAGTCACTCCATGTCTGAATTAGCGCATGGAATGACTCTTCTTCTTACAAACATTAAATTATTTTTTCAAGGGAAATGTTGTCTATCTGTTGAGACGAGAGGTTATTGTCCCACTCGTTGGAGCAGATTGTCAACTGGTTTTTTGTCTTCGCTTACCACACGAAGCAATATATTTGCTTCGTCGGCTCCGCGTCCTTGTATGCCTTCGATGACAATGTTGAGCGGTCCTCCTTGATGGTAAAATGATCCTGTTCGCGTAAGCGACCATTTGTCTACTTCTTCGCGTTGATGCAGTAGCCACCAAGAGTTGCTCAGTGTATCGGGGAAAATCTTGAGTTTCGCAGCGGCGTCGTATTCCAGTTGTGAAAGGTTGCCCTTTCTGTTGATGTTGTTTGATACAAGACTAATCGTATACTGTATTGATGGTATACTCATAAACACTCCCGTACCATCAATTGACGTAAGTGCGTCAACGTGGTAGTGTCCTTTCGGCAGTACCACCCGCTTCACAGCGTGGAACTTCATATCGCGGCTTTCATCGTCCTTTTGAAAATAGAGAAAAGCCTCTTCCTTGCTATCCGTCATGGTGAAATCGTCGGTAGTATCCATGAAGTCGCCATCCTTGTTGCAATTGTCAGCTTGCTGAATCGTCCATCCCTCAAGCGAGAGGGCATTGGCCGATGAGTCTTCAATGTAAATGCCGTTTACCATGCCCGAAGCCTGCTTGATGGAGCGCTTAGTCTGCTTTATGTTCACTCCCGTCATTACGCTGCATACGATGCTTGCCGCTAGGGATAGCAGACAGATGATGGCCAGCGTAATGGCTGTGCCCGAGTGAAGAGAGTGTGTGGTCTTCGTTTTAAGCAGCGAACGCAAGGCTATATAAAACAGGATGCCAAAGCATACGAAGCCCGAGATAAGTCCGCCCCATCCCCACCAAGCAATGATGGGCGACTGATGGATAATCATTGCCCAATTGTCGTCCAAAGGCTGCTCCACACATCCCGCCATAAGAAGTATGGAGAGGATGGTGAGCGTGATAAGAATGGCTCCCAAAAGGAAGATGCACAATAGTTTGAAACAGAACACTAGAATGCTGAGTAGCGTAGAGGCAAAGCTACGAGCCCCCTGACGAAAGGAGGGCGACTTTATATAATCGGTGGCCTTCGTAGTGTAGTTCATTAGTTCCTCATTGATGGTCTCGGGATTGACGGGCTTGCCTTTCATTTGAAGACGCTCCTCTGCTGTTTTTGCGGCGGGAACGAGAGCCCAAGCCAACAAGTAGATGATGCCCATTAAGGAGAATGAACTTAGGGCAAGAAGCACCATGAGAATGCGCCAGGGCAGTGGATCAGTGCCTCCAAAGTAGTGGCACACGCCCGACATTACGCCGCCGAGCATCTGATCTTGCGGGTCGCGATAGAGCTTGCGCTTGCCTAGCCACGATTTGCGCTTGCCCGTTGTTGTGCCCTCGCTCGTGTCTGTGGTTTCACTTCCGTTGGGTGATTGCGTATTTTCAGCATGGGAGGTTGATGCTTCATCGTTGGCACTAGCAATATCCGCTTCGCTGTCCATCTCTTCAGGATTGCCAATGCGGTGGATGATGTTCTGCACATGTTCTATGGAGATGGCTTGTGTGCCTTGTTCTTTTAATTCGCTGAAGAGCTCTGCTACGCGGTGCTCAATGTCGTCGGCAATTTCGTCGCCGCCCTCGCGCTTACTGAAGTAGCTGCGCATATTGTCGAGATACTGCTCTAAAAGTTTGCAGGCATCTTCGTCGATGTCGTAGAGCAGACCGAAAAGGTTGATTGTAATATTCTTTTTCATTAGGGTAAGGTTTTTGAGTTCGTGAAAAGTGAAGCGTCTGTGGCATAGGGCATGTGTGTCATGCCCTCACGCAAGTGGACTTTTGTCTTCTCCTCCTTAGCGAGTTGGGGAATACTAGAGAGGTAGAGGCGATTCTTCTTGTTGGTTGGGAAGTTGCGGAGCCATGTTCTTCAGTAGCATTACGGTACGGGCAAGTTCGTTCCACGCATCGTCCAAACCATTGAGAAACGATCGTCCTTCATCTGTCAGTGCATAGTACTTTCGAGGCGGTCCTTGGCGTGATTCTCGCCATTCGTACGATAGCAGTCCGTCTTTTTTCAATCGAGTGAGCAGCGGATAGAGCGTGCCTTCCACCACGATGAGCTCAGCTTGTTTTAGACGCACGATAATATCGTTGGCATAACTGGCCTCCCGACTTAGCAATAGAAGCACGCAATACTCGAGCATGCCCTTGCGCATTTGTGATTTTGCATTGTCTACATTCATAATGTCGAGAATTAATGTTTTCGTTTTCGTCTGCAAAAGTATGTATTACTTTGGTACTATGCAAGACATAGTACTATAAAAATTGGGTTTTATGCCCAATAACATCTTTCTTGGAAGGCAAATCAAGGTAACAATTCAGAATGAATAGAGCCACCTTTCAGTCAAGAATGGGGGAATGGACAAAGGTATACACTTCCCTTTTTCGTAGGAAATGTCTACCTTTGCATGTATGCACATACTTTATATCTTCAATCCCTCCCATGATGAGGCTCTAGCCTCTGGTAGTCCTTACTATTGTCCTTCAAAGACCGCTCGTAGAGTGTCTGCTCAGTGGGCAACGCTCCCCGCGTTGTGGGCTTCGAGCGAAGATTATGTGTGTTTGCCCGATGAGGTGGAACTCTCCACAGAAGAGCTTGCGGCAGCAACTTGTAAGTTTGTTCGTTGGCGTGACCTCAAACCTTCCTTTTGGCAGCAGATAGCGAGTGTAGAGCCATGGGGTTGGGATCCGCTTGTGGCTCATTCGCTCGCTCGCAAAGCTTGTCCCGCGAGTCTTTTGCCTACTGATGTTTCGCTTCAGAAGATACGTCAATTGAGTAGTCGTGAGAGTTGCACACAGTTGCTTCCCGCCCTACGCTTGGCTTTGGCGGATGAGGAAATCGCTACGGTGGGCGAAAGTTTTATTTTTCGCGAAGCGTCCGCTCTTTCTCTCTTGATGCAGCGCTATGGTCGCATGGTGCTCAAAAGTTTGTGGTCGTGCAGTGGTCGCGGTGTGTTCAGCGTAGCTAGTCCTCTTTCGCCCTCCGAAGAAGGTCGCGTAAACAAACTTCTTCGTGAGCAGGGTGGGGTGGAGGCAGAGCCTTACTATGAGGGCGTGCTCGACTTTGCTTTGGAATTTCAAGCCCTAGCCGATGGTAGCGTCGTTCCTCTTGGCATCTCCATGTTTCATACGAGTGAGACGGGCGGTTATCTCGGCAATGCCATAGCTCCGCAATCCATGCTTGAAACGCTTATTCTCTCGCAGTGGAAAATGAATAAATCTCCTAAAGAAATAGCACAGCTCCGCTCCAACATTGAAAGTTTGCGGGAGACAGCCGACGATATGATAGGCAATTTGCAGCGCGTCTGCAGCAAAGTAATATCCACCTTTCTCGCTGGTCGCTATGTGGGCATGCTAGGTATTGATATGATGTTAGTAAAGACGACGGCGGGCATTATGCTACATCCTTGCATAGAACTCAACTTGCGTCGCACTATGGGGCATGTAGCCATTGCTTTACAAAAGCAAAATTATCCCTCTAACAAGCTTCCCCAATGTTTTCGAGGGCTTTTCTCTTGGATATAAGCATTCCTTAGGAATGGCCTTCTATCTCTAAATTTGTGATTGTCTGGCAGAAAAAAGGAAATCTTCCCTTTTTCGCTTTGTTTCGCTTTAGTTTTGACCAGTCTTTGCCATCACAAGATGAGCAGTAGTAGCTTTACCGAACGGCAGTAGTAGCTTTACCGAACGGCAGCGGTAGCTCTACCGGACGGCAGTGGTAGCTTTACCGAACGGCAGCGGTAGCTTTACCGGACGGCAGTGGTAGAGCTCCTAATCATGATTTTCAAAACGTAAGATGTACAATGGAATATAAGATAATTAAAGTTTCGGATTTAGTTCCAAACGGGCTGAATTATCGCAAACCGAACGCAATCAAGCTTGCTTGAATTGCTGAGGTGCAGCCGATGATGCACGGGCTGAAAGCCCAACAAGCGCATAGCACTAAGTTTGCAGATGAAAGCGGCGAAGCGAAGCTGAGCCGCTAAAATGCAAACATAATATAATTGCAGTTAGATGTCAATTTATTACTTTTGTCGTATTAAAGAAATGGATTGATA
>OJKP01001370.1_pt1 | contig 14052 bp, 12 predicted proteins | sample 1596521 | NCBI WGS metagenome assembly OJKP01 (sample SAMEA4350130, study PRJEB24818) | metagenome | biome: human; feature: gut; material: faeces | place: Denmark | collected 2013-09
CCTGATCCGCGTGAACGAGTTCGACAAAACAGCCCTCACGCCACTGGACGAATGGATCGAATACCTGAAAGACGGCACGATCCGCCCCGACACGACTGTCCCCGGACTGAAGGAAGCACGCGAGAAGTTGAAATACTACTCCATGTCGCCCGGCGAACGCCTTGTCTACATCCGCCACCTCGAAGACATCAACATCCAAAACGACGCGATCCACACCTCCAAACTGGAAGGAAGAATAGAAGGCCTTGCAGAAGGAAAAGCTGAAGGAATCGCAGAAGGTAAAGCAGAAGGTCTTGCCGAAGGTGAGGCGAAAGGGAAAGCCGAAAGTTTGCGCCAAGTCGCTTCCAAGATGAAAGAGACGGGAGTCGATATTGCCACCATAGCCATGTGTACAGGCTTAAGTGAAGAAACAATCTTGTCTTTATAAGAGAAATTTCCAACGGCTTATCGGACAAGCCACTTCTTACCCAAATAGTGGACGGGATACCAGGCAGCAAGGAAACCGATGGAAAGGACAGTCACGAAAACAATGAGAATGTCGCCGGCTTCGACACGAACCGGATAAGCATCTATAATAAAGGAACCGGCTGCCTGGCCTAATTTTATGATGCCCAATTCTTGTTGCAACAGACATAGCGCCAAACCGATAACGATGCCGATCAAAGCGCCGAGCCCGGAAATCATCCAACCTTCGAAGAGGAAGATACGACGAATCAGACGGTCGTCCGCACCCATATTCCGTAAAGTGCGGACATCCTCTTTCTTTTCTATCATCAGCATGGAGAGCGAGCCGATCACGTTGAACAGAGCCAGGATCAGGATGAAACACAGGATCAGAAAGATCATCCATTTCTCTCCCTGCATCATCCGGAAAGAGGCTTCCTGCTGTTCATAGCGGTCCTTGACCGAAAAATCATCGCCTAAGAGCGATTTGATACGGCTTTTGACCGAATTGATATCCGCACCGGGAACCAATGACAACTCTATCGCCGAGACTTCCTTATCATAGCTGAACAAAGAACGGACCATCGGCAAAGGCAGCAGGATGAAGTTCTCGTCATACATCTGCTGGTTAGTGGCATATACACCGCCCACAAAGGCATATTCCAAATTCAGGGAAGCGACAGGGTTGGCGAGGTTGACTTTCTCGTTCCTTTTGGGAGCATAAATTTCCAAAGGATCGGCATAATTAGGACGTACTCCCAAAGAGAAAGCCGTTCCGACACCCAGGTTGGCATAGTTGGCCACTTCGTCGGACAGGACAAACTTACCCTCCCGGCTATCGACCAAAATACTGTCTATCCGTGTCAGACGGCCGAAAGCATCGTCTACGCCTTTAACCGTCGCGGTAATCTGGCGGTCCCGATAGCGTACCTGCGCATTGTCTTGAAGCACTTCGCAAAACAAGGCGACCTCAGGCAGCGCCTTCACTTCACGGACAGCGGGAAGAGCCGGATCGAAAACCTTTCCGTGCACAGGCTGGATCTTCAGCTCCGGATCGAAGTTGCTGAGCATGGAAGAGACCAGCGCGACAAACCCGTTCAATACAGACAGCGCACAGACCAAAGCCATCGTAGCGACAACCACTCCACAAACAGACACCATCGAAATGATATTGATGGCGTTGTGGGATTTCTTTGAAAAAAGGTAACGCCGGGCTATATAAAACGGGAAGTTCAACGTGGTAATCTTTTTATTTTTTCAACAGATTATCTATGTTCTCAATATAATCCAGAGAGTCGTCGATAAAGAAACTCAATTCAGGAATCTTGCGGACCTGTTTCCGGATGCGCTGTCCGAGATCAAAACGGATGGCTTTCGTATTCGCCCGGATGTTTTCAAGCATTTCCTTCGACTTGTCGGACGGGAAGATGCTTAGGTAAGCACGCGCCACACTCAAATCGGGGCTTACACGTACTACGCTGACAGAGATCAGGATGCCATGCATGGCCTGTGTCTGCTTCTGAAAGATATCACTCAACTCCTTTTGCAGGAGACGCTCTATTTTACTTAGTCTTGTACTTTCCATAATTTCTTGCTTTTTTATTTTTTCCAGATCATCGTGAGGCCGTCACGCAAAGGTAAGATAACTTTTTCAATACGCGGGTCTTCTTTGATTTTATCATTAAAACTAAGAATACCGAGTGTTTGTTTATCCGTAGGATGCTCTTCCACCACATGACCGTCCCACAACGTGTTGTCGGCAAGGATCAACCCACCGGCACGCACCATCGGAAAAACAAGGTCGAAGTATTCCGAATACAGCCGTTTGTCGGCATCGATAAAAACAAGGTCGAAGGTTTCATCCAGTGTCGGAATAATATCGAGGGCATCGCCGAAATGAACCCGTATCTTATCCTGATGGGGCGACTGTTTCAAGTATTTCATGATGAAGTCTTCCATCTCGTCGTTGATCTCAAGCGTATGGATCAAAGCACCCTCTTCCAGCCCTTCCGCCATGCAAAGAGTCGCATACCCCGTATAAGTGCCGATCTCAAGCACGCGGCGGGGACGAAGCATCCGGCAAAACATCTTCAATATCCGCCCTTGCAGATGCCCCGACAACATACGCGGACGAAGCAGGTTTACATTCGCATCCCGGTTCAGGGCCGAGAGCAACGCACCTTCTTCATCGCTATGGGAAAGGATATATTCGTCTATTGTCATCTTCATGATTTATGATTTATATGATTTATGGCTTACCTGCTGGGGCATAAATCATAAACTATAAATCGTTGTTTATTCCTTAAACGTCGGCAACTGATATTTGGTTCCTGCGTCCAGCACCTTCCCGACGTTGTTGATCTCCAGGAAGCTCGTACCGCCGCCTTCGCCGAAACTGCCGCTCAGGTAAGCCACCATGTCGTTGCGGGTGATACGCCCGCTCTTGATCAGTTCGTTCAGCGCATCGTAGAAATAGCCGCGCCGGCTATCGTTATAAGGCTGGTAAACAGCCCATACGCCGTAAGAGAGAGACAGCATACGCATGACACGGGGGTTGTAGCAGATGGCAAACACAGTGGAAGTGCCACGGAATGCAGCCAGATAACGGGCCGTACGTCCGGTATAACTATCGGTAATAATGGCTTTCACATGCAGTTTGGAGGACGATTTCACGGCTTGCTTTGCCAGGAAAGATGTCACATCCAGGTCGTTTCCTTCGATCGGAACACGGATATCATTGGCTGCAAGCTTCGTCTTTTCCGCTTCACGCGCCACCTTCGTCATCGTCTGGACGGCTTCGACAGGATATTTCCCGTAGGCTGTTTCGCCACTCAACATCAAGGCATCCGTACGGTAGTAGATTGCATTGGCAATATCCGTCACCTCGGCACGTGTAGGACGCGGGTTGTTGATCATGGAGTGAAGCATCTGCGTTGCCACGATAACCGGTTTCTTTACTTCCACGCATTTGCGGATCAGCACGCGCTGGATACCCGGAATTTTTTCGGCAGGCACTTCGATTCCCAGGTCACCGCGGGCGATCATGATCCCGTAAGCGACTTCGAGTATCTCGTCGATCTTGTCTACGCCTTCCTGGTTTTCTATCTTGGCGATAATCTTGATCGGGCTGTTATGTTCGTCCAGGATACGTTGGATGTCCATCACGTCTTGCTTGTTACGGACGAAGGAGTGAGCGATGAAATCCAGATCGTTCTCGATCGCCCAGAGGATATTCTTACGGTCTTTTTCCGTCAATGAAGGCAGGTTGATACGTACACCCGGCACGTTCACACTCTTGCGGCTTCCCAAAGTCGCGTCGTTCTCCACTTCGCAAACCAGATAATCGTCTTTCTTTTCGATTACTTTCAGTTCCAGATCCCCGTCGTCGATCAGGATATCGCTGCCGACACCCAAGTCATTGACAAAATTCCGGTAAGAGACGCAAATACAATCATGCGAAGTCTCTCCTTCCAGGTTTCCCATGATCTTGACAATCTCACCTGTTTTGAACTCGATCGGAGCCTGTGCCGTGGTCGTGCGCACTTCCGGTCCTTTGGTATCCATCAGAATACCGATACGATTGGAAACCGTACGGACATTATTGACGACTCTGGTCAAACCTTCTTCTGTCATGTGAGCCGTATTGAGGCGCACGACATTCATTCCCGCCTTGTACAACGCGTCGATGAACTCGACCTCGCAACGCTGGTCGGAAACTGTAGCTACAATCTTCGTATGCTTTAACATATAACCTTTTTTTTATTGACAATTGATAATTAACAATTGACAATTTCAGAAACAGCCAATCCTCAACTCCAAGTGCCAGACCTTATATTAAACTTCTTTTTACCTAAACAAATCTCTCTTTTTCTTTGATAGTCAATTATCCATTGACAATTGAAGCACCGCTTCTACCGCCAACCGGTACGAATCCAGCCCGAACCCTAAAATCACCCCTTTGCAAGCGGCGGAAATCATGGACACATGGCGGAAAGGTTCACGGGCATGCACGTTTGAGATATGCACCTCCACTACCGGAGTGGTTACAGCTTTTATTGCATCGTGGAGAGCTATGGATGTATGTGTATAAGCACCTGCATTCATGATGATCCCGTCGTAATCGAAACCGACCTCGTGGATCTTGTTTATCATCTCACCTTCCACATTACTCTGGAAATAAGCAATTTCACATTGCGGATACTTGGCACGCAATTCACTCAGATAGCCTTCAAACGAAGCATTTCCGTAGACTGTAGGTTCGCGCTTGCCTAACAAATTAAGATTGGGGCCGTTGATAATCTGAATTCTCTTCATTTTCCCGTAATTTATTACCTTTGCATTACCCTTTGAACGGGCAGAAATATTCGACAAAGATAGTAAAAACTTATGAATTATGAAGTATGGCTCAGCCTTCGTCCCTGTCTACCGGAAGTTTCATCGGCATGAAAATTTTGTTTCATCGGACGAAACTAAAGTTTCCCCGGATGAAACTTTAGTTCCACCCAAAGGAAATAATTGAAACTTTAGTTTCAAACCCGGAAGTCACGTGAAACTTTTTTCTGAAAAGTTCCTCACGAACGCCTTCCGGCATCATAAATCTAAAATCATAAATCAAAACATGCACCAAGAAAACGACAAAATAGAACGATACAAAATTTATCTCCGTTTGGAAAAAGCGCTCTCGGCCAATTCCATCGACGCTTACCTGACAGATATCGACAAACTGACAAACTTCGTCGAAAGCGAGGGCAAGAAGTATGAGGATGTCACGTATGACGACCTGCAACAGTTTGTCGCCCGCCTACGCGACATCGGCATCCACCCACGCTCGCAAGCAAGGATCATTTCCGGAATCAAATCTTTCTACCGATTCCTGTTCCTGGACGATTATATAACAACTGACCCGACCGAATTGTTAGAATCGCCCAAGATCGGGCTGAAACTTCCGGAAGTTCTAACCGTCAACGAGATAAACAGCATTTTGGACACGATCGACCTGACACAGCCGGAGGGACAGCGGAACCGGGCAATGCTCGAAGTCTTGTATAGCTGCGGACTGCGCGTCTCGGAACTGGTCTCGCTGCGCTTCACGGATATTTATTTCGACGAAGGGTTTATCAAGGTGGAAGGGAAAGGGAGCAAGCAACGCTTGGTCCCCATCTCGGAAATTGCCATCAAGGAGATCAAGAACTACCTGTATGACCGCAACCATGTCCCGGTGAAAAAGGGATTCGAAGACATCCTGTTCCTGAGCCGGCGGGGAACGGCTTTATCGCGGATCATGGTTTTCCATATCATCAAGCAGCAGACGGAAATGGCGGGCATCAAAAAGAACGTCAGCCCGCATACGTTCCGCCATTCCTTCGCCACCCATCTATTGGAAGGTGGCGCCAACCTGCTTGCCATCCAGGAGATGTTGGGACATGAGAAGATCACCACCACCGAAATCTATACGCATATCGACCGCCAGTTCCTACGGAAGGAGATACTGGAGCATCATCCGAGAAACAAAAAGCATACGTAACAAGAAAACCTTAAATATCCAACATTCATTCTTCGTCATATTGTTGGAAAAGGAAATCGTTATAAGGGAAACGGGTAATATGAATCTGTTTCACCCGTTCGTACAACAAGGCTTTGAGTGCATCGAGATTCGTCCGTTCCTTAGCCGAAATAAAGATACAATTATCCTGCATCTTGTTCATCCAAGTTCGTTTCAGTTCGTCCAGGTCGATATTCTCGCGTGTACGCGGAGTCAGGTCATCTTCATCCTTCGGGACGAAAGTGAAGGCATCAATCTTGTTGAACACCATAATCATCGGTTTCTCCGTCTTGTCGATTTCAGACAAGGTGCGGTTCACCACCTCGATCTGTTCTTCGAATGTCGGATGGGAGATATCGACAACATGCACCAGCAGGTCCGCCTCACGCACCTCATCCAAGGTTGATTTGAAGGATTCGACCAGTTCGGTCGGCAACTTACGGATAAAACCGACCGTATCGGAAAGCAGGAATGGCAGATTGTCGACAATCACCTTGCGGACAGTCGTATCAAGCGTCGCAAACAGTTTGTTTTCGGCAAACACTTCGCTTTTGCTAAGCTGGTTCATCAAGGTGGACTTCCCGACATTGGTATAACCAACCAGAGCCACACGAACCATCTTTCCGCGGTTCTTCCGCTGCACGCTTTTCTGCTTGTCTATCTCGACCAGGTCCCGTTTCAGTTTGGATATCTTATCCAGGATGATACGCTTATCCGTTTCCAACTGCGTCTCACCCGGACCACGCATACCGACACCGCCACGCTGACGTTCCAAGTGGGTCCACAAACGTGTCAGGCGAGGCAACATATATTTATATTGGGCCAATTCCACCTGTGTCTTCGCATGGGCTGTCTGCGCACGCCGGGCAAAGATATCCAGAATCAGATTCGTACGGTCCAGAATCTTCACCTGCAACTCTTTCTCGATATTACGCAATTGCTTGGCGGAAAGTTCGTCATCGAATATCACCAACCCGATCTCATTTTCCACCACATATTCCTTTATCTCCTGCAACTTGCCGGAACCGACAAAGGTCACAGAGTTCGGATAATCCAGCCTCTGATAAAAACGTTTCACAGCTTCAACGCCTGCCGTATCGGCCAGAAAGGCCAATTCATCCAGGTATTCCTTTACTTTCTGTTCATTCTGCTCGGGAGTAATCAACCCTACGAGAACAGCTTTTTCTGTCTGTGCTTCAGATATAATAAATTCTTTCATACGGCAAAGATAGTAAATTCAATTATTTATGTATATTTGTCATCGAAGTAATAACAGTTGCGACTAAAACATTTAATTATGAACAAATTTGTCAACCCCTTTTCCGATTATGGCTGGAAAAAGATTTTCGGCAGCGAAGTAAGCAAGGATCTTATCATCAGTTTCCTCAATGAAGTTATCCAACAGGAAGTAATCGTTGACATTACGTTTCGGAACGTCGAGATGCTCGGTTTGAAACAAGATCAGCGGCGGGCTGTCTTCGATATCTTCTGTGAGAATGAAAAAGGAGAAATATTCATAGTCGAGATGCAGAAAAGCCGGCAGAAATATTTTTCCGACAGGGTGTTGTACTATGCCTCGTTCGCGATCCAGCAGCAGTCAATGATCGTAAAGGAAAAACTTGAAAAAGAACCGGATGAAGTAATTCGCAAACGTTGGAACTACCAAATCAGCAAAGTGTATGTCGTGTGCATCCTGAGCTACATAATGGACCTGTCCCGCCCGGAGAAATATCGTTGGGATGTCGTACGCATGGACCGGGAGCTGAAGCTTCCCTTCAGTGAAACACTTAACGAAATCTATATCGAAATGCCGAAATTTGTGTTACCTTTGCATCAGTGTGATACACTTTATAAGAAGTGGTTATATGTTTTAAACAACATCGAGATCATGGAACGATTACCCCAAGAGCTGAACAACCAGATATTCCGCAAGCTGAAAAGCATCGTGGAGGTAGAGCGCATGACCCCCGATCAACGCTTGGAATACGAACTGAGCCTTTCCGTTGAACGCGACCTTTCCGCTGCCCTCGATACCAGTTTTGAAGATGGGATGGAAAAGGGAAAAATCGAGGAACAGCGTCTTATCGCTGCCAATTTGAGAAAGCAAGGAATTAATATCGAAACGATCGCACTATGTACCGGTTTATCGGTAAAAGAAGTGAGCGAGTTATAACCTGTTAATGCTTATTGATTGCAGGAATTTTGTTTTTTTGTGAAATATAGGAAAGATTGTTGAACATTTGTCTTTCAGGCATGATATATTTTGCTTATATTTGTCCCATTAATATCAATCCAAAATAGTACAAACTATGAAAAAGAAAGTTATACGCTTTGTTCAATATGCACTTGTTAATATTTTATTCTTCATCTCCGTTTATCCTCTCCACGCACAGGTTTCCAATCCTTCTTCATGGGAAAGTTTTGTCAGCAGCGACAAAAATATACTTGTCTCAGATACATTCAGACGGCAGACGTTCGGGAATTCGGAATGGGATAATTGGGAATATACGTTAACTGTAAAATCCTCTCTTATCCAAGATAAGCATACTATAAAGATACCTGTCGGTTCCGGTATTATTTTTCGTTCCTTCCCGCTTAATAACTATACGGATGTAAAAATCGTATCACATATTGCCGGACTCAATATAAAACCTAAAGAGTCTTTATCATTTAACGTTCATCGTAATAACTCCGATGAAGTCATAATCGGAAACACTCCTGAAAAAGATAAAGATTTCATGAGTTACAGATATCTTACAATCGGAGGTAATCCAAGCTCCTTTGCTATAACGACAAACAAAAGTGCCACCACACAAAATGGATATTATATGACCGATAGCGTTTTTGCTTACGGTAACATCCCTTCATATTCCTTATTCTCCGGTATCGGAAACTGGAACGATACGATCCTTTGGTCGCATCTTCCTCCACTCCGCCACAGAAATGCACTTATAAAAGGGAACATTACGATAACGACAGATACTTATTGCAAAGATATCGCCATCCACTCTGGATCTCTGAAAATCAATTCCGGCAATCGGCTTACCCTACAAAATCTGGACTTATACGAAAATGATGCTTCTCTCTATTCTGAAGGAACGATACTTCTTTCCGACTGTATCACCTTCCATAAAACCTTTAAAGAATCCGGCCAATGGTATTTCATCTCATTCCCTTTCGATGTCTATCTCGCCGGTATCGATCCCCGTTTTATCCAAAAAGATGCCACCCCTAACGACGGGGGGAATTTCTTTTATATCCAATCTTACAATGGAGAAAAACGGGCATCGACTAATCTATCTGTCGGCAACTGGGAAATCATGCCAATCCTTCCCGATGATGTACCCCTGTTTGAGAAGAACAAAGGTTATCTGATCGCATTAGACGAGAAAGCGACAAACCGAACGATGTCTTTCTCCTCCCGCCCCGGCGACATTCCTGAAGATTTTGCCAATACGGGAACCATTACAATTCCTTTAGATTCCGACATGACTTCAGACAATCAAGAGAACTTCGGCTGGTATTTGTGCGGCAATCCGTTTCCAGCTGCACTCCCGTTAACCCGAATAGAAAAAAACAAGGCTTTGGACGGGAATATTTATGTATATAACGGAAACGGTTATAGAACTTATTCCCTCAACAGCAGCTATGCTCTCCCTCCTTTCGCCGCCTTCTTCGTAAAAGCTTCTTCTTCGACAGAATTAAAAGTATCCAGCAGTACCCCCACCAAAGCGACAAACATAATCTCAACAAATTTTCCCGTTAACCAAAGCAGAATCGAACCTCATCCCGGCAATCAAAGTACAGGCATAAAAAACACCAATACAGAGGCCTTCCTCTTTTTCATAAAAGACGGGCAGTTGCATCTGCAAAATATCCCGGAAGAAGGATATCTCAAGATTTTTAATATGGCAGGACACTGCATACTTCAAAAGAAAATACAACAAGGTTCTCAAGTGGTCCGGATTAGAGAAAAATCTGAAGGCCTACATATCTTGAGAGTTTATACAGGAGGTACTGACAATGGATACAAAATTATTTTATGAATAAACTCATCTTACAGGAAATTCGGTAAGACGAAGCGTTGTACAGCCGTAAGGAATAAGTTCGATCATTTCTTCTTCCCCGGCAGGTGCTCCCATCTGTGAATAGTAAGCGATCGGCCCGACCGAACCGCGTACCAAAGTCCAATCCGGTAACCGTCCCGCCTTGACTTTAATGCTCACTGGGGCATTTTCCACATTCCAAGGGTAACCGGATACTTGTCCTTTTTTCTCCACAATAAAAGATTCGCCGATTTTTTCCCGAGACAGATTTTTGCTGAACAGGAAATAATTCCACGGAGTATCAGAAGTGACCTCATAATACCATGTTCCATAGTTTACCGACTTCTTATCTTCGAAAAATTTTTTCTCCCATTTTTCATTCATCTTCAAAGCATATACCAACGGTCCACGTTCCACAACCGCACTTTTGTCATACCAACGGCTGACAGCGACTTCCATAGGAAATTCCACGGTCAACACATCACCGTTTTTCCATTCCCGGTTGATACGTGCTATCGCACCCGGATAAGCATCAACGGGCAAGGACTCGCCATTCAACTTGATCTCCGGATGCTTACACCATTCAGGTATCCGAATATGAAAAGGGAAAAATGCTTTTTTCACTTTCTTGTCCACAAAAGATACATGGAAATCGATCCTCTCTTCAAAAGGATAAACCGTGTCCTCTTTTATTTTCACTTCAATCCGATCGGCTACTTTCGCCACAACCTGCGATGGGGCATACACCAAGGCGGCAATGCCATTATCTGCCGTGGCATACCACAAGTTTTGTACAAATTTCGGCCAACCTTGATGGAGGTTTGACGTACAGCAAGGATAGCCGGTCAACTCTCCGAACAAAATATCAGTATCCTCATGAGGAGTAGAGAACTCTCTCCAAGTCCGCGTGACCGATACCTGATTGGTCTGTTGATAATACTGGCGAGCAGAATAGTCATCGGTAACCTGTGTCGGCAACGCATTGTAAGCCACACGTTCCAAATAATCCGCCCATTGCACGTCTCCTGTAACTTCTAACATTTTTTCAAGAGAATACATCATTTCCACTGCGGTGCAAAGTTCCGATCCGGCAGTTGGTTTTCCAAAACGCAACAATTCGTCTCCTCCCCATAAGCCGGTTGGCAATCCGATCGTATTATGGATATCATGAACGGCTTTTTGGATAGCCTGTATTTGTCGAGGATCTTTATTTTGCTGGTAATAAATAATAGGCTCCTTAAAACCTTGTGCCAAATTTACACAATGCAAACTATGCTGACGCGACAAGTGGTCCTGATTCAAAAAGACATCTGTCCAGTTGAATGTTTGCTTATGAATCAGTTCTCCCAAATCCAACAAGGATTTATCTCCCGTAATGTTATACAACCAGTAAACAACCATCAGATTGTCTCCACCACGCTGTTCTCCCCAAAAAGTCCATTTGCCCAAGGGGTTTATGGGTAATTCCTTTAATTGATAATGAAAATACTTTGTCATAAAGTCAATTACACGTTTATCGTTAGTCGCCGTATAATATTGCTGCATAATTTTCAACATCACCATTTTTGGCCACCAATCCTGTGCATTGTCCCGTTGCAGTCCAGGTTCATAACTCCGGTCCGTGTCCGGCCCGAAATATCCGTTTGCTTTCTGCGAAGCCAAAGTCCATTCAATCCAAGGTTGTACCTTTTCAATCAGTTCTTTGTCTTTCAGAATATAAGCCAAAGGCAACAGACCATCGATCCAATAAGGGCCACGCTCCCAAACGTCTCCATCGCCACCCAACCAACCGTTGCGGGCTCCCATGACTTTTTCATAGACCTCATTCAAATGGCCGGTCATCCCATTCTTCATTCGAAGCAGTTGTTCTTGCATCCACCCCTCTGCCGTTATCGCTCCTAACGGCAACTCGATATAGTCTTTTTGTAACAGAGGTTGCCGGTTATTCAGGTAATTTCCGGATACAGCCGCTTCTTCTGCTGGAGAAGCAAAGGCTGCCGTGGCAGCCATAAAGACTGTCAAGAAAACGGTTGTCAATTTATTCATGTCTATATTGTTTTTACGTGATCACTCCTTATAATCAATCCAAACTTTCATTTTTCCGGCCTCCCTATTATCCCAGGCATAATAAGGAATAAAAGACATTTTCTGATTCCCGGACACTGCATCTATTGATTTGATGCCTCCCAATTTCCGGGGATCGTCTTTCACTTCAAACGAAACAGACGGTGTCAATGCTATATTATCAAAGTCAGACGAATTATCCGTTTCTTCCAGGCAATAGACTAACGGTCCACGCTGTACGGCCCGTTTTCCGATATCCTGTTTGACACGCGGATCGGCAGACACTACTTCTATGGGCATATCCATCTTCAGGACAATCCGGTCTCCAGACTTCCAATCCTTAAGGACTGCATATCCTTTGTCGACCGGGACATTCACTTGATTGTCGTTGACTGACAAAATATAGTTTTTACACCACCCCGGAATGCGAATACGAAGTTCCTTTTTGAACGGCCGTTCAGAAACGACACTCAGCCGGACCTCTCCATCCCAGGGATAATCCGTTTCCTGTTTCAAGGTGATTTCCTGTCCATCCGACATGATTCGGGTGGTATTTCCCATATAAAGATTCACCCACAGAGCCTTATCGGAAGTTCCGTAAACATAGTTGCCAATAGAAGGCAGAAAGCGTGAAATCTGACTCGGGCAACAGGCACAACCATACCAGGCTTGCCGATGATGATCGCCGTTCGATTCCAAAGGATTGACGTAAAAGAACCGATCGCCAGCCAATGAGACACCGGCCAAAGCTCCGTTATACATGGAACGTTCCAGCACATCCACATATTTAGAGTCTCCAGTCAGTTGGTTCATCCGTTGATTCCAATAAACCATGCCGACCGAGGCACAAGTCTCGCAATAGGCATCCAGATTCGGCAAATCATAATCTTCCGTAAAACCTTCATTATGTTTGGATGAGCCTATCCCTCCGGTGACATACATATTCCGCAAAACGACATCATCCCACAAGCGATCCAAAGCTGCAATATATCCAGTGTCTTTCTTCAACGCTGCGACATCGGCCATTCCACAATAGAGATACATGCAACGGACTGCATGTCCGGAAATATCTGTCAAATCCCTGACAGGAATGACATCCTGATAATAAGACGGATCCCACTTTCCTTCGTTCCCCTTACTCCCGTGGCCATGTCCTCTTTCTTCCAGCAACCAGTTTGCAAAATCAAGATATTTCGGTTGGTTCGTTGTTTGATACAGTTTGACTAATGCCAGCTCTATCTCTTCATGTCCGGGAACCCAATGCCTTTTTCCCGGACCGAACAGTTCCATCATGTGATCAGCCATCCGGACACTGACATCCAGCAACTTTCGTTTTCCCGTAGCCTGATAATAGGCAACGGCTGCTTCTATCATATGACCGGCACAATACATTTCGTGCTTGTCCATATTCTTCCACCGCCTATCCAACCCGGTCAAAGTATAGAACGTATTGATATATCCGTCAGGCTGTTGTGCCGCTGCAATATTATCGATCCATTCGTCCGCTTTCTTTTCCAGCTCCGGGTTCGGATTATTGATAAGACTATACGCTATTCCTTCAAGAGCTTTATACACATCCGAATCATCAAAGAAAATGCCGGAATGCTCTCCTTCCCCTTTAGCCGCATTCACAAAGTTCTGCATACGTCCCGTTTGATTCTCGATCTGGTCGATACAGACTGGAAGAGTAGCAGAAATATGCCTGTTCAAACGTGGCGACCAAAAATCATCCTGTATCCGGACATGAGAAAAATCCACCTGATCAATCATCTTCAGCGGGACATCGGTTAGCGTTTTTTGTCCCGAACATCCCCAAAAGGCTAAACAAACAAAAGGTAATACTATATACTTTTTCATGGTTCCATATTTTTATTTACAAATATATCAATTATTTGGATTCTATTCCAGTTTCGGATTAGAAGTCAACACATTTTCCGGAATCGGGAATATAGAGAG
>OJKP01001382.1_pt1 | contig 13973 bp, 11 predicted proteins | sample 1596521 | NCBI WGS metagenome assembly OJKP01 (sample SAMEA4350130, study PRJEB24818) | metagenome | biome: human; feature: gut; material: faeces | place: Denmark | collected 2013-09
ACTATTTCCATGACAGTCCTTTGCTGTCTAAATCTCTTGTGCTGAAAGGTGGCACAGCCATCAATCTCACCGTTTTCCAACTGCCAAGACTCTCGGTAGATATAGACCTTGACTTTACGGTGGATTGTGACAGAGAGTCCATGCTCTCCATTCGCCAAGAAGTGAATAACGAGATTCTACGCTATATGGAGTCGGAAGGTTATCATCTTGCGCCAGGTTCCAAGACACCGCATACACTTGACTCATGGGTATTCCATTATACCAATGCCGCAGGCAACAACGATGGCATCAAGATAGAAATCAACTATTCCGACCGTTGCCATATCCAGCCTGCCATAGAGACTCATGTGTCCATTCCATTTCTGAGCGATGTGAAGGTACGTTCTCTTTCACCTGTCGAATTGTTTGCCACCAAGATAAACGCCTTGATAGGTAGAAGTGCTGCACGTGACATTTATGATGTCTATAACATGATGAAGCATCAACTATTCGTGAGCGATGAAGAGAAAACGTTGCTGAGAAAAGCGACCGTTTTTTATCTGACTGTTGGCTCAAGCAGAAAAGACAACGCTACGCCTACGGAATATACTGACTTTCCGCAGATAGACAAAATCCGTTTTCCGCAGATTCGTTCGCAACTCTTGCCTGTGCTTAGGCGCAGTGAGCATTTTGACTTTGAAAAAGCCAAGACAGAAGTGAAAGACTTTCTCTCAAAGCTATTGGTTCTGACAGAATCAGAGAAAGAATATGTCCGGGAATTCAATGCCAAGAAGTATATTCCAGAATTGCTGTTCGAGGATAAAGAGATGGTCAATAGAATCAAATTTCATCCAATGTCTTTGTGGAAGACAAGGAGTCGTTGAATGTTTTTTCTGTAAATTTTGAAAAAAGTTGTTGTCTTGCTTAGTTTTTTGATTTCCTCAACTGTATATACAGTATATGGACTATAAAACAGGGAATAGGCTATGAGTAAATATCTGATAAGTTTGATTTTGCTTTCGGTGATAAGTATGGGCGTTTCTGCCCAACGTATCACTCGACAATATAATAATGTGTCATTTTCTGCGGCATTAAAGGATTTGAATGCCAAACAGGATAAGTATGTCATCAACTTTGTGTATGACGAGTTGGAGGATTTCAAGGTGACAAAGAACATCAAGAATGAAAGTGTTCCAGATGCCATCATGAACTTGATTGGTTTTTACCCTATCAAAATGAAACAAGTGGATAATATTATTATCGTTGAATGTATCCAAAAGGCTTCTAACAGAATGATGGGGCGCATTGTAGACACTCGTCATCAACCTGTCGATTTCGCCAATGTCGCTTTGCTCAATGTTAGTGATTCCAGTTTAATCACGGGTGGTGTAACAAATGAGAATGGTCAGTTCGTAATTCCTTGCGAGGTGAAAAAGGCGATTGTGAAAGTAAGTTGTGTGGGCTACAAAACTTACTGTAATGCATATCGTACCGGTGAGGTTGGTGCCATAACCTTGGAGGATGCAACAATTAATCTGCAAAAAGTTGTGATTAAAGGTCATCGCAAATACATATCAAGAGAAAACGGTAAACTTACGCTTGACGTTCAAAATTCCAATTTGAAAAATATTGGCAAGGCCACAGATGTTATCAAATATATTCCTGGGATGCTCTATACAAATGGAAAGTATGAGGTGTTTGGTAAGGGTGAGCCTGTCATCTATATAGATGGAAGAAAGCAGACTAATACTTCAGGGTTGTCACTCCTTTCTTCTACCAACGTGAAGTCTGTACAGCTCATAACAAACCCTGGGGCAGAATACGATGCAGAAACAAGGAGTGTCATAAACATCACTACCGTACACCATTCCTTGGATGGACTTTCTGGTATTGTGGGTGCGGAAATCTCCAAACATAAGAATTTGTCTAACAACGAGGAGATCAACCTCAACATCCACAAGGGAGCTTTGGATGTATTCCTCGCATATCAATATGACAATACGAGAAGTGACATCAGATATGATGTTAACCAGTTCAATTACGAGCAAGATACATTTCATGAGATTTCTGCTTCTGAATATTCCGACCGCTCTCGCTCTCATGACTATAATGTTGGTATGAATTATGCCATAAAGAAGAATCACACTATCGGCGGAAGATATTTGGGAAGCATCTCCAACTACAAGATGCTCGACTCTCCTTTCGACTATATGCAGACGTACAAGAATGATGAACTGCTGACATCTACAGACAATAAGACTGAAGAATCTGAAAAGGAAAGGTTTCACAATGTCAATCTGTATTATATCGGCAAACTAACAGACAACCTACAGCTCAACTTGGATGCCGACTATGTTTATGCTCAACTGAAACATAAGCAACAAGTGAGCGAGACAAGTAGAATAGATGCTGTCTCAGAAATCACGCATATGCAAAACGACCAGCGAAATCGTGCGACTGCACTCAAAGGGGTGTTTGCTTGGAACATGAATAAGAATAATAGGCTTGATTTCGGAACGGATTTCAGTAAAATCAGTTCATGGGGTATGTCTGTAAACGAAGAAGGGAAGATAGCCGATGACCAATTCAAGAATAAGGAAACCAAGTATGCAGGATTTGCCACTTATCGTTTGTCTGCCTCCAAATGGAAAGGAAGCATCGGGCTTCGCTATGAGTACATTCATGCCATCAACACAGACCAAGGAGAAGTAAAGAACAAGACCAATTATTCGGACTTACTTCCATCCCTTTCTCTTTCCACTATGTTTGGGAGAGTGGGGATGAATCTTGATTTCAGTAGTAGGGTCAACCGTCCTTCGTTTCGTCAGTTGAACAACAGTGTGAGCTACAACAATCAATACCATTATGAGCAAGGCAACATTTATCTGAAACCGCAATACGTGTATGATACAGAACTTAGTGTGAATTATAGCATATTCGACTTCAAGTTGGATTATCAGTATATCAAGGATTACATCCATCCGACTGTCGTTGCCGTATCCGGCAAACCTGGAACGGTAACTTGGATGTCAACCAATGCCAAGGATTTCCAACAAATAGGAGCGCAATGTGTTGTTTCACCTGTTTTTGGTTGTTGGCGACCTACTTTGACGGTGGGTGTCTATAAACCTTATTTCACGCTATCATATAATGGAGAGCAATTAGACTACAATCATCCATACGGTCTCTTCGCTTTCCAAAATGTAGTGGCACTAAGGAGCGATTGGCTTTTTCTATGTGATTTCTATTGGAACATTAAGGGACATCATGGCATCTACGAGCAAAACGGTTATTCGTCATTCAATATGATGGTACAGAAACAGTTACTTAAAAAGAAATTGACGATAACATTGAAAGCAGAGGACTTGTTTGATAGCTCGAAGTTGAACGATGTAAAGAGGGTTAATTTTGTGGTGCAGAACAGAAAGGTGAATAACTTCAATCGCTGCATCATAGCTTCCATTAGTTACAACTTCAATAGTTTCAAAGATAAATACAACGGAAGCGGTTCTGCAGAGGATGAGATTAATCGTTTTTAGGAAAATATAGGTTTTCAAATCAACCTCTAAAATACAATATCCAAATTCTGTGTGATGAATATCTCAGGAATTATTAACTGAGATGTTCATCCACAGAATTTTCACTTATCAATATCAATCGTTAAAAAACATACATTTTATTGTGTATCCAATAAATTGTTGTATTTTTGCAAACGAAAAGAGTTGTTTGACAAGTTTTTAATCTCAGTAATTATGATGGCTTTATCTGCTTTTACGGTTAATTATCTGTAAATAAACAATACGATAGATTATCCCAAGATAATCATAAGACCTTGGTTCTGATGTGACTTGCTAACTTTGCTAACGATGCTTCATCAATGGTTCACTTGCGTTCATCTCCTTGACACATACCTTGCCAACCTTACGGAAGACTTTAAATTGTCGTTCACTACCCATCTATTTCCATCAGAGCAGTACAAAGTGGTTTGCAATCAGCACCTGCATGCCGAATGCAGTGGGTCTGCCACCATCTCTTTAGAAGTTACGACAGAAATCTATCAAATATAGCCAATATCAGACTTCATTCTGTCTCAGGACACACACTGATTTACAGAGATACCTGCTGGTACAGCTTCCACTGTGTAGCGCTGCCACAAGGTCTCAAGATCTTTGCTACTTACTGCCATATTATTCAAGTTTTAAATTAAATATGGCACAAAGATAACACTTATCTGGCAAACCGCCAAAATAGGGGTTGGATGCTTACTGATTTTCCAGACTACAACAAGTCGAAGAACTCTTTTTGCCCTTTTCTGGGCTATATGGAAGCGTTTGCAGAGCCATCTGGCGATGTCCAGAGATTCACTACTTAAACTTCCTTATTATTTTGGCATTAGGGGATGGGGGCTCTGGGAGCACCAGTTTGCCCCAACCATATGATTTTATACATTTATTAAAGCGGACTCACATATTTAAACAAGTTGTTAAAATCCAAAAACATCATAGTCCACGTCCCCACCAGGATAATCGCCATACATCCCGTCAGTCATAGCATCCCATGTGTCTTCTTCCGTCCATTGATAAGGTTCTTCTAATTCACGCTGCCTTTTCCTTCTTCTTTGTTCAACTTCTATTTCAGCATCAGTTCTAATCAGCTGTGACATATCCTTTCCTTGTTCACAGCATATAAGATCATATATTGATATTTGACACCGTTTAAATCTGTCTCCTAAGTTACTCCAACCTCTATCAGCAAAGTATCCATTGCTATAACTGAGAATATCACTATGAAATATATATGGAAATATCTGTTCATTATGATGATTAATCAGAATACACTCTCGACTGTATTTACTATTATTCAATTTTACACAAGAAAGACCAAAATGAAATTCCCTGCCACCAAAAGAACTGGGAAAGCGTTCTATTTGATATTGGAATGGGATAACTATTTGCTCGTTAATATCAATATAGCCATATGTTTCCCCATCAAGTGAAGCCGCAAAAAGTCCTTCTCGATAGCCTCCAAGATAACGATACTTATTCTTGGGTATTAGTATTTCTTCATCAGGCCCTACTGCATAATAATATCGGTTGTGATTTTCATATGATTCTTTTATTCTTATTTTAGCCCTATATTCGTTGTCTGCTAATTTGTGAATCTTGAAAAATGTTTCATTACCATAATGGTCAAGTAATACAGGCCACTCATCTTCCATGAAAGAATACTTTATCGCATGGGAATAACCTCCACTGAAAACAGATACTGATTCATACTCAAACGGTACTACAACCTTATTAAAAATGTCTACGAATCCCCATTTCCCGTTTTTCTTGACAGCAAGAAGTCCTTCAGCAAGGCCAATCGCATCCTCGTATTGAGCTTCTATGACCATTTCTTTTTTACGAGCGTAATACAATCCCCACCTTCCTTGATATTTTACAGGGTAAAAGTCATCTGTTGGAACATTTATATCATCGAACTCAAAAGGCAAGATTTCGGTTTCTTTATGTATTATACCATCGAACCCAACAGCGGTTTCTTTATGCCAGTTAGGTATTCCCCATTTGAATTTGTCATTCATAGCCATGAATTGAATACCGTGGTTTCTACCCAAATCTATTGGTATCAATTGAAGGTACTCAATCGGTATGATTATCGAAATATCAGTTCCTGAAAAAATCCCGAATCTTGTTCCCTTTTGAACAAGATGCATAAGAGTCTTACGGTTACAGATTTCAAGTGAATGAGATATATAGTCAAAAGACTCAAACCGTTCTTCCAAATCTTTGTAGAACCTTTCATGTTGTTGAACAAAGCGCAAATCGTGACCTCCCCTGATATACTCATCCTTGATTTCTTCGATGATTGTTTGATTCCCTTTCGGCGAATACATCGGCACGTCCATTATAATCTTATTCATCTTATACCTCCCTCTATCGGTTTTGGTTTTCTGCACAGAACAAGAGAGCACGTACAAATGTTCTCCCTTCTTCGTCTACTCCTATATGCTCATCTAAAGGGCAATAATCGGGAACCAAATTTGCATCAATGTGGTGGCATATGCGATTCATCATCCTTTCCGACGAGTCAGAATAAGAATTCCAACCACTCGACCGAGCAGATATTTCAGTCGAAATTATCTGTCCATTTTCATCATACTTTGGATTCCTTAGTTCGTAAAGGAGCCCATCTACATAAATCTCTTTCATAGAATAAATATTTAAAAATTAATAATTCCTAAATTCCGCAACACTATTATCGATTAAACTTTTTAAGTACCTGAGCAACAAAAAGTTGTCCAGGAATTTGCCATGTCAGAATTTTCACTTATCTTAGTGTTGGGAAAAGAAAACAAGCAAAACTCTGATGACGTTGCAAAGATACAAATTAAATCTGAGAAACCCACTCCTTTTGGAGGAATATTTTCGGGTCATGGAGCAATTTGACTCCACATTGTCTTCTGTAATCGACTCAACCCTCGGTCTAAGGTGTAGATCGTTCCATTTCATGGCACGTTTTCTCGCCATGGCAGAGCTTAAGTAAACTTAGCTCTGCTCATCTGGCTTAACGAAAACGTTCGGTTATCGGTACAGCGAAATTATCCGTTCTCTCATAAGTATCTACTTCTGTGGTGGCTCATGTACCCCAGGATGTCACTACTCATTTGATGAACCATCTCTCGCTTCATCCGACACTTCGTACTTGTAGCTCTGACACTATTGCATTGAGCAAGCTCTACTTTTACCTTCGAGCATAAAGTCAAGAGAATAATGATGATTGACGAAGGCATAGGCTTCGCTATCTGCCATATCCGATGCTTGACATCTTTCCCACATAGTATTATATTTCCATTTGTTATACAGGTAAGCAAAGACAAAGGATAGTACGGCAATAACTGCCAAAACTATTTTGTTACTTTTGATATTCATAATATTTAATCCTAATTTTGCGTATAATATAATTCTTTTAGTCGTAGTCGGGAAGGCTCATCTAAATGCCTGCATAAATTGAAAGCGTAATCTCCTATGCTTGTTACAGAGTTTGGAATAGTGACGCTTTGAAGAGAATAGCACGAGTCAAAAGCGAAATCTCCTATCTTCGTTACAGAGTTCGGAATCGTGACGCTTTGAAGAGATTCGCAGCCACTAAAGGCTTCATCTCCTATGCTCGTTACCGAGTCTGGAATAGTGATGCTTTGAAGAGATTTGCACGAGTCAAAAGCGAAATCTCCTATCTTCGTTACAGAGTTCGGAATCGTGATGCTTTGAAGAGATTCGCAGCCACTAAAGGCTTCATCTCCTATGCTCGTTACCGAGTTTGGAATAGTGACGCTTTGAAGAGAATCGCAGTAACTAAAGGCTCTATCTCCTATGCTTGTTACCGAGTTTGGAATAGTGACGCTTTGAAGAGATTTGCACGAGCTAAAAGCATCATCTCCTATGCTCGTTACCGAGTTTGGAATAGTGATGCTTTGAAGAGAATCGCACAAATGAAAAGCGTAATCTCCTATCTTCGTTACAGAGTTCGGAATGGTGATGCTTTGAAGAGATTTGCACCAACTAAAAGCATCAACTCCTATGCTCGTTACCGAGTTTGGAATTATATAATTGACGCAATCTTTTATTCTACTAACAATAGCTGTCTTATCCTTATTGAACAAGCAAACATCATCATTTTGGAAATATGTTGAGTTACAAATGAAAAAACATATATTGCAACCACGAAAAGCGTGATTTCCTATGCTCTTTACAGAGTTCGGAATAGTGACGCTTTGAAGAGATTTGCAGCCACAAAAGGCTTCATCTCCTATGCTCGTTACAGAGTTCGGAATGGTGATGCTTTGAAGAGATTTGCGGCCACTAAATGCATTGGCACATATTTTTTTTGATCGATTATCTATATTAAAAACAGATTTCCCATAAATAATAGCACCATAAACAATTCTAAAATCAGAAGAATATAAAATCCCATCTTTTTTGATGAAGTTTTTAGATTGAATATCCATATTCACAATATGGCCGCATCCTCCCCATGGGTTGTTATGGGCAATATATTTTACGGATGCTGGAATATTACATGAAACCAAATTACTGTCAGCAAATGCCACAGAACCGATAGATATTATCGTAGAGGGCAGCTTTACACTTTCAATATCAGTAGATTGCAAAGCACCATCGCAAATAACTTCTGTTCCTTCTCTTACAACATATTCTTCCTCCCATGATGAGAAAGAAGCCTTTAATAGCTTTTTCCCATCGCGACTATACTTAACTCCATACTCATCTTCAATAGCATACTTAAAATCCTCTTCCGTTGCTTCTGTAGATAGAACTTCTTCAATTGGCTTTTCTACCTTATTCAATAAAAACAATCGAAATGACATGGCTGATAGTTCTTGCTGTGAGTGCGCCAAAATGAACAATGCATATAGTTTCGAAAATTCCGCATCATTCAAAAGAGCACATAGTGATTTCATCATCAGACATTCACCGATGTCCTGGAAATCAGATTCTGAAAACAGAAGCGAATCTGACCTAGCATTATTCTGCAACAAAGAGGAGTCTAAAGCTATTGCTTTCAGAGACATACCAATAAGCGTCAATGGAAAATCATCGATATGTTCATTGAAACAATCTTCTGTACGCAATGGATGGCGATAGTCTGGACTGCCCAATTCTCGCGCCTTTTGTCCTTGCATAGCGGGCACGTACATACCATCATAGTCAACTAGTACTAAGGCCCCATCTTCAGTAACTAAGATATTATCGGGCTTAAGGTCTCCATGAGCAAATGGTTGTGACATCAGCCAGGCAGCCATTCTACAAAACTGATATGTGATAAGCTGCAAAGCATATTTATCGGATATGTGTTGATGAACATACTTATCAAGCGTAACTCCTTCTGCCCAGTCCATGAGTAATACAGGAAATTCAGTATCAGAAGAAACTGTAGAATCAACAAACAATTCTTTTTGGAGGTACTTGATGGAGCACAAATAGTTTGATGACGCATATTCCAATTCATCTGTTATCTGCTGATATGCTATATCACGTCCCTCTTGTTCTTTCAAAAAGCACTTCACTGCATATAGTTTCCCTGAGGATCCATCTTTCATCTTGAATACCACAGCAAAGTTACCGCTAGACATCACTATCTCACCAGCTTCATCATAAACAGGACGAAGGTTGGTGAGCTCATTAAAATTGTCTTCAGAATTCTTAATGGATTCAATGTATTCTGATATAAGAGGATATTTCATAATTATAATGTTTTATAAAGTGAAAGTATAGTCATTCTCCCACGGCTTCGCCGTCGTCCCCTGCAATAGTGGACGTAACCTGTGGTTGTATATTTGTCTCTTTCATCATGTGAATCAAGTTTGTTTTTTGATGTCGGTCATCTTAATCTCTATATAAGAGATACAGAATATCCCTGCAAAAATAAGAAAAATGTTGGAAACTAGCAAATTATGCGTGTTAAAAAATTAATAACATTCTACGAAAATCAATATTTTTTCACTATTCTTTTCATCACCAAATCTGCGAGCACGATGGCGGATTCCTTCTCATCCCTCGGTGCATCCTTTGACTTCCATGCCACGATGAAGCGGATTCGGGCTGCGGTAATTCTCAGTCATCTCGATAAAACGGCTGTGTTCTGTCTGGGTCAATTCATAGAGATACTGCGAGTTGGAACCTCTAAACTCATAGATGTGCCCTTGAAATACTTTGAGATGAAGCGATAAATCTTTTTTGCTTTTTAGATGTATCAGAAAGCAGTCTTATTTATGCATAGACCATACCTTCCTCTATGATGTCGCAGACAGATATTTTTATCTTATGCTTTTTCGATTACCCAATTTTCGATATTCCCAGTTTTACTGTCGAAGTTGATGCCGACCTTGGTTATTGGCTTGTCGCTTAGCGCAAATCGTTTGTGATAGTTCTTCAGGTTGATTTGCTGCATCGCAGACTTCGCACTCTTGTCTAACTTAATCTCCAACAGGAAAAGGTCTGTATGGGTGAGCAATACGATGTCAACTCTGCCGTTGGGTGTATGAACTTCAACGTCCACCTGATAGTCTGTAAGCAGAGAGAATATGATAAAGAGCATCTGTTGGTAATGTCCCTCATAATGAGCGTTGTTGCAGTAAGGAACAGTTCCCAGAAATGTTTGGAGTAAGGTTAATGCCTCCTCCATATTCTGCTTATCCAATGCCTGTGCGATACGACGGGCTGTATTGGTTGTTGCAAGTGTATTTTGTGTGACGTATGATGGAATCAGTGCCTTGGTCAGTCCCATTTTCACCTCCTTGTTAGGAACATCAAGAACGTAATAGTTGTAGTCTTCATGATATTCCTTGATTGTGATATATCCACTTTGGTAAAGCAGCGGCATGATGGTTGGCATATTCTCCGTAGGAACATCAAACTCGCTGGCATCAGCCTCCACTCGTGTGATGACGTCTGTTGGAACTACCTGATATTTGCGCATCATATTGATGAGATAAGTTGGAGTGCCGGAAGTAAACCAATAGGATCCGAACTTGTTTTCAGCAAAGCAATTCAGCAGGCTATATGGATTGAAGATATCGGGTGAGAATCTTGTGAAATGATAGCCGTCATAATTCTCTTTTAACTTGTCGATGACTTGTTCTTTCGTTATATTTCTTCTTCGGGCAAGTTCGTCAATATCTTCCGACATCTGCATCAGAAGTTCTTCTTTGGTGATGCCACAGATACCAGCATAATCATCATTCATGGATATGTTGGTGATGTTGTTCAGTTCGCTGAAGATGCTGATTTGCGAGAACTTGGTGATGCCTGTCAGGAAGACAAAGCGTAGTTTAGCTTCGCTGTATTTCAAAGGACTGAAAAAGTTGCGCATGATATTGCGCAAGGTATCTAACTGTTCTTGCTCGTGAGCCACATCCAGCATGGGTGCATCATATTCATCAATAAGCACGACTACCTGTTTTCCGGATTTCTCGTATGCAGTATTGATCAGTTCTGTCAATCGGTTATTGGCATCAATTTGTGGCTGTGTGATACCCCATTTCTTTTCTTCTGTTTCCAGTATGAATGCGAGATATCTCTCCAGCTGTTCTTTATTCATGTGTTTGCCTCCGCTCAAATCAAAGTGGAGCACAGGATATTTTGTCCACTCCTTTTCCAGCTTTTCGATGGCAAGACCATTGAATAAGTCTTTCTTGCCTTCAAAGTAACTCTGGAGGGTGGTGAGAAACAGGGATTTTCCAAAGCGGCGTGGACGTCCCAAGAAGAAATAGGTACCGCTAGTGTGTGTCAGGCGGTAAACGTATTCCGTCTTGTCGATATAGAGCTTGTTTTCCTTGCGGATTCGCTCGAAAGTCTGTATGCCTAATGGATATAACTTAAGTGCCATAATCTTCGATGTTTATATTTCCACCGCAAATTTACAATTAATATTTGATATATGCAAATAATCAAGCGCTTTTGTCTTCTTTGAAAGCTGTTTTTATACAATTCCAAGAGGCTTACGAGGATATCTTCAAGGCAGATTAATATGCACCTAAAACCCTCCAGTCGTCTATGAGTTTGAACAGTCGGGGCATGGCTGGCTTGTAACTGTCGGGATAGGTGAGGGAATAAACGAAGAGTATTCTGCCACTTTTGATGAATTTATCGTAATGACTGTAGCCATCTACTCTTACTCCGTTTTCATAGACAGGACCGGAGAGGATGAATGCCTTATCCGATGCCTGCATCGTCCGCTCCGAATGAAGCTTCTGGGCAAGAGAATCGGCACAAGCTTGGAGGGTGTTGCTATAGTTGGGGGTAACATAACTCTCCAGGATGATGTTGGCATGATTGGTGAATGAGAAGCGGGCATAGCCCTGGTATCCCGATACCGAAGTATCCTCCTGCTGGAAAAAGCAAGGATACTTGACAACGTAGCCGAAGTCCGGATCATTGTATTCCTTCATGGGTGCCATCTCTACCTTGGTCTTGAAATCCGCCATCGGTGTATGCTTCTCTTTCGTAACCTCATGATGATAGTTGATGATGAAGTTTATCATCATCAGCAAGACAACTGCTATCAAAAAAATCTTCTTCATATCTTTGCCACTTTTATATTTTAGCTGCAAAGGTATGAAGAAGATGTGAAACAGCCAAATAATAAGTATGACATTTGGCTGACATTTCTGAACTTATCTGATTATCAGTCGATAAGACTTGCCTCTTTCCGACTCAATCATGAGGTTGCTATTCTGCTCAATCACCGGTTTGATACGGCGAATCAAGGTATAGAGCGTTTCGCTGGCATCCGGTTTCTTGGGCCAAAGAGCCTCACAAATCTCCTGTTTGGAGAGTTGATGATGCGTATTGTTGAAGAAGAGTTGCATCAGCTGGTACTGCATCGGAGTAAACTTGATGGCTTGTCCGTTTTCCTGATTGTAGAAGGAATCCTCGTCTTGAGAATAGCACATGGTGCCGAACATATCGGCCTCATGATTCCAGGGTTGTTTTCTGCGATGATAGTATAGCGATGCAATTGCCCAAATCATAGCCATGAGGGTAAGCGTCAAAGATGTCCGCTGGTTGCTCATACTCAAAACATCTGCCATCGAACAGTTGGCATAACTTTGGATAGAATGCTCGTTGAGGAGCATCTGTTTGCTGCTGAGCAGGTTGGCGCTATTTACCAGCTGGGAATTGTTCTTGCCTCTTCTTCTGTCTTCCATCACATAGCAGAGATTACTTGTCGACTTCAGCAGGTCGATGCTGAGATGTGACCGGTAGCTCTGGATGGTATCAGGCGTAATCCATTGATATTTATTTTCCTGAAGAGTCAGAGCCAAAGCTTTGTTCATATCTTGTATAATGGCATACTGTGCCTTGCGGTAGTTACTCACGCTGGAGAATGCCGCAGACATCACAAGGATGGCAAAGATGAGGATGGAATGATATGCTTTCAGTTTCATATTATCTATTCTGTTTAAATGATATACTGTTTAAAGATTCAAATGCAAAAGTACAGAAATTCTATGAAAGATGGTATAAAACTAGATATAATATTCGTTAATTGATAAATGTCAGACTCATGTCAGCCATATTTTTCGCTTCGGTCTTCTCTTTTTGATACCTTTGCAGCAGAAAACAAGTTTTAGAAAAAGTATATGATGACAATGAAGAAAAGTAAATTGTTAACAGCTATGGTGATGCTGTGGGCATTGATTTCTTGTGCAGAAATACGTGCCCAGGAGATCCAGAAGGTATCGAATGATTCTATAGCCTTGCAAGAGGTTGTTGTGAAGGCGGCACGAGTGGTCAACAAGGAAGATGGCAAGTTGATATTCCCAAGCGATATTCAGAAGCAGCGTTCTTTTTCTGGTTTTTCGCTTTTAGGAAAGTTGGCTTTGCCTCATATTAGGGTTGATGAGGCTGGCCGTTCCATTTCTGCTACCGATAATAAAGGAGAAGTGCAGATTCGTATCAATGGCATTCTCGCCAATATGCATGACGTGCAGATGCTGGATGTAGCTTCTATTATGAGTGTAGATTATATCGATAGCCCTGGCGTAAGATATGGAAAGAATATTGCATACGTGATAGATATTCATACCCGCAGGGATTCATCGGGTGGCAGTTTGGGCTTCAACCTGACTAATGCGCTAACTACCAAACTCGGTTCGAACGATGTCTATGCATCTGTCAATAGGGGTAAGAGCCAATTGAATATTTTATATGAGCAGACTTATGTGGATAATAAGGCATCCGAATATAATGAGAATGCTCAATATCTTCTACATGATGGTTCTGAGTATCAGATATCTCGAAAAATCATGAATGTGGCAACTCGAAATTATGATAATACATTGCAGTTGAAGTATAATCTGGCTGATTCTGCCTTATATGTATTCCAGACAACGCTTACCACGGATTTCTACAATCAGCCTTATACATCGAATGAGATGTGGTTTTCTGAATCTGGAAAGCCTGCGTATCCTG
>OJKP01001383.1_pt1 | contig 13972 bp, 8 predicted proteins | sample 1596521 | NCBI WGS metagenome assembly OJKP01 (sample SAMEA4350130, study PRJEB24818) | metagenome | biome: human; feature: gut; material: faeces | place: Denmark | collected 2013-09
AGATTACGCCTTGCAGCTCTCCGGCCAGTTCTTCTTTTGTTTTTCCGGTAAGCTGGCTCATATAGTCCATATCCACGCAGGCTTTTTCCGAGATGGACACCGCCAGTGCTTCACTTGCCGTATCCACCACAGCCACCGCCTGATGGGGCTTGATGGTCCGCTTGGTGAACATATCTGCCTTACGTTCCAGTTTACCGTCCTCGTCGATGACTTCCAGCGCACAGAGCAGGTAATAGGAAGAATCGTCTGCATAGGCCAGACGGTTTGCACGGTCATTGATGAGACCGTATTTGGCAGAAAAGCTGTCATAGAGGCTGTTCAGTTCCGCCTGCTTCTCCCGAATGGTGCTGTCCGGAACCGCTGCATCCATCTGAAGGTCGATCAGTTCCTGCACACAATCACGCAGTCCCACAAGACCTTTCACGCGGGCTTCGGCGGTGGCGTTGAGGTCAGGGCGCACCATACGGCTGTTTTCCCGGTAGTACACCTGCCCGTCTACAATGGCATAGGAATAGTTCTTCACATTGGGGTCGGCAGGAATGGAGGTGTCAATGGCTTCGCCTTCGCCCAGCTCCGGCAGCTCGGCCTCCTGGTAGGTGCCGCGAATGTACTTCACGGCATCGTGCAGCTGATCGGCCAGTTCCAGCCCCTCAATGGGGTTCACGGTGTAGTCCATACCATGTGCAGTGCTTACCGGCTCCTGTCTGCCTAGCACCATTTCCGGGTGGTCGATAAAATACCGGTTGATGGCAAACCCGTCCTCCGTCTGTCCGGTCTGGGTCCATTCCGGCACGATGTCCAGCGGGCGATCCCGCTTTTGGAGAAAGATGATGTCGGATACCACCTCGGCACCGGCATTCTTTTTGAACGCGTCATTAGGCAGACGGATGACTCCCAGCAGCTCGGCACGTTGAGCAAGATACCGGCGCACGGTGGAATCCTTGGCGTCCATCGTATAGCGGCTGGTGACAAAGGCCACCACGCCGCCGGGACGCACCTGGTCGAGTGCTTTGGCAAAAAAGTAGTTGTGGATGCTGAAATTCAGCTTGTCATAGGCTTTATCTCGAACCTGATACTGGCCAAAAGGCACATTACCAATGGCAAGGTCATAGAAATCTCGCCTGTCGGTGGTCTCAAACCCGGCCACGGTGATGTCGGCCTTGGGGTAGAGCTGCTTTGCAATCCGTCCACTGATGGAATCCAGCTCAACGCCATACAGACGGCTGTTTCGCATTTCTTCCGGCAGCATACCGAAGAAATTGCCCACACCGCAGGACGGCTCCAGGATGTTGCCGGTCTCAAAACCCATGCGGCCCACGGTCTCATAGATGGCCCGGATTACCGTGGGACTGGTGTAGTGCGCGTTGAGGGTGGAACCTCTGGCGGCGGCATATTCCTCCGGGGTCAGCAGTTCTTTTAGCTGGGCATACTCTAAAGCCCATGCCGGTTTCTCCGGGTCAAACGCATCAGAGAGACCGCCCCAGCCCACATATCGAGAAAGAACCTCCTGCTGTTCGGGGCTTGCCTGCTGTCCGGCAGCTTCCAGTTCTTTCAGCAAACGAATCGCATTGACATTTGCCTGGAACTTGGCTTTCGGACCGCCTTCGCCCAAATGCTCATCGGTAATGCGGAAGTTTTTTGCATTGCGGCGCAGGTTAGCCTTGTATTCCTCATAAGATGCTTCCTCGGCAGCTTTGGCATTGGGAAAGGTCTGCCACTGGCCATTGACCTGAATGGAAACCGGGTGTTCATCCAACACTTCCTCAAAGGTTTTCTCCGGCTCTGTTACAGGGGCTGGCGGCTCCGGCTCCTCGATATGCAGCTGTTCCACCACCACATCATAAGGTAGATGGTTCTTATCGCCCGGATAGACGGCCATGGTCTCGGAATGGAAGGTCGGGGATTCGGTAGTCGGTTGGGGCTGTTCCTGTCCAAAACCGTCCTGCTGACGGGCATACATCCCGCGCAGCAAAGGCGCAACTTCATCCCAGCGGAAATACAGCATAGCCAGACGCTTTTCCTCTGCATCCATGACTTCCAGTTCTATGCCCTGTGCCGTGGTACGGTAATCGGCAATATCGCCGGTCTCCAGATTCAGTGTCTCGATCTCACCGGAATAGGCTCTGCTCAGCCAGTAGGCGATCTCGCTGTTGCTCCTGCCGGATTGCAGCAGCGTGAAAATCTGCTTTTTATCCGCTTCATCCATCAGTCCATGAGCCAATACATCCCGCAAGTCCTGATCTGCCTTGTCCGGGTCAATAGGAAGAAATTCGGTATAGTAAGCATTGCGGCGGTCTGCCCGAAGCAGCTGCTCGAACTGTTCTTTGCGCTCTGCCCGGTAGATGGGATATACCATCCCGGTGGGCAGAAGCTGTACGGTGTCCTCCCGCAGCTCGGTGATCTGATAGGCGTCATCCTCGATATACACGGTATCGCCCACGGCATAGACCGGGGCGGCTGGGTCATAGGAGGTTCTTTGCGGAATTGGGCGGCGAACTGCGTCATATTCCTCATCGGAAATGGAAACTTTGGAAGTCTGCTCTGTCTCGGCATCTGCGATCTGCCCTACATCCGACACCACCTGTTGTATAAATGGGTCATTGTCCAGTTTTTCCGGGTCTGCCACCTGTCCGTTGACAATCCCTCTTTCCTCCAGGGCTTCCCGGATGGCGATGGGGTCGATGTTGTCAAAACGTTCCTGTTCTTCTTCGGTATAGAACCGGTCCTCCTGAATCAGCTGGGCAAGCCTGCGCTGTACCTTCGGCCAGGGCAGCTGCGTTTCCTCCGGGCTTCCGGCACGGACAACGAACGGGATGTTGCTGCCACTGTATTCCTGAGCCAGCCATGCAGCGGTATCTTTCTCTCTTGCATGGTCTTTCATATAACGGACGACAGCATGTTTATTCTCGATATTGCCGTTCCATGCACAAATGGCAGTATCAATATCTTCCTGAGAAAGAGGGCGCAGAAGCTCATGGAGCTTTGGATAGGTCTCGTCGATCACTTCCCGGTGCAGTCGCTGACGGAACTCCGGCACATCCGAATAGAGTCGGATCAGCTCCATATCCTTAGAACCAAGAACTGCACGGCGCACAGCGGCATTACCCTCGATGACAGCATTTTCACGGTCAGAATGCCCGCAGGCATTGCGGTATGCGGCATCCTCGGAAATGGCGGCAGTCACCACAGTCTTATACTGCTCAAACTGCTCCCGAAGGGTAGGCTTTGGCGTTTCTTCCTCCACCTCCGGCTGCTGGGCTTGGATGGCATCTTCTTCTGCCAATTCCTTTTCAGCCTGGATTTTGTCATACTGCGCCTGTTCCTGTTCGGTAAGATAGCGGCCTTTCTGGACAAGAGAGGTAATGCGCTTGGCAACCTTTTCCCAGTTCAAGTGAACATCCGGGCAGTCCTGCTTTTTATAGTGCAACCCTTTCCCGTCGTGATCTTCGCCGCTGTGTGTTGCGCCGGACAGGGCATGAGAGCGTCCGCCAATGCCATACTCGTCTTTGAGGAATCTCACTTTTTCCTTATCCGTATGGTTTTCCATGAAGAACGCATAGATACGGCCTTTTCCTCCGGCGAAACTGCTTCCGCCGGTCATGGCGGCGTCGATCTCATCCTCGGTAATAAAGTGCTGGACGGTTGGCACTTGGGAAAGCTCTGAAGAAAAGGTCCTGCGGGGCAGGTCAAGGTCCTTCAGGTTCTCCCAGATCTCCCTCGGTCTATGATAGTGAAAACGCAACAGGTCACGGTCCTGCTGATAGGCAGTCCAGAAGGCGGCGTATTCTTCCTTGAGGGTCTGGCGGAAAGCCGGTTCACTCAGCTGCTCCATCAGGCGGCGGGTCTCCTCCGGGAAACCATTGCCTTTGATCTCTGACAGGCAGGACAAATATCCGCCTTTTCTGGCGTCCTCACTGAGATCGTGATACAGATGCCAGAGCTTTTCCGAGAGGAGGGAGCGTTCATAGCCTGCCGCTTCTGCAAGCTCCACATTGGAGGCAAACTGACCACTTTCCAAAAGCTCCCCGATACGCTCTGCGGCACTCTCCCAGGAAATGACCTGGGCAGACCTGTCATAACGGACAGACTTCCCATGTGAAAGATGGATACCATCCTCGGCATACCATGCGCTCACACTGCCAAGGCCATTGCCGCCGTGGTACAGCGTTTTCAGTATCTCGGCAATCTCAGCAGTGGTTTTCTGCTTTTCAAAGGCTGCAACCACACGCTCCCTTTGACGGTCTGTATTGCCGCCCAAACGCAGCACATGGTCGATGTCATTTTGGGTAAAAGAAAAAGCAGAGGATGTATGCGCTACATTCTCTGCTTCATCTATGGATTGGATCTGTTCCGCTTCGGAGAGGAACAGGTTTAGAGTCAGCTGTTGATAAGCTCCGCCATCAGGATCTCCTCGGCCTGAGCTTTGCAGGTGTTCATCAGCCCCACCCACTTCATGGGATCGCTGGCTTTCAGGTCCTCGGTGGCTCCCGCTTCCTTCGCCAGCTGGGGCATCATCTGCTCCAGTCTGCTCTGGGCGGTCTCGTCGATCTCCAGAAGGTGCGGGTACAGCTTCTCGCTCAGCAGCATCTGGTTGTAGAGGATGGGACGGTGTTCCTTCAGGTAGGTTTTCCTCATCCTTCCGTACTTGCCCAAGGGTTTCTCCGGCTGCTGGCTCAGCTTCAGGTCGGGAATCAGATAGTCTCCGTTCTGGATATAGGTCATGGGATTGTTCATTTTGTTTGCTCCTTTCTTGGTTGGTTTCGCGCTCTGCATTTCGGACGGTAACGCCGATCTGCCGCAGCACCTGCTGGTTAATCTGACTGACCGCTGTTCCCAGCGCCCCGATAGTTGCCGGGGTATTGAAATCAAAGATCGCCATGAAATCTTCGTGGTCGAAGTAGCGTTCCGGTTCCAGTCCACAGCGGGACATCAAAGCATAAGTGATACTGACGGTGGCTGCTGCCTTGAACTGTACTCCGATGTTAAACTCATCATATTCCTCCAAAAAGGAACCGTCAACGATATAGAAGAAGTCCTGCTGATGCTCCGTCCAGTATTCCTCAGCCAGTTTTCCGGCTACCTCGGTGAGCTGTCCGGCAAGGTCATCACCGGAAACATCATAGGTGCGCTCAAGCATGGCCTGCACCGAATCCAAATGGCGCTCCTCCAGCTGCCACAGCCAGGGAGTGCGGGAATGTTCACGGGTTCCGGTGTCGGAAATATCAAAAACATAGCGCAGGCGGGGTCTGTCCCCGGAATCGTCCACCAGAGCGATTCCCTTGGAGCCGCGCCTTACATACCGGCCCATCTTTTCATTCCACAAATCGTACTCTGCACAGGCGGTAGCGTCCGGGCGCTGGGCGTAGATCATCAGCTGCTCATGGAACGGATACTTGTAAAGTCGGGCTGCCGTAGTAAGGAACCCTGCCCATTCCTGCCAGCTTCCAGTGAGCTGCGTTGCCACTTTCTCCGCCATCTGTGCATATAGTTCAGCTTGGGTTGGCATGGTGTTCTGTCCTCCTTTCGGTTTTTGGGTAAAAGAAAAGCAGGAAACCTAAATGATTTCCTGCTAAGTAAAACTGTGAATATTACATTTTAGTTATTTAATATCTCTGCAATCGTGTTTGGTGCATATTTATTGAGTTCATGTCCTGCATTTGGAACGATGTGCAAAGTGGCTTGGGGTAGCAGTTCTTTTAGCCTTTTAGAAGCCTTTAGATTGGCAGCATCCTTTTTGCCACACAAAATTGTCACTGGACAACGAATATTGTTTAATTGAGAAGTAAAATCCAATGACCGCATAGAGTGAGCCAATTTTATGGTGCTGCTTTTTGATAGTCCCATACTTTCAAAAGCCTTGTCTGGCATACAACGGAAGATAAGATTTTGAAAATCTATCAGTAAACTTGGAACTTTATATTGTGCGCCAATCAAAACCAGCGAAGCCACTTTTTCTTCATGCCGAATAGCAAAATCAATCGCAAGAAGCGCACCTAACGAAAGGCCGCAGATACGAAGCGGCTCTTTTACTTCTGAATACCGCTGTTCTAAATCGCCCAAAATCTGCGAATATGATATTTCATCTTCTGCTGAAGAAAAAAGTTCTGGGCAATCGACATCGGAAATTGATAGTTGTTGGACTACTTCTTTCCAGTCCTGTGCAGTTTGTCCCAACCCATGTAAAAGAACCGTTTTCATTAAACACCTCCTAAGTTCAAGATAATCATCAATGCACAAACAAACTGAAATTTAATACTCAATGACAATTTTCTTGCACTTCTCGCAGAGCCAAGCCTCCGCAGACGCTCCACCAAAAGGTCCACCGATTGACTTTTCATTGAGTTTGATTGACTTGCCCCCACCAATGTTGAGGGCCGCAATAACTCGTTCTTTTTCGCTCCAATAGACACCATCTCTGCATTGAATACAACCAAGTTGCATTTCTTCACCACAATACGGACATTTCATTTTAATCACCCCTACAAATTATTGTTTGTTGCTTAGATTATACTTCATCCATCTTTCTAAGTATAGTGGGATATTGTGATGAAAGTGAGAGAAATCGCTTATCCGTCAGACAATTTCTCTCACTATATTTTTTACACGATAAATTTACTGGTCAAAATCCGGGTACAGCTCCAGCTGGGAAAAGTCCTCATCGGTCATCACGCAGAGCTTCATAAGGGCGCTGTCGGTCAGCTCACTCAGTTCCGTTTCCTCCGGTGATAGCTCGCCGCGCATCTCACGCAGGCTGTCGATCAATCCGGTGCGGCTACCGGTATTGTAAATGCACATCAGGTTCATTTCCTCAAAAGTAAAGTTTCCCATATCAAATCTCCCTTTCCGCACTCTTTTTGGGCGCTGTCTTTTTGTGTTCTGCCTTGGGCTGGCTTTTCAGCTGCTCCATGACGGACTTTTTCTTTTCCCGTTCCTCCCGATGGGCAGCGGCAGCCAAATCCATGAGGGAAATGGGCTGACCGCTGCGGGCCTGCTGTTCCAGCTCTGCCACCGTAGGCTCTTTTGCGCCATTGTTGATGATACCGTCGATCATGCCGTAATCGTCCTCCACGGCCATCTCCGCATTTTTCAACGGATTTTCCGGCAGGAATCCGGGGATCTGGGTAAAACCAACACTGTCACAGTAATGACAGGATACCTTACCGTCCTGCTTGATCGCAACGATGTCACTGACACTCATAGAAGGACTGTGAAAATCCGCCGGCTTTTGCAGATTAAACTGCTCATATAGTTTTTCCAGCTGCTCCGGTACCGTGCCAGACTCCCTCAGCGGAGCAGTGTAAATGAGATCATAATTGCTGCGCTCTATGGAAATATCATGGGACTTTAGCCAGTCCAGATTCATAAAGCGCACATTCTGCGGATCGTCACGACTTACCTGATAGATGGCAAAGCAATCTCTGTTCTGAGCGAGAAATGCTTGTTCCCGTTCCTGCTGATGTTCCTGGCGCTCCATGACCTTTTCGTGGAACTGAGGGCTTTTCTCCCATTCCTCACGGTCCACACCGAAAAGGCCGCCATGATCCATGATTTCCTGCGGGTCAAATACCATACTCTCCGTATTGTCCTCATACAGCACATAGACAGTCAAACCAGCGGCATCCAGTTCCAGCGCCCGTTCTCTGGTAACAGGGAACATCCCATCATAGGAGTATCCGTATTCCTGCATATCTGGTGTGGAGACCTGCTCATCCGGCATGGGGTATTCATCCAGTGCCTGCTCCTGTGCTTCCGGCAGCTGGGAAGAAGCAGCCATCTGACTGACCTCTGCCTGCATCTGCTGGTAGGCAGCTTCCTGCAAGGTCTCAATCATGGACAACGGTGCGTATTTTACCGAGTCTCTGCCCAAATCGTTGTCATCACAAATCTGGAGAACTGCCTTCATGCGGGAAATCTCCGGCATATCCAGCTGACCACCATCCAACTCTTTCATGGACGCGGCATCGTAAAGGGTATAGTCCCAGCCGCTGTCACAGGACTGGATATGAAGATAGGTGGCATCGTCAATCAGAAACAAAGCCTCCTGCTGGTTGGCATCCGCCCCCAGCACTTCCATTTCCGGCATTGCCGCAGCCAGTTCCTTTACCGCTTTTTGCACCAGAGGATTATCACGGTAATAGTCGATTGCCTGGATGGTGTCCAGGTCAATGGTCTGGCCGGTCAAAATCGGAAAAGGTCCTTCATAGTCGCTTCCGTCTTTCAGCTCAAAACCAATGCCCTTGATCCCGTTCATTCGCTCTGCTGGAATCTCCTGATAAATGCGGACAGCTTCCTCCAAAGACAAGTTATCGTGGTATTCTCCGAGGTTTGGAAATTCCATGCACTCTGCTACATAGTAAGTCAGATTGCTGGTTGGCTGCTCTATCGGGGCGGTTTCCGGCTCTGCCTTTGCATGAGGGTCGATTCCGCGCTCTTTGCAGATTTCCTTATAGTGGCGCTCAATGTCGGAGATCAAAGTGCCGGAGGTTTTGTTGATGGTCTCCAAACTGGCTCTCAGTTCTTTCAGCTCCTTGCCTTGACTCCAACTGGCAATATAGCCAAAGCTGTTTTCTCCAGTCTCGATGCCAAAATACTTGCAGACCGTATAGGAGATGCTTTCAGCCTCCACTTCTTCCGTGTGACGATCTTTCCTCTGTTTCTGCAAAAACTGGGAGAGGGTAGAAAAGCCACCGGTAAAATTCAGCCCTTTTTCCTCGGTCAGCATCAAGCGTCCATCTTCCGTCAGTTCCAACGGCTCTGTCAGCAGAACGGAGCCTGCATGGTTTACAACCACTCGTTCTTCCACACAGACCGGATCTCCAGGATCGTAGTCAGAACCGCGCAGATCATAGCAATAAACGCCCTCTGGCAGATTATCGCGAGCAATCCGTCCGTTGGAGAACAGACCAAGTTTATCAAACAGCTCGATCTCCTGATATTGCTCGTCATTGGCAATCTGGATCTTTTTCTGATTGTGGAGCTTGCTGTGAGCAATCTCGTGTACTGTGGCTGAAACCGTCTGAACCTCACTCATGCCCTGACTAATGGCAATTTTCTGATGATCAGCAGAAAAATAGCCGTCCGTATCAGCGGCCATTGCTTCAAAAGTAATCGGCACCGGTGCGCTGCGGCGCAGGGCCTCCATGAATGCCTCATAATTTGGCACATTGCCGGAAAGGGAGGAAGCAAGCTCCGGCAAAGGTTTCCCGTCGGTCTGACTCACATCAAAGACCTTGACAGGGCGAAACATGGGAATCTCGATTTCTTTTTCCTCTGTGACGATCTTTCCGTCTTTATCCAGAATCGGAGCCTTGGTATCTGGGTCCAGCTTCTGCTCCTCGATTTTCTTCTTATACGGTGTGGGAGCGATGATGGTAATGCCATGCTCGCCCTTTTTTACATGACGCTCAAACTGGTCTTTCCACTTATTGTATCCGGCTACCAAAGTGGCGTCCGGCTTCTGCATATAGATGAGCATGGTGTTGTTTACCGAATAGCGGTGAAATCGGGACATGACGGACAGATAGCGCATATACTTTTCGCTTTCAAACAGTTCTTTGATGCCCTGCTCGATGCCATCTGTGATTTCCCTTAGCCGTTCTCGGTTGGTGGGTTTATTCTCAGCCATGATTTTCAATCTCCTTTCCAAGTGTGTGATTTCTGCTGTGTGTTCTGCAATCCATGCCTTTTGTTCTTCTTCACTTTCATAAAGAAAAAGGTCCAGCAGGTACTCTACATAGGTTTTCTTCTGGATTGCTTCCACAAAACGGGGGTGCGGTTCTTCCTCCGGTGTCCTGGGAGAACGGTCGGCTTCCCATTTTTTCAGCAGATAGTAGTAATCGGACAGTACACGATAACAGCGCTGTCGATCCTCCCGAAACTTCTGTGCCTCGGTTTTTTGCCGGACATATCTCCTGCGGGGCGGGGCCTGACTGTCATAGATCAGGCCAAAGTCCTGTGCCAGTTTCTCCGCCGCTTCTTTTGGGGAGAGGTTAAAGAGCTTTGCGGTAAAGTCGATCACATCCCCATCTGCACCGCAGCCAAAGCAGTGGAACCGCTGGTCTACCTTCATGCTGGGGTTCTTATCATCGTGAAAAGGACAGCAGGCCATACCAGTTCGACTGACTTTTATCCCGTAAAACTCTGCCGCTTCTCTGGTGCTGACCGACTGCTTGACCGCTTCAAATACATTCTCTGCCATGTGCCTTTAACTACCGGACTTTTTCACAGGGGGCTGGTATCCGGCGGCTTTCGCACGCTCACTGGCAGCTTTGCGACGCTCGGCGCTGTATGGCTCCCGGACTGATACACACCGCTTGGGGACGGTAAAGTTATGGGCGTCCTTTCGGGTGATCTGGTCGGGGTGCTTTTTTGCCAGCAGTTCCAGCTTCTCCATCAGACGGGGATCGTGGGTATAGACCTCAGCCATTGGTTCTGCCTGGTTATAGAGGAGAATGGTTTCCCGTTCCACTAAAGAGAGCTTCATCGGCTGCCTCCTTTCCACTGGTCAAATTCCAGCTTGAAGTTGGCATACTGTCCATCGTCCTCCAAAACCACAGTGGCATCGTAGGTCTTGCCGGTTTTCTCCGAATATAGCCCCGTCACACGGACACAGCCATCGTTCAGCAGCGCAGACACCACAGCTTTGGTCGGCTGTTTTTTCTTGGCAGCCCACCATTTGTTGTTTTTCCAGATTGCGAATCTGCAAGAATCATTCTGACAGAAGAAGCCTTTTTGCAGTTCTGCAATTTCACCGCCGCAGCGAGGGCATTTGCCCACCACCTCACGGGGCGGAGTGAACAGGTACTCAGTTCCCTTGATGACCTGATAAGTCCCCACCAGATCTTTCAGCATGGTGCTGATCCCGTCCAGAAACTCCTCTGGGGCAAGCTGCCCGCGCTCGATCTCTCCCAGGCGGTACTCCCACTCGGCAGTCAGAAGCGGCGATTGCAGTTGTTCCGGCAGCACCGTGATAAGGGATACTGCATCGTGGGAAGGAAGAAGCTGCACCGTTTTTCTGTTCTTTTTTCGCTCCAGAAAACCGGCAGATACCAGCTTTTCCAAAATACCGGCACGAGTGGCCGGTGTCCCCAGACCTTTTCTCTCAGCATCCTCTGGCATATCATCTTTCCCGGCAGTCTCCATTGCGGACAATAGGGTGTCCTCCGTAAAGTGCTGAGGCGGACTGCTTTTGCCTTCTTTGACGATTGCCGCAGAAACCGAAAGTGTCTGTCCTTCGGTCAGCTCTGGCAGGGCTTTCTCTACGCCCTCTTTTTTCGGCTCTGTATCCTTCATTTTGGCACGATAAGCGTCCTCCAGTGCTTTCCATCCGGGGTGCTTCACTGTTTTTCCTTTTGTGGTAAACTCCCCACCGGCACACGCTGCAATCACAACGGTTTCCGAATAGATATGGGGCTGGGCTACGGCGCACATCAGACGCAGGGCCACCAGCTCCAGCACCGCTTTTTCTCCCGCTGGAAGTGCAGAAAGGTCTGCTTCCTTGAGATTTCTGGTAGGGATTACTGCGTGGTGGTCAGTTACTTTCTTATCGTTGATGACCGTATGCGGATCACAGGTAATGGCGATCCCTTTGCGAAACGGCATGGCATTGGCAACCAGATTCACCAACACCGGCAGGCTGTCTGCCATATCGCCGGTCAGATAGCGGCTGTCAGTACGGGGATAGGTGCAGAGCTTCTTTTCATACAGACTTTGCAGATAGTCCAGGGTCTGCTGGGCTGTAAATCCAAGCAGGCGGTTGGCATCTCTTTGCAGAGTAGTCAGGTCATAGAGGGCAGGCGGCTTTTCGGACTTTTCCTTGCGCTCCACCTTTTTAATTGTAACAGCTGCACCCTGACAGGCTTCTTTCAGCTGCTCGGCAGCAGCCTTATCCGCCATGCGCTCCCCAGATATGGTAAGACCGGGTAGCTCCAGCACCACGGTATAAAAGGGAACCGGCTGAAAGGTGTCAATCTCAGCTTCTCGTTGGACAATGAGCGCCAGCGTTGGGGACATAACGCGCCCGATGTTGAGGGTGCGGTGGTACAGCACGGAAAAAAGCCTTGTGGCATTGATCCCCACCAGCCAGTCGGCCTTGGCACGGCAGAGGGCAGCATCCCGAAGTCCGTCATAATCCGCACCGGGGCGCAGGTTTGCAAAGCCTTCCCTTATGGCAGAGTCCTCCATCGAAGAAATCCAGAGCCTTTTCATCGGCTTCTTGCAACCTGCCAGCTCATAGACGCTACGGAAGATCAACTCGCCCTCGCGTCCGGCATCGCAGGCATTTACCACCTCCGAAACATCCGGGGCATTCATCAGCTTTTTGAGAATATCAAACTGCTTTTTCTTATCCTTTCCCACCACCATCTGCCAATACTCCGGCAGAATAGGCAGGTCATCATATCGCCACTTGGCATACTTGGGGTCATAGCTGTCTGCATCCGCAAGACCGGCCAGGTGGCCCACGCACCAGCTGACACGCCAGCCGTTGCCCTCCAGATACCCGTCCTTACGGACGGTTGCACCGATCACCGCCGCCAAACTCTGGGCAACCGATGGTTTTTCGGCAATTACCAATTTATGTTGAGCCATGATGGTTCCTCCTCTCTTTGAGCCATCGGGACATTTCCCGGTGACAGATACCTACGCAGGGCCTTCCATAATTCCCGCAACCATAGCAGGGGTGGCTGTGGGGTAAAGAAGGAGGACGGGAAGTTTCCTTCCCGCCCTCCGGCCTGCGTGTCATCATGCGTTCATAGGGACTGTCTGTGAATCGGGTCATTTCACGCTGTCCTCGTCATCTTCTTCTGTGCTGCCCCCGTCAGCATCCGGCTCGTCCGACTCCTCATCCTCGGTTTCCCATTCCTCGGAATCTTCCTCGCCATAATCATAATCGTCCAGACTGTCATTGCCCTTGGTCTTAGGCTTGTTCTTAACGAGCTTCAAGTAGGCAAATACGCCACCGCCTCCCAGCAGAGCCAGCAAAAGGACCAGCGCAGCCGGGTTCAATCCGGCAGGCTTCTCCTTTTCCGGCTCCAATGTTTCTGCCGGAGGTTCCGGTGCTTTGCCCGTACATTTACTCTTATCAGTTGCGCAGACCGGGCAGGCCGTATTGACCGCCCCTGCTTCACATTTTGTTGAACAGCTGCATACCGCAGGCATCTCCTCTTTGGTTTTTCCATCTTCCATCAGCGCCGCAAGGTCTGCATCGTCCACCTGATTCAGAAAGTGAACAGCAGTCTCCTTGTCCTCATTCGCCCTATCAATCAAGATGTAAAAGTAATTTCCAGCTTTGGTCGTAACAGTAATAAGCTGCTTATTGCCTCCAAAATCATCCACCAATGCCGCATTCCCCTCCGGTGTAAGTGCCGGTGCCGGTTCTGTTTCTTCCACAATCACATTGCTGTCATTGGTAGAATCCTCTGCCGGTGCCGCCGGAGCCTGTTCTGACCCCTGTGCGAAAGCAGGGATCGTAAAGCCAAATGCCACAACCATTGTCAGGCAAAGGGCGGAAAGTGTTTTGCAAATTCTTTTATTCTTCATAAGCGGTAGCCTCCTGATTATTTGATTCCGACAGTGCTGTATCTCTGCCGTGGTTCATTCCACCGGAAAGCATAGCGTTCAGCTGTGCTGGAGTCATGCGTAACGCACGAACCATCTGAACGATTTCCAGATTCTCTGCCTCCGTTTTCTGTGCTTCCAGGGTCTTGAGCTTTTCCTGATATTCCGCAATCTTCTCACGGGTTTTCTCAATTTCCTGGTCGATACGTTCAATTTTGTTTTTTGCCATAACCGTTCACTCCTTTCCACAAAGTCTGTTACCAGTTCATCAGGCCGTAGCCCTTAATACTTTGATAATTCAGGTCATAACTTTTGATCTTGCAGGCATCGCCGGAATTTCCCTCCACGGTATAAACACGGCTGCCATCCGTACCGATCACGATACCCACATGGTCTGCTGTCCCATCCAAATCCC
>OJKP01001385.1_pt1 | contig 13966 bp, 17 predicted proteins | sample 1596521 | NCBI WGS metagenome assembly OJKP01 (sample SAMEA4350130, study PRJEB24818) | metagenome | biome: human; feature: gut; material: faeces | place: Denmark | collected 2013-09
AAAATGATTATGAGCCGATTTAATTTTATGAGAATTAAATTTAGAATTATCGGAGCTGTATGCGGTGAAAGTCGCATGTACAGTTCTTAATGGGGAAAGCGGCAGCAATGCCGCCGACCTACATAACGAAAGAAAAATTAGGAAATTATTTGATTGACATTTCCAAATACACTCTGACAGCCGTGTTTATAGCTTCGCTGTTTAAGGATTTGGAAGAAATGAAATGGATTGTGTATGGATTGAGTCTCTTCACTTCCATCAGCTTACTTATAACAGGTTTATTACTTACAAATAAAAAGGAGGGCAAATAATGGGAACTATTGTAATGTTGTTAGCTATGGGCGTACCATGCGCCATATTCCTCTTATGGTGTCTTACACCATCTGGGAAAAAGTGGCTCAAGACTAACCATATGATTTGAAAATTTATTGTGTCATTCTTTCATTTTTATCTTTAAAAGAAAATAGTCTTAATGCTTGTATTACATGGCTTTGGCTATGCGTAGCGATGGTACAGCTAATATTTCCATAAATAAAATGTGGGAAGACGTTTGCAAATTTCAAATAAAGGCGTACCTTTGCATCCGCAATTCGGGGTGTAGCTCAGCCCGGTTAGAGTACGCGTCTGGGGGTATTGAAATGAGCTTTAATAAATAGAAATACAAATTACTAAATATAAAGGAGTTAAGCTGTTGCCTAACTCCTTTTTTGTTACCTGCGAATAAATTTCGATTAAAGTTTTCGAGAAACTTGGTGCAAATAAAGGCAAATTGCCGCTGTCGTATTTATTTGCATTCGGATTTTTTAAGGTATTGTTCAAGATAAATTAAAGCCTCTTTATAGGTTTCCATTTTCCAATGTGGCTTACCACCCAAGCGGGACAAGTCCATGTTGTCTTTCAAATCCTGTATTTTAACTTTTACGGCAAGCGGATTGGTTGCTACACGCTGGATAAATGTTTGGTAGTCCTCACCCTTTATTTTAGTCAGGCATTTTAAAGCAGCCAACACGTCATCGCTAAAACCTTGTGTTTTTAGTTCTTCCAATGTGATAGGAGTATCTTCCACTACATCGTGCAACAATGCCACAATCTTTTCATCTTCTGTTTGGCAGTGCAATACCACCCTCATAGGATGAAGTATATAAGGAGCACCAGCCTTGTCTATCTGCCCCAAATGAGCTTTATAAGCAATGTCTAAAGCCTTGTTCAACATATTATTTTAGTTTTTATAATTATTCATCGGTTAACGGTGCACGTGGAATGGCAAGTGTGCCTTCATCCAAAAAGCCACCTGTCATTTCAATATAGTCATATATAATGTTGACAATATCTTCCAACTTATCATACGAAAACATTATCTTCTTCTTTTTTAATTGATTGTCTATGTAATTTACGGTTTCTTCAAAACCTACATAATTGCCAAAACCTATGACATCATTCCAGTAATCGCCGAAAGCCGTATCGATTGCTTCCCAAATAGCTGTTGGAAGTTCAAATTTGATTCGATTATATACGGCAACTTTTACTCTATCTCTATCTATGATACCTGTATTCATTTCATTTTGTGATATTTTGTAGGGTTTGAGCTATGTCTGACACAAATATAGCTTAAAAAAGCCATACCTGTTGAATTTAAAGATAAATTATCTTATATTCGTACCATAAAAAGTAAATATAGGTATTAAGACTTAAATAACCTCAATAATCACTGGCAATGGAAAGACTTTACAGCTACAAAATGGCTCATGACAACAGGTTTGCCCCCAATCCACTGTTTGGAGTATTGACACTGGCTACATGCAAACCATACATGAGGCTCAACACAAAAGTAGGAGAATGGATTGCGGGATGGACGTCTGCACACATTGCACATTCGCCTACGGAACAAGGAAGGGAGAAACTTGTATATCTGGCTAAAGTAGCCCGTAAACTTACCTTTGGAGAATACTGGGAACAATATCCACAAAAACGGGCTGTTTATACGGACGATAAAAACGTGCCGGAACGCTATGGGGATAATATTTACCAGCCCGTTGTTTCTGCGGAGGACGGATTTATACAAATGCCCAACATTCATCATGGAGCAGACAAGAAAGTAAAGGACTTGAAAGGCAAATACGTCCTTATTTGCGAGGAGTTCTATTATTTCAGTTGTTTATCACCCCTTGAAATACCCTCTGACCTGCGTCCCAATGTACCTAAAGTGCAGACACGTTACGGAATGATTACCGAGGACGCTTCCGCATTTATTGATTATGTAAGACTGCATGCCAACCAATGCAAATATACTGATGCAAAATGAAAGTAATATTCAGCCGGAAAGGCTTTGATTCGCAGTATGGAGGAATGCCAAGCCCCATACTACCGGACGGAACACTATTGTCGCTGCCAATACCCTCAAAAGATGATACTACAAAATATGCAGATTTGACGTGGAACGGCAAGTCGTATTACGAATTAATACAGGAGTTGAAACCAAGCAGCCGGATAAAGGCAAACTATACCTGCCATTTAGACCCCGACATTAGGAAGGAGGCAACAAGCAGGCTTGGCGGATGGAAGTCAGCATTCGGACAAACAGGTTCTGCTTTGGGGCATCTACAGAAGCAAAAAGTTGGTATCGGGGACTTGTTTCTGTTCTTTGGCTCTTTCCGCCAAACAGAGTTTATAGACGGAAAATTAAGCTATGTGAAAGGTGCATCTGACCTGCACGTCATTTACGGATATTTACAGGTAGGGGATATTGTCTGTTCACAGGACAATGTACCGCAATGGCTGGCGGAACACCCCCATGCCAAGACAGAACGATGGAAACAGCCCAATGCGATTTTTATCGCTTCCGATTTACTGTCATTCTGCCCCGAACAGCCCGGAGCAGGATGTCTTTCCTATGCCGATAAATTAGTGCTTACCAAACAGGGGTACAGTAAAAGCATTTGGGATTTACCCGACTTCTTTAGGGACATACCCATTACTTACAATGCCAATGCTTGGAAAGATGACTGTTTTGTGTCTGCTGCAAAAGGACAGGAATTTGTGTTTGAGGCAAATGATAAGGCTTTGGAATGGATAGAAGACCTGTTAAGTGCTCAATGAGTTTATTAAGGCTTTAACTTTATTTCACAGCCGTATTGCCTGAAAACATAATTAGGATGCAACACCCTTAATTTTCATTACTTATTACGCTTTTAAGAAAATACAAAACACTGTTGGTTTACAGTGCATTACAATATAATTTAAAGACTTTCATTCCACCCCACACCCCATTATACAAGCGTCCATCACCATATATAAGCAATTGAAAGATTAATAATTTTGTGTAATGACGAGCCGTGCACCTTTTATCGAAACCGTTCAATGCTGTATATCACTGACAGGAATAGCCCACCCTCGTATTGGCGCGTACAAGCCATTATTTTTGTATAAGCGAATACATTGTCCGCATAAGATACGTTTTTGGCTGTACCGCGCCAATAGAGGGCTTGTTTTAGGGATTAGGAATGAAGCTGCCTATTGGATTGTATGGAACAGGCTTTGTTCCTCACTGACGCTTAAACCGTCTGCCGACTTTTCCAAAAGCCATGTAAGATACTGTTCCATTTTATTGATAAGCTCGGATATGGAATCGGAGGCTGGAAGATGGATTTCACCCCACTTTAATGCCTGACGGATTTTCTTTTGTATGTTATAGTGGAGGCGGTTCTTGCCGTCGTTTTTCGATGCCCTATTTTTAAACAGGACGTACTTCATATAATAAGCCATATTTTGTCCTCCATTGGCTACACAAATGCACCAATTTACAAAGTCGGCGACCGTCTTAAAATCGTCAAATTTAATGTCCAAATATCCCTTGGGCAGTTTTTCCACGCTCTCAAAATAGGAAAACCACTCCGCGACCAACGTCCAAAACACACGCTTGCTATAAAGTTCTCCGGCTGTCAGTCCGTCCTTAAACAGCTCTTTCAGCCTTTTCTCCTTAAACGTTACCTCATACCTTAACAGGTTTTCAGGCAATCCAGTTCTGTCTTTTGGCAGTTCACGCTTCCTCTTGGCTTCCCTTATCTTGTCGTAAAACTTAATCTTCTCAAGCGTGGTTTCCATATATACGGTTTCGCCAATCTTCGACACCTTAAACTTTCTCATGCCACCCAGTTTCTGCAAATAAATCATAGGGGGCTGGCTCATCTCGAAATTATGTGCAAACTCCAACTCTTTCACAACAGCATACTGCATCGGCACTCCTAAAATATCACTCAACCTCCTAACAAACTGTCCTATCTCATCCAAACTCAATGTGTATATGTTGTGTCCGTTCATAAACTTAGGTATGCTACCCATGAACAGCACACCTCTCCTGCTTATATCTATCCTGCCTATATGTCTGCCAGTCCAATAATACCCCTCGTCATTATCTTTAGTCGAACCCTTGCCAAGCAAAATCCAGTTCGACTTCAAACGCTCAACTACCTCATGCCAGTCATAACCATCTATATATGCAGCGTCCAATACCAATTCTACCTTGTCGTACATACATCGTAACTCTTAAATCGTTTAACAAATGGGTTATATAAAAATATTCGTAATATTCTGTATAAACAGAGTTTTATTATAGAAGTAAGTTTTTAGAGTTCCGCATCCGTGCGGCAAGTTGTCCGTCCATACGTTCTATAAATTCCTTGTTCGTTTCCTGTTTCCTATCCAACATCCACGCTATAATATCTTTGCGTTTGAACATTAGCTTCCTGCCATTGTTTCCTGCACGGTAACAGGGTATATCATTCTTGGAAGTCAGTTTATAAGTGGTGTCCTTGGAGTACCCTGTCAACTGGCAACAGGTATCCATGCCAAATACCTCCGGGTAATCTTCTATCCTTTTTAGGGGTCTGTTGGTCTTCTGTTGCCCGTCCTGTGGCTTGGCTGGGTATGTACCCAGCATTTCTTTTGCAATGCCTCTAAGACTCCTTATCTGCTCCAATACGGTATCTTCCCATTGTGAACGTAGAAATTCCAAATCGTTAAAGTTCCATGCCGTTTCTATGGCCGTGCGGTGTTGTTCATTGACGAAGCCGTACTTCTCTATTTCCCCATACAGGAAATCTGCGGTCAGTTCGATTTTACCTTCGTCATTGTGCAGCTTGTCCGCCATGCACAACTCCTCTATATCCGTACTGCTCATATTGGGGTGTATGCGCCTGCATTCGGGTATAAAATACCTGTCTCTCCATTCGTTTATAGCTTTGTCTATTGCATCTACTACCTGTTGCAGCCTTTCCTTGTTTCCGTAACATAATGACTGGATATAACTGGTTTGACGCATAGGAGTAAAAATGTTTATTCTTCTTTGCAACAGCCTTTTAATTGCTTTATCCAATGGTGTTGCATTTCCTATGTAGGTAATTTGGGCTTCCATATTCTTTTTGTTTATTTGTAAGTATCTGTTGTTATAAAACCCTCGCAGCATTGTCAAGCACTTCGGTCTTGAAGCTGTCAAGATAAACATTCGTAGTGGTAAGGTTCTTGTGCCCCAATGCTTGGCTGATGACTTCGCGGGGCATATTGTTTTCCTGCAAGGTCATGGCCATTGAATGACGGGAAACATAGGTGGTAAGTGGCAAACGGATACCCAGTTCTTTCCCTAATTTCTTCATGTTCATATTGATTCGCTTGTAACGGGTACGCACATGGTCGTAAAGTTCCACCCCGTCATAGTTTTTGGTAATGATAGGTAACAGGTAATCCCCCATAGGCGGAATGTTGGTTTTAAACCATTCCAACTGTTCTTTTATTTCATTTGTTACAGGTATCTGTATAGGCTTCGTGTTTTTGGCGTTCTTAATTTTCTGCCGTTTGTAAACGATGTGCAAGCCTGTAGAAAGCATGATTATGTTTTGGTTTGTCAAATGTGCCATGTCAACAAAACTCATTCCAAAGCAGTAATAGGAAAACAGAAACAGCCTTCGCGCACGTTCCAGCACCATATTCTGTTGGGGTGTGTTTTTTATCAGTTTCAGTTCTTTAAGTGGCAGGTAACGTTTTTCTGTCTCTTCCGCCAATTTTCCGACTTCAAAGCCTCCTTTTCCAAATGGGTAAGTAGCGGATGAGGCTTCTTTCTCCTTGATAGCCTTGTTTATTATAGCCCGTAACGTCTTTAAGGTGTGCATCCGTGTGTTTCCGCAGCACCCGTTCAACTCCATAGCGTGGTTCAGGCGGTTTATATATTTTACGTCAATGTCGGAAAACAGCCGTTGTTTGGCTTTACTGTCATAGAGGCAAAACAGGTGCAGGTCGCGTGCATATACCTTGGCATTGCCTATATGCCCCGTAGCCATAAGGTCATCAACAAGCCTCATCCAAAAGTCATACACCTTTCCACGTTTTGAAGCCCCTACAAATTCTTCCTCGAAGCGTTCTATCGTCCACTCCGTCCGTTCCTGTGCGAATTTGCGCAGGATTCCGTCTTTCCGTTCCTCGTAGTGGTTCAACAGGGCATTGTAGTTTTCGTAGTTGGAAACCACGCGTCTGTCTTTTTTTAACCGTTCCGTCTCCGCGTTCCATTGTTCAACCGTTGCGGAAAGTCCGAGGTCAATGTATTTCAACCTGCCATTTTGGGTAATCCGCAGGCATACGGGGCATGTGCCGTCCCTACGGATATTACTTTTATTCAAAACAAATCTAATTTTTGCCATAACTTCTTTTTTTTAGAACCGGTATATAACGATGAAACTCAAACGGAGAATTTCAAAAACCTGCAATAAAGCTATGTATTTAGATTTATTTAACAATGAAAGGCGGATTGCAATTCCGAAATTTCATCGGATATGCCTTTTTAGCCTTACTCCAACTTAGGCAGTATTAGGAAACCTCCGCTTCCAACAGCGAATAAATTTCGATTAAAGTTTGATTAAAGTTTTTGGGTAACTTAAGGCTAATAAATACAAGATTCGGGGTAACTGTAAGGGCAACTAAATACAAAATGTGTTATATGGACGGGGTATGCTTTATTCTTGCCTTGTTTTTATAGTTATAAAAGAATTAATATAATGTGCTGTATTATAGCGTATTATAATTTTTATGTAAATAAAATTAGTCGGAACGCTTGCTTATTCCAAATAAAGGCGTACCTTTGCATCCGCAATTCGGGGTGTAGCTCAGCCCGGTTAGAGTACGCGTCTGGGGGGCGTGTGGTCGCTGGTTCGAATCCAGTCACCCCGACTGGAAAAAGCATTGATAATCGATAGATTGTCGATGCTTTTTGCTTTTTATAAGGATTAAGAAACAAGAACGGTCAAATACATGACTTATATATATAAAAGAAAAGAGGCGACATCCTTGACTGACTATAGTCAAGAACATCGCCTCTTTTCTTTTTACCTATTTATATCTGATATTAATTCTGCGACAAGTCTACCGCATAATTAGCACGTTTTCCTGAAGGATAAACACCTGTCATGAACAATACCTGATCTGGTGATTGAGAAGCTTCTTTCAATGCGTTCTCCAAATCTTGTACAGTCTTAAGCTGTCTTCCATTAGCCTTCAATATGATGAAGTCTTTACGGATACCGCTATCTGCCATTCTTCCTTGTCCTACGCCTGTAACCTGAACACCGTAACCTAAGTTAAGCTGTTTCTTCAAGTCGGCAGGTACGGCACGGAATGCGGCACCCAGCAATTCCATATCGGCATTCTTAACAATCTTAGTGTTACCTTGTGCATTCTTCAGCGTAACAGTAAAGCTCTTTTCTTTCTTTTCACGCCAAACTTTCAAAGTCACCTTATCACCCGGACGGAATTTAGCCAATGTACCTTGCAAATCGGCCATTGTTCTTACCTTCTTACCATTAATCTCGGTAATGACATCGTTCTTCTTCAAGATTCCGGTAGCAGATCCGTTGTCTACAACTTCTACAACCTGAACTCCTTCGTTTACACCGAGTTCTTTCTGCTCCTTCTGGATTTCTTCCGGATAAGCATCGTTACCCATATCGCGACCTTGAATACCCAACAATGCACGCTGAACAGTTCCGTATTTCTTCAAATCGGTTACCACCTTGGTCATTATGCTTACAGGGATGGCAAATCCGTATCCGCTATATGCTCCTGTAGGAGAATACAGCATTGCGTTAATACCTACCAGTTCGCCCTTCACATTAACCAATGCACCACCACTGTTACCTTGGTTTATGGCAGCATCTGTCTGGATGAAAGATTCTACGCCGTTAGCTCCTAATCCGCGAGCCTTGGCACTAACGATACCGGCAGTAACGGTAGAACCTAAGTTGAACGGATTACCTACAGCCAATACCCACTCTCCTACTTTCAGTTTATCAGAATCACCGATAGGCATAGCAGGGAAATCATCGCCTTCTATCTTTACCAAAGCCAAGTCGGTTGTAGGGTCGGCACCTATTACGCGTCCTTTCAACTCTCTTCCGTCGTGCAACTTGACAGTCAGCTCGTCCGCTCCGTCAATAACGTGGTTGTTTGTAGCTATGTATCCATCGTTAGAGATAATAACACCCGAACCTACCCCCTTCTGTTCCGGAGTCTGAATTTGCTGCTGACGTCCGCGACCATCGCCAAAGAAGAAGTCGAAGATATCAGGCTGACCCTGAACAGTCTGCACTTTGCTATGCGCAATAGCCACAATACGTACTACCGAACTTAAAGAACTTTCGGCTGCCGAAGTCAAATCAACCGGCTGCATACGTGCAGGATCGAAAGCGGCATAACGTGCGTTTGATGTATTATTGAATTCTCCCGAGAAAGATGTCATCTTATCTTGCTGAGGTTTCATCATGGTGTAAGTAGTTACTCCTGCTACCCCTGCGCTGACAGCAACCATTGCCAATGCGCTTGCTGCAATTTTAGTTGTTGTTTTCATAATTATATCCTTTTAGTTTTGTTAATTTCTACAATTGTTTAACATTTCAGTTGCTAAAGTAGAACAAAAAACATACAGTTGTACCACCAACTGCCACTTTTTTCCCTCTTTTAACACAGAAATAAATACGCTTAACCGCAGTTAACGAGACAGACTGCCAAATTTGCATTCATTATCAGTCATTTTACAGATAAAGAACAGATATTTCTGCCAAACATGTCCTATTTTCGGTTTATTTGAATACCTTTGCATCCAGAAAGCAGTTGGTCGGTTTGTCGCTGGTACCTTTACGGTAAAAGAGGAAAGTCCGGGCAACGCAGAGCATCCTACTTCCTAACAGAAAGCTAACCGCGAGGATAGAGTAATGCAGAAGAAAATAACCGCCCTCCCTACCCAGGGAGAGCAAGGGTGAGAAGGTGGGGTAAGAGCCTACCAGACATATAGCGATATATATGCTGTGCATCTTAGGAGTTGTAAGGTCATGTAAACCGGCATTAACGAGGGTTGCTCGCCCCACGTCGGAGGGTAGACCGCTAGAGCCTGTCGGTGACGGCAGGATTAGATAAATGACAGACGTCTTATTTATATAAGAAACAGAACCCGGCTTACAGACCAACTGCTTTTTTCTTTTTCTAAAGACTTCTGATATTCAAAGAAGCAACCAATCAAAAAAAACAAGTCACAACAATTATTCAACGCCACAACAGTTTTGCGCATCAAAAAAAAACGGCGGCAGAATCACAAAAACAGTCTTTTTTCATCGTACATTTATCTGTTTTTATAGGCTTAAACCGATAAAAAACACATTCTTACGATATGCCCCAACCGAAGAATCAGAAAAAAACACTAACTTTGCCGTTGATTTTTTATTTTATGAAAGCATATACATACTACATACTGTTTTTATTTCTGCTGATTCCGGCGATTCAAATAGCAGGACACGAGCCAGCTAACAATAAGCGTTTCACCGTAGTAATCGATGCAGGACACGGTGGACACGACCCTGGAGCTATAGGACGCAGAGGAAAAGAGAAAAACATCAACCTAAGCGTTGCGCTGAAATTAGGACGACTCATAGAACGTAACTGCAGCGACACACGGGTGGTGTATACACGCTCTACCGATAAATTCGTAGCCCTGCACGAACGTGCCGAAATAGCCAACAACGCTAAAGCCAATCTCTTTATATCAATACATACCAACTCGTTAGCTTCGCGCACCACTAAGGTTAGCGGCACTGAGACCTACACGTTAGGATTACACAAGACCCAAGAGAACCTGGAAGTAGCGAAGAAAGAAAACTCGGTAATCTTGATAGAAAGCGATTACAAAAAACAATACGCCGGATTTAACCCTAACTCTGCTGAAAGCTATATCATATTCGAATTCCTTCAAGACAAATACATGTCGCAGAGCGTTAGTTTCGCCAAAAGCATACAACAACAGTTCAGACAAACGGCACGTCGTCCGGATAAAGGAGTTCACCAAGCAGGATTCCTGGTGCTGAGAGAAACATCTATGCCTTCGGTTCTGATTGAATTAGGATATATCAACAACCCTACTGAAGAATCTTATCTGTTATCGGACAACGGAAGCTCGGCTTTGGCACAGAGCATTTATAAAGCGTTCACCAAATATCGCAACTTGCGCAACGAAGAACATGCTGAAAATTCTATTCCGGCACAACAGAGCGTTGAGTCGCAACCTCAAATACCAGAGGGAAAAGAAACGCCAGAGGTAAACGTTATCACTGACCAACCGGCAGAGGAACAAGCGAAACCAGACAACGTCACTAAAAGAGAAGCGGTAAAAGCCGAAGCTAACCAAGAGCCTCAGTCAAAACCGATACGCCAACAAGAGGCGCAAAGCCAAGACAAACCGGTATTCAAGATACAGATTCTTACAGCCGGAAGCGTATTGCCAAAAGGAAGCCATAAGTTCAAAGGACTTTCGCCGGTAAATTATTATAAGGAGAACGGCATTTATAAATATACCTATTGCGAAAGTACTAACTACAACCATGTTTTACGCGAAAAACGCAGTAAGGTAGACTCAAGATTCAAGGACGCGTTTATCATCGCATTCAAGAACGGAGAGAAAATGAATGTATCGCAAGCTATCAAAGAATTTAAGAACAACAGAAAATAAAGAAACAAACAGACTTTTATGAAAAAAGAATTCAAAATAGGATTGATGGGAATCGTATCGCTCGTCATGCTTTTCTGCGGCATGAACTACTTGAAAGGTATCAACATGTTCAAGCCCGAAAGTTATTATCTGGTAGACTTTACCGACATTAACGGACTGGCACAGTCTAGCCCAGTGTTTGCCAACGGATTTAAGGTGGGTATAGTACGCGACATATGCTATAACTATCAGAAACCGGGCCATGTGGCCGTTGGTATAGAAATGGACCAAGCCATGAAAATACCTCAAGGAAGCCGCGCCGAACTGGTAACAGAAATGCTGGGAACTGTCAAGATGAACCTGATTCTAAATCATGATAGCCACGAATATTTAAAGGAAAACGATACCATACCGGGCGTTGCTAACGAAGGCATAATGGGAGCAGCCGAAAAGAACCTGCTACCACAATTGCAGAACATGATGCCCAAAATGGACTCTATACTTACATCGCTGAACCAACTGCTGTCAGACCCCGCACTGAAGCAAACGCTGCATAACACAGAACAGCTCACAGCTTCTCTAAACGCAAGCAGCCGTCAGCTCAGCAAATTGATGGATACCGACATACCGCACATGACGCGTAATATTTCGGCCCTGACCGATAATCTGAAAACTATCAGCGATAATCTGAAGGATGTAGACTACGCATCTACATTCGCCAAGATAGATTCTACGTTATACAACGTACATCTGCTCACAGCTAAGCTCAACCGCAAGGATAACTCGCTTGGAATGTTGATGAACGATGCCAGTCTGTACAACAACCTAACACAGACCTCGGCCAACGCAGCGACATTGCTGGAAGACCTGAAAGAGCATCCGAAACGCTACGTACACTTCTCGCTATTCGGAAAGAAAGACAAATAAAGAACAGGCTTTTTTAAACCAGTCATCCGGCTATATAAAGCCGGATGACAAGCCGCTTTTTCATTCCACTTATCATTCTATTAAATTAAAGGATAACAGCAAGCCATCTTGTTATTATATAGAATTTATCTAAATAATATATATATAACAAGACTATGGGACCATAAACGCAACATGGTATAAATCAGCATATAACGCACTTTAAAAGATACTATTCGTGTCCGCCCACATGTTTATAAAAAGTTGAAGTACAAAACGTTGCATATTTACAAACGAAAGAAATATTACATTCGTCTTACAAGCATCGCAACAAACTGTTTTTCAATAAATTATAAAACACATAAAAAAATCAAGCAATAACGCATTTGTTTATATGAAAATAGATTGCGACCTTTGCACGAGTAGAAGTATCGCTTTATTAATAATATACTAAATATGATTGAAACCAATCAGGCTATTGTCTTATGGAAACGTTGCTTGAACATCATCAAGGATAACGTGCAAGCGACAGCCTTTGACATGTGGTTCAAACCCATTGTGCCACTAAAATTTGAAAATAAAACACTTACTATCGGAGTGCCAAGTCCGTTCTTCTATGAATATCTGGAAGAACACTTCGTTGACATTCTGAGGGAGGTTATATATAAGGAGTTCGGAGAAGGTACAGCACTGATGTACTCTATCATGACCGATAAAACCAACGGATTAGAACAAAACTTTTCTGGAGGCAATACATCACATCCATCGGCACCTATAGTAAACGCCAATAAAGCGCCGATGCCCCCTACTACACCAACGCAAGAGCTCGATCCGCATCTTAATCCGAAATATAGTTTCGAGAACTTTATAAAAGGAAGCAGTAACGAATTCTCTCGTACTGTAGCAGAAACGGTAGCGGAGAATCCGGCACGAACATTCAACCCTTTATTCTTGTACGGTCCGTCGGGAGTAGGAAAAACTCACCTAATAAACGCTATCGGTGCACGAATCAAGGAACTTTATCCGCAGAAAAGAGTACTTTACGTTTCGGCGCATCTGCTTCAGGTACAATATACCGACTCAGTAAGAACAAATCATTTCAATGATTTCATCGGATTCTACCAAACGATAGATGTATTGATAGTAGATGATATTCAGGAATTCGCCGGAGCCACCAAGACTCAAAACACGTTCTTCCACATATTCAATCACCTGCACCAAAACGGAAAGCAGTTAATCTTAACTTCCGACCGCGCTCCAGTAATGCTGCAAGGCATGGAAGACCGACTCTTGACACGATTCAAATGGGGATTGGTTGCCGAACTTGAGAAACCGGACATTGAATTGAGAAAGAACATACTGCGCGACAAGATACGCCGCGACGGTCTGATAATACCAGAAGTAGTTATCAGCTACATCGCAGAGAATGTAAACGAAAGCGTACGTGAGCTTGAAGGTATAGTCAACTCACTCCTTGTATACTCTATACAGTTAAAACGAGAAATTAACTTAGATTTGGCTCAACGTATCATACGCAAGGCTGTACGTTGCGCAGAAGTTAAACCGATTACCGTAGATTTCATTATCGAAAAGGTATGCGAACACTATAAAGTAGATGCTTCAGTTATCCACACCAAGACCCGCAAGCGCGAAGTGGTGCAGGTACGTCAGGTAGCAATGTATCTGGCCAAGAAGCACACCGACACGTCTTCATCGAAGATTGGCAAGCTGATAGGCAACAAAGACCACGCTACCGTGCTTCACGCATGTAAGATAGTGAAAGATCAGGTTGAAGTAGACAAACAGTTTAAAGCTGAAATCGAGGAGATTGAGAGTCTTCTTCATCAGAAAGCAAGCTAAAACACACACAAGCATACATAATAAAGGCGGATTACGTATCACTACGGTCCGCCTTTCTTTTTTAGGGATATTCAGTAAATAGTATAAAATTAGCCAACTAATTCATACACAAAATGTTGCGAATTAGTTGGCTTTTTTGTATCTTTAGGTATTCCCCCGCAAATAAGGTTTGGCAGCCAAAACGGGGGA